>Ga0123337_10001707_pt1 | contig 27256 bp, 19 predicted proteins | sample frozenSSSSmetaG_FD_89792 | JGI IMG/M metagenome (GOLD analysis project Ga0123337, IMG submission 89792) | Glacier valley bacterial and archeal communities from Borup Fiord, Nunavut, Canada, to study Microbial Dark Matter (Phase II) -... | ecosystem: Environmental > Aquatic > Freshwater > Ice >...
CCATTCCTGATTTGTCCAACTTTTCTTCTCGTCACCCAGGGAACGGTAAGATTGACCAGAGGTATTTCGCATTAGCTGAGAACCTAAAGATTCTATCCAGCTTTGGATCATCTGGCGATTTGGGGGATTTTCTTTGGTATTAATAAACTCATATTCAATCCCATTATTTTGCAGCCACAGAAACGCTTTTTTACAGGTTCCGCAGTTTGGTATTCCGTAGACTTGAATGGATGTCATATTCATAAAAACTCAACTCTTGTAAGTAACCAAACAAATATCTCTATCCTAGAGATAAAAAAATGTTTATTTAATTGTAAGGTGCGCGTGTTATTCGATACCAAATAAATGAGTGGAAATGAGAAAAACTTTGACAACTAGAAAGCACTTGCTCAATTAGTCGAACAAGCTATAATGAATAATTAATAGTAGTATACAAGTAAGAGCAAAATGACTGATGAAGAATTAAAACAACTAATTGAGAGCAATGCCAGAACAGCCCAAGCTATGTTAGATAATATGGCGGAGGCTCGTCACGAAAGGCAAGAATTGCGAGAAGGAGTGATCCGACTCCAAAGTGCTATGGAAAGGTTCACAAATGTAGAACAGGGCATAATTAATATGCTAGCTTCTCTGGATAGCGATCGCCCGACCATTCTCAGAAAACTCACGGCAATCGAGAATAAAGTTGATCGCCTGTTGGCACAAGAGGAAGAAGGTGGATAAGCGCAACGAGCGAATAGAAGCGAAAGCTTAAACGACTAAGATAGTCATAATGCAGCATCTACGCTATGCAAATATGATATCGCCCTTATGAACCAAACCAACATCTTACCTAACTACATCAACGGTCAGTGGTGCGCCTCTACCGCTACAGAACACTTGGAAGTTATCAACCCAGCGACAGCAGAGATACTAGCTAAAGTACCGTTGTCACCTGCATCTGAAGTCAATCAAGCAGCAGACGCAGCCGCCGAAGCATTTATTACATGGCGACGTACTCCACCTACAGAAAGGGTGCAATATCTATTTAAACTCAAGAACTTGATGGAAGAACACTTTGAGGATTTGGCGCGGACAATTACCCTAGAATGCGGTAAAACTCTGGCTGAATCTAAAGGCGAACTCCGCCGCGCCGTTGAAAATGTGGAAGTGGCGTGTGGTATTCCGATGATGATGCAGGGAACCAACTTGGAAGATGTTGCCAAAGGCATTGATGAGATGATGATTAGGCAACCTTTAGGAGTAGCAGCGGCAATTTGTCCTTTTAACTTTCCGGGAATGATTCTGTTTTGGTTTCTACCATATGCTTTAGCTTGCGGCAATACATACATTGTCAAGCCTTCCGAGAAAGTACCGCTAACCATGCAAAAAATCTTCCAGCTATTGGAGAAAACAGGATTACCCAAAGGTGTAGTTAACCTAGTAAACGGTGCAAAAGAAGCTGTAGATGCAATTCTCGACCACCCTCAGATTCGAGCGATTAGCTTTGTCGGCTCTACGCCTGTAGCCAAGTACATATATAGTAGAGGGGCGACAAATGGCAAACGCATGCAATGTCAAGGCGGTGCGAAAAATCCGCTGATTGTTTTACCAGATGCTGAAATTGAGATGACTACCCGAATTGCTGCAGATAGTGCTTTTGGTTGTGCCGGACAACGCTGTTTAGCAGCTTCAATTGCCGTTACTGTAGGTAAAGCGCGTGATACATTTACAGAAGCGATCGCAGAAACTGCGAAAAAGCGAGTAGTCGGCAACGGTCTCGAACAGACGGTGGAAATGGGTCCCGTAATTGATGCCAAAAGTAAAGCCAGGATTGAGGGATTAATTCAACAGGGTGTAGATGCAGGCGCAAAGATATTGGTAGATGGACGCCAAGGAGAGATATCAGGCTATGAACAAGGCAGTTTTATCAAACCGACAATTCTGCAAGATGTCGACCCTACAAGCGAAATCGCTCGGACAGAAATTTTTGGTCCTGTGCTGAGCTTAATTCATTTGGATAATATTGAGCAAGCGATCGCCTTCGTCAATAGCGGTCAATATGGCAACATGGCTTGTTTATTTACTACCAGTGGTGCTGCAGCGCGGAAGTTTCGCTACGAAGCCGAAGCCGGTAATATCGGTATTAATATTGGTGTTGCTGCACCAATGGCATTCTTTCCATTCAGTGGTTGGAAAGAAAGCTTTTTTGGTGACTTACACGGTCAAAGCAATCACGCAGTTGAGTTTTTCACTCAAACCAAAGTTGTAATTGAACGCTGGCCCAACGACTGGTCGCGTAAATTTTGAGACACGACTAACTATCATTGATGCAAGTAGATGTTGCCATAAGTACACCTGCTTGCATCAGTTCAGTCTAGTCCACCGAGCGATTAGCTATAAGAATTTGACACGAAGGTTAAGCCGTGCGGACTCTTGAAACCACTCACTAATGGCGAGATTGTGCCATCCTCAGAATTGATAGTACCGACAAAACCCTTATTGCTTGAAGCTGTATAAGCAGTTCCAGGTGTGAAGTTGCCACTAATTTGGTAAACAACTCCCAACGTATCATCAGATACTAAAAGTCTGCTTGAAGTTTCAGGAGCAATAGCTGTGTCATCTAAAGTAATTCCGGAGTGGGGCAAGATGAGACTCGCTTGCTGCAGTTCCGTACCTGGGTTTGTGATTCTAATTTGCTTTTGACCATCTTGATCTTCCAATATTAAGGCACCAGTTGGAGTAGTACCTAGCGAATCTGGGTCTTTAATATTGAGGCTGGCACTACTTGAGAACACGGGAGTGATTGTAGCTTGACTATCACTAAAGGTGAGTGTACCGATCACGGGATTGGTATTCACACCGTTGCTATCAAGAGTAGGTGCTGAAGCAGAGAGGAAAATTTGACCGTTCAAGAACCGAATATCGTCATAGCCGCCACCACCATTGATGGAAGGTAAAGTGTAGGTTTGCTGATTGCTGGTGGTCGTGTCTATAACTGTGAGTTTTGGGTTGCCATCTTGGTTTAACAATGCGAAGACCTTGCCACTTGCAGGATCAACGCCCAATCCATCATTATGACCGGGTACACTAAATGTGTTAATTAGCTGCCCCTTATTGGTATATTCAGCGATTGTCGTTGGCTTGCCATCAGAACCGTCTGACTTTGTGCCGTTGCCATAACCGATGAAGACTTTATCGCCGTAGACAACAGCCGAGTCAGGTTTAGATGCACCTACGGGATTAGCTGCAAATTCGGAAACGCTGTAGTCATTAGAATTCGGTAGGAAGGCTAAGCCGTGTGGACTCTTCAATCCTGTAACTAATGGTGTGATTGAGCCATCCTCAGAATTGATACTACCAACAAAGCCTTTGTTGGTTGACGATGTGTAAGCCTCTCCAGGTGTGAAGTTACCGCTAATTTTGTAAACGGCATTACCCGAGGTGTCAGCCACCAACAGGCTGCTTCCTGGAGTTGAGGGAGCAAAAACAGTGTCATCTAAAGTGATACCCTGGTGGGACACGATGAGACTCGCTTGCTGTTCTGTACCGGAGTTTGTGATTCTTAACTGCTTTTGATCGTCTCCACCCTCAAGTACTAAGGCTCCAGTCGGAGTAGTACCTAGCGAATCCGGGTCTGTGATATTGAGGCTGGCACTACTTGAGAATACGGGGGTGACTGTAGCTTGACTGTCGCTGATGGTGAGTGTGCCGATAACGGGATTGGTATTAACACCGTTGCTATCAAGACTTGGTCCTGAGGCAGAGAGAAAAGTTTCACCGTTTAAAAACCGAATATCGTCATAGCCGCCACCACCGTTGATGGAAGGTAAAGTGTAAGTTTGCTGATCGCTGGTGGTCGTGTCTATAATAGTGAGTCTTGGGTTGCCGTCTTGGTTTAACAGTGCGAAGACCTTGCCGCTTGAGGAATCGACACGCAATCCATCGTTGTGACCGGGCACGCTGAATGTGTTAACTAGCTGCCCCTTATTGGTATATTCAGCGATTGTCGTTGGCTTGCCATCAGAACCATCTGACTTTGTGCCGTTGCCATAACCGATGAAGACTTTATCACCATACACATCAATCGAGTCAGGTTGTGATGCACCTACGGGACTAGATGCAAATTTTGTCACATTGTAGAAAAACGGATCTGGTGCCAGATTATGTACACCCATCGAGTCAGTCGCAAATGCACCTTGAGAATTAGATGTAACTTTTGAACCGTTGGATAAACCCAAATCTAATGCCATAACCTATCCTAGAGTTTTGTTCAGTTAACGCCTAAATTCTAGAAATCGTATGTTAAGTAACATTTAAGTTCTGGAGTTTTTTTGATTAAGCAAGCAGATTACTAAGTAAAGTTTTGTGTAAAAGGATGCAGTTTGGCTGAAAAAAGGCGGTGTACAACTTTCGTTTGCATCTTGGTACAATGTAGTATGAAAGTACTATATTGCTTAGGTAAAAAAACTCATCGTTAGCCATGAACATCACCGAGTATATTGAGTCAAAATAAATGTAATTTAACTACTGTGCGACCTCAGTAGTGAAGAGTGTGAGGTGCAATTTTGATACTGTCCCAGAGAAGTAATTTAAGTTTTGTGAGAAATACATTTAGGACTGTAGCCAGCCACCTAACTCTGCGCTGCAACGGATGGAACCGAGATCTTTGTAAAGATGCAAAGGCTAGTAAACCTCATCGTGAGTGCCGATATCGATAAGTAAAATCTCCTCTTCACCTGACTCAGCGTTGCTCTCAAAGTTAAATAAAAGAGGTTAAAACTAACGTTTTCACTCTTGTAACTCAGCCATTATCTCCGTTACTGAGCCACGAACTACATTACCTGTCCGATAGTCAATCTGTGCTTGAGCAATATTGGCAGCTATTTCCTCCCGCCGACGTTCCTTGAGCCTACGACATACTAAATCAATTAGCGCTTCTTGCTCATCAAGTGATAAAGACTCAACATTTTCCAAAACTTGCTGAAATTTGGAAAATTGTGCCATGCCTATCCTCCCAAACCATAAGATTTGCAATCATTATAGTACGTTTGCTCATTTAACAAAGAATATCGTGGAGCGCGAGTTCTTTTGATTTAACGCCTAAATTCTAGAAATCGGATGTTAAGTAACACTTAAGTTTTGGAGTATTTTTGATTAAGCCATAGGCAAAAATCTGTGTAAAAGGATGCATATTGGCAGAAAAAAGGCGGTGTACAACTTTCATTTGCATCTTGGCAAGGCAATATAGTATAAAAGTACTATATTACTTGGGTAAAAAAACTCATTGCTAGCCATGAATATCACCGAGTACATTGAGTCAAAACGAAACGCTAAAAAGAAAATTCCTACCGAGATTAGGGAAAGATGGAATAACCGTATCGTTCAACGTTCTTTGCAGTTGATGGGTGTTGCTGGCGCAGTTCAATACCTTGCAGATTACGGTCGAGGAATTTCTACAGCTAAAGTTGTCAGTTTTGCACTATGTGCGGAGTCAGAAGGATATCCGGAAGTAGCTTTAGGGTTTTGGCAAAAAGCATTTGAACTAGAGACAGGAGAAACAACACCTGCAAAGTTATCAAGTCAAGCTTCTTCGCCTACCTCAACTTCCACAATCTCAACAAACCCAAGTATCGTCTCTGAGTTACCTCTTCATCTGCAACCAGGACGTATCGTGACTATGCAACCAGTAGATGCACCCCATAATCGCGCCTACTATATTGAGTCAACTGAATACTGGGGTCAACCGAAACGTGATGGTAATAGAGTAGTTGTAGTTGCGACTAAGGAGAAAATATATTACCAATCACGCTCTACTAATATGAGAGAGCAACCTTCGATAGAAATCAACCAAGCATTATTAGAGGCAGCGACTCAATTAGGGACATTTGTACTAGATGGCGAACTCTACTACCGTTCCGTCACTGGTAGCGAACATCGTACTGGCGCTCAAGCTGCAACTGTGAATATCGCCGCAGGAGCAGCAACCACTGCACCAGTGCCAGTTTACGCCATTTTTAAGGGTTTGTGGTTGTCGGGACGTGACCTCACAATCGCCACCGAAGCAGAACGCATCGCCGCTGGGGAAGAGATTGGTAAGTACTTGTCGGTATTCTTTGAGGTAGTTCCTACAGCCCGTACTCAAGCAGAGAAAGCAGCACTGGCATCTCAGCAGCAATCAGAAGAGCGCGAAGGCGAAGTTTGGGTACTCAAAGATTGCACTTATGTTGGCGGCAAAGACACCCGCACATCAGCAATGGTACGGACAAAATATTGTTTGGAATTAGACTTAGTAATTACAGACTTAAGTTTAACTAAAGTTGCCGGACGACCTTTTAGCGCTATTACAGTAGCTCAAAATGTTGAAGGTAAGTTAGTTCCGATGGGGTCAGTAGGAACAGGATTTAACCAAGAAGATATGCAAGAAATTGCCCATCGCCATGCAGCTAATCCAGGAGGGGTGAAAATTACGGTGCTATCTCAAGGTTTCACAGAAAACGGAAAATTGTGGCATGGACGATATATTGGGTTTTGCGAGGATTGATGGTAGCAATCGCTTTGCAAGAATATAGTATTAATGTCTGAAATATAGCGGTTCTCTACCCTTATGACATACATCTTAAAAAGTGAAAAGCATAATAGTAAAGGGATTGAGCATACCTCACTGGTGTAACCGCTATAATAATTTTTTATGGTTATCATAGTAGAGCATTATTTATGAAAGAAAAAGTAGTCAATTTAACTTACGAAATCGACCTTCAACCAGGAGAGAAGTTAACCCTACCTGAATCTCTGGTAGAAAGTGTGGGTGCAGGAAGTTGGATAATTACTGTTCAACCAAAGCAATCTTACCCGGTGATTACTCGTAGCCATGACGGCTTTTTAAAAGGCTATGCACTAGAAGACGAAGGACTTTATGACGACTATCCAAGCAGGTAAATTCTGGGTGGCAGATATTCCCTTTACAAGCGGTGTATCTTCGAAAAAGCGTTCAATACTCATACTTTGATTAGACGCGAATGATGTTGTAGTAGCAATAATCACCCAGTATTGAGAGACGTAAAATTTATCATAATTTATCTAATATTTTATTTTATCTATCTAATAACAGATGCATGAAAAAATTATATCTAAATGTATAGTTATTTTATTTGGCTATATATATCATTTAGTTAACAAATTTATTAATTGTATATTTCTTCTATAAATTAAATTTATATCTACTCATATATTGAAAATCACGTCAGCTTGATAGATGATGGGGATTAGATGATGTTGTGCTTAATTTTAGCTACTAACTTCTCTAATGATTATGGTTTCTCTAACGGCGATTAAGTTTTGTGTTCTAGATTAGGAGCTTAATAATTTATGTCCCAAAGAGGACTTGCAGTTACGAGGATTTTAGTACATGAAGCCGGCAGAGCAATTCGTGCAACTTTGGTTTTATGGATAATCACTGCTCTAATCTATCCCTTAGGGATGATTACTTTTGGTCAACTTGTTTTGCCAGCACAGGCAAATGGGAGTTTGATTACTCGCAACGGAGAATATACAACTAAAAATAGTGAGGTAGTCGGTAGTACGCTGATTGGTCAGCCATTTATCAGCTTTAGCTACTTCAACAGTCGTCCTAGTAGCACCAACTATAGTACTGCCGATCCCAAAAAAGATGATGCAGGTGTTCTCAAGACAGGAGTTTCGGGTGCTAGTAATTTAGGTGCGACTAACCCAGCATTGTTAGACCGTATTCAAGACAAGACTGATGGATTGCCAAGATTACTGCGCTTAGGTATTCAGCCAACTGCTGACCTACTCTACACTTCTGGTTCTGGCATTGACCCTCACATCACTCCTGAAGCAGCAACGGCACAAATTGCACGGGTGGTCAAAGCACGTAGACTTCAGACTGATCAAGTGCAAGATTTAATTAATAAAAACACCGATGGTCGTTTTTTAGGAATTTTCGGTGAACCTGGAGTCAATGTTTTGAAAATTAACTTAGCCTTAGATGCTTTAAAACCTCTAGTAAAGTGAGTTTAATTGGATGAATATCTACTTATTATCAAGCCATCAAATCGATCCTCAGATGCTAAAAGATTTGGGTGGTTCTATAACTACTCAATTTAAAGGTGATTTCAGTGATATTCATGCTAGAGGCAATCAAATCGCCTTGACTGAAACTTTATTTATGGGTGGATGTACCATCAAAGTTTGTCATTTGATCCCCGCTAAATCGATTGTGATTGTTCAAGGTTCGCCTGTTTTACAAAAACCGTGGTTAGATGCGGGAGTTAGTGTTTTACTGATTATGGAAATGCAACAAGACTCTGGACGCTGGGGAAGCGTTACGTCTAGATATGTTGGGCTAACCCAAATTCATAAAATTGAAGTTGTGACATCACCGTGGAATTTGGGTGACGTAGAAGTGTCTGGCAAAGAGGAATCTAAATCCACGGAAACGCAACTTGAAAAAACTGGACATTATGAACAATCACCAATAGAAGTGCCAAATCTTTTTCAGCGATGGAGATGGTCAAGCGCTTCGCGCGGTTATGGGGTGTAGAGTGTGAAGACAATAACATCTTTATGCAATTCCGAACTGCTAACCGCTAAATAGATTGGCTTAATAAATTATCGTTCTTTTAGTCGTGGCGATGAGTGCGCTAAAGCGCAACTACAAGCCGATTCAAAAAGTTTTACATTTCGTTACACAGTTTGAATTTATTTTGGTTATTTACTTAAGACCGTAACTGTACGTTAGCCATTTACTTATGTTGCTTCAAGGTTTATTTCAAATTGCACTGACTATCTTATTAGTTGTGGTTATTACGCCAATTCTCGGACAATATTTAGCAAATGTTTTCCTGTTTCGGAGAACCTGGCTCGATGTACTATCGCCGATAGAACAGATTATCTATCGACTCAGTGGTGTTGATCCGGAAGAAAACATGAGTGGGAAAAGGTATGCTATTGCCGTGTTAGCCAGCAATAGTGCAATGGCGATTCTAGTTTTTTTCATCTTAATTTTACAAGCGTGGCTACCTTTAAATCCAACCCATTTAGGAATGCCAACTTGGGACACCACCCTACACACCACAATTTCCTTTCTAGTTAACGCTGATTTGCAGCACTATGCAGGTGAGAACACATTTTCTTACCTCAGTCAGATCGCTGCATTGGGGTTTTTAATGTTTGTTGCGGCGGCTACAGGGTTAGCAGTAGGAATTGCCTTTATTCGTGGCTTGACAGGTAGACCTCTAGGTAATTTTTACGTAGATTTGATTTTATCCATTACACGAGTCTTACTGCCCTTTTCGATTGTAGGTGGAATCGTGTTGATGGTCGCAGGCGTACCAGAAACTTTATCTGGGCCGGTAACAATCACCACACTAGAGGGTGCAACTCAAACCATTGCTAGAGGACCTGTCGCTCATTTTGAAAGTATCAAGATGTTGGGGGAAAATGGCGGTGGCTTTTTTGCTGCTAACTCTGCTCATCCTTATGAAAATCCGAATAGCGCGACCAACTTATTAGAAATTGTTGGTCAACTTTGCATTCCTGCTGCCTTCATCTATACCTATGGTGTGTTCATTGGCAATAAAAAGCAGACTTGGCGGTTATTCTGGATGGTAATGGCTTTCTTTTTGGTTTTAGTGGGAATAACCGCGATCGGTGAGTATCAAGGTAATCCTCTGGTTAATGCCTTGATCGGATCGCCACAGCCGAATTTAGAGGGGAAAGAAGTTAGATTAGGCTGGGCACAGACTTCACTGTTTGCGATCGCTACCACCGCCACGATGACAGGATCGGCAAATGGTGCATTTGACTCCATGATGCCTACAGGTGGTTTTTCGGCACTGTTAAATTTATTTCTTCAGGCAATTTTTGGTTCACAAGGAACAGGCGCTGCCAATCTGTTTATTTATTTGTTACTCACCATCTTTCTCACAGGATTAATGGTTGGGCGGACTCCAGAATTTTTAGGGCGGAAAATTGAGCGTGGCGAAGTCGTGCTTGCGAGCATAATTATACTGATTCATCCGATTTTGATTTTGATTCCGGCGGGGATCACAATTGCCTTTCCCAATACCTTAGCCGGAATGAGTAATCCCGGTTTTCATGGGTTGACCCAGGTAGTGTATGAATATGCCTCAGCCGCAGCTAATAATGGCTCTGGTTACGCCGGTTTAGGCAACACTCAACCAGCCCCAACTGCTCTATGGTGGAATTTGAGTACTGCACTCACCTTATTTCTCGGACGCTATATTCCAATTATCGCGCTGCTGCTCTTAGCTGAGAGTATGTCTCATAAAACTTCTACAGCCGCAACTACTGCAACCTTGCGGACAGACACTAGACTTTTTACAATCGTGACAGCGGCAACGATATTGATTATTGGGGCGCTGACCTTTTTCCCTGTCTTGGCTTTAGGTCCGATTGGTGAAGCTTTTCAATTGGCAAGACAACGATGATACCGCTTTTAGAGCTAATTAGGTGTAACTTTGATTGGCATGATTAAAAAAACTAAGCTAATCAAATTATCCTATTTACTGCGCTCTAGCTACTGGTTTGTGCCAATACTGATGATGGTTTTGGCGATGTGGTTAGCATATGCAATGCTAATGCTGGACAAAGAAGGGAAGGGACTGCTGTTCGGCTGGAGTCACATCTTTCATGGGGGAGCAGATAGTGCGCTGACGCTGCTTTCATGCGTAGCTAGTTCGATGATTACCGTTGCTGTTACTGCCTTCTCCGTCACACTTGTCGCCCTCGCCTTAGCTTCCCAACAGTTTGGTCCGCGAGTGCTACGTACTTTTATGGTGGATCGGGCGTATCAGTTTGTACTTGGCACGTTTATCGCTACGTTCATCTACTGCTTGATTGTAATGCTGAGTATCCGCAGTACACCGGATCACCTGTTTGTGCCGCAGATTTCCATTGCTGTGGCGATCGCACTAACAATCTTCAGCACCGCTGTACTAATTTATTTTATCCATCACGCATCAACTTCGATTCATGCCTGGAGCATACTCGGGAGAATCAGCAGTGAACTGAACAATTCTGTCGATCAACTATTTCCCTTAAAACTGCTGGGAAAACCGCAAAAGCCACGGTGGGTTGTGGAGATTCCCACAGATTTTGACATTGATGCCGAAATTATTCCGGCATCACGCAGTGGTTATATTCAAGCCATTGATTATGACGGATTGATGCGGATTGCTAAATCACATGACTTGATTTTGCGGATGAAAAAGCGCATCGGTAAATTTGTTGTGCAAGGAACTGAGATTGTCAGCGTTTGGCCAGGAGAAATGGTGAATCAAAAGCTAATTGACGAAATTGGCGACACTATTCTTTTAGGCAAACAACGCACAGCATACCAAGACGTAGAGTTTTCCATCAAAAACTTAGTTGAGATTGCCATTCGCTCTTTGTCGCCAGCAATCAACGATCCCTTCACTGCGGTTAGCTGCGTAGATCTACTCTGTGCCGCCCTCTGCCGTCTAGCTGAAAGAGAACTTCCATCCCCCTACGTTTATGATGACGATAACAACCTCCGTCTGATTGACGAACCTGTGACATTTGAAGGTTTAGTTGATGATGCCTTTCATCAGATCCGACAATATGGGCGATCGGATGTAGCAATAACTATCCGCATGTTAGAAGCGATCGAAGTTATTGCCCAGCATACTTTCAACGAACCGAGCCGCAAAGCCTTGCTGCGTCATGCCACGATGATCGAACATGGTGCTCAAGAGGGATTACCTGAGGAATTAGACCGCCAAGATGTTCAGGCGCGATACCAAGCTGTGTTGCAAGCATTAAAACCACGGCGGTTACGGACAGGCAGAAAACAGTAGTTACAGAATAAATCTACTCGTGAAATTGTATCGGTTGAATTTTTCATTTTGCTACACTGATGTTTTACCCTGAAGTTCAGCGTATTGCTGAATTAACTCAGCAACAACACCTGTCCAACCTGTTTGATGGCTAGCACCGAGACCGGCTCCATTGTCTCCGTGAAAATACTCATTAAAAAGTATTAAATCTTGCCAATGAGGATTAGATTGAAATGTCTCTGTCCCTCCATAAATTGGTCGCCTACCAGAAGCATCTTTCATAAAAGTGCTAACTAATCTTTGGGCGATATCCGCCGCAACCTGACCAAGATGCATCAGCTTACCCGAACCTGTAGGATATTCAACTTGAAAATCGTCACCTAGGTAATGGTGAAACTTTTGCAAAGACTCAATCATGATATAGTTCACCGGAAACCAAACAGGACCTCGCCAGTTAGAGTTACCACCAAACAACCCAGTACTAGATTCAGCCGGTTCGTAATCTACCCGATAGTCGTGTCCGTGAAAGTTGAAAATATAAGGATGGCGTTCATGATACTTAGAGATAGCGCGGATACCATGAGGACTGAGAAACTCATTTTCATCCAACATAATTTGGAGAATGCGCCGCAGTTTATCTTTAGTAGCGATCGCCAGCAATCTTCTTTCACCTATCCCCGGTGTTTGCATACAAGCAACATTCTGACTCAAATCCGGTCGGTTGTGAATAAACCACTCCATGCGCCGCTTAAAACCAATAAATTTATCTAAAGAATCAGGTTCCAAAGCCGCAACAGCAAACAAAGGACTCAACCCCACAATTGAACGTACCTTCAGCGGGAAATGGTCACCATCCGGCAAACGCAACACATCATAATAAAAACCATCACCCTCATCCCAAAGAGAGATATCAGCCTCACCAACACCATCGATCGCATCAGCAATATAAAGGAAATGCTCAAAAAACTTACTAGCAATGTCTTCATAAGTCGGACTATCTTTAGCTAACTCCAAAGCGATAGTCAACATATTGAGACTGTACATCCCCATCCAACTAGTACCATCAGCCTGATTAATATGTCCACCAGTCGGCAACTGCGAACTACGGTCAAACACACCAATATTATCCAACCCTAAAAAGCCACCTTGAAAGACATTCTTACCCTCAACATCCTTACGGTTCACCCACCACGTAAAGTTGAGCAGTAACTTTTGAAACACCCGTTCCAAAAACTCCTGATCAGCACGACCATACATTTTCTGTTCAATCTCATAAATCCGGAACGCCGCCCAAGCATGAACAGGCGGATTCACATCGCTAAACTGCCATTCATAAGCAGGGATTTGACCATTAGGATGCATATACCACTCGCGCGTGAGTGTATCTAACTGAGACTTAGCATAATCAGGATCGATCATTGCCAGTGGAATCAAATGAAACGCCATATCCCAAGCAGCAAACCAAGGATATTCCCACTTATCAGGCATTGAGAGGATATCATCATTAAACAACTGAAACCACTCATGATTTCTGCCACCTTTACGCTGCGGTGGTGGTGGTGGTCCTGCGGGATCGCCATTCAACCAATCATGAATTACATAATGATAAAACTGTTTGCACCACAGCATCCCCGCAAAAGCTTGCCGCTGCACACGCCGCATATCCTCCGGAATCTCAAAAGGACAGATGCGGTGGTAAAACTCATCCGCCTCAGCCGCACGAGTGCTAAAAATAGATATAAGATTATCATCTAATGGCGCACGACAAACATCCGGCGATACATCACTAAGTCGTAAATGTACAACCTTAGTTTCACCAGGATTCACCGAGAGTACATAATGAGCCGCAGCCTTAGTCCCAATCTGGGCATGATTAATCGCGTTCTTACCACCATGTAACAAATAATTATTAATCCCATCCTTCACATAAGGCGAAACATTCTCCACCCCAAACAACCGCTCACTATTAGTTTCATTTTCCGTAAATAATAAATCTGGTAGATCCTCGCAATACAACCAGCGATCGCCCAACTCAGGATGACTTGCCTCAATAATATTAGCAGCAACAGGACTAACCGCTAACCTTGGCTTTTCCGGCTGCAATTCCCAAGACCAAGTATTGCGAAACCACAGGGTCGGTAACAAATGCAAAGTTTTAGTTTCCGGTCCCCGATTAGTCACACTAACCCGCATCCCCATATCTTCCGGCGAAACCTTAGCATACTCCACCAAAACATCAAAATAACGGTCATCAGCAAAAACCCCAGTATCCAGCAACTCAAACTCTGGAGACTGACGACCGCGACGACGATTTTCCTCCACCAGTTGAGCATAAGGAAAAGCCTGGTGAGGATACTTATACAAATACTTCATATATGCATGAGTCGGAGTATTGTCAAGATAAAAGAAATACTCCTTAACATCCTCCCCATGATTACCCTCATTACCAGTCAAACCAAACATTCGCTCCTTAATAATCGGATCTTCACCATTCCATAGAGCGATCGCTAAACACAAACGTTGATGATTATCGGAAATCCCCGCAATCCCATCCTCACCCCAACGATAAGCCCGAGAACGAGCATGATCGTGAGGCAAATAATCCCAAGCCTCACCACTCGCACTATAATCTTCCCGAACCGTACCCCACTGCCGTTCACTCACATAAGACCCCCAACGCTTCCAATAAGTAGTCCGGGCGCGGTCTGTAGCCAATCTTGATTCTTCTTGAGTCATGGTAATCGAGATAATAAGGTTTTTTTCAACGCAGAGGAACGCGGAGATAGCGCAGAGGATCGCGGAGGAGTCTCTGCGTCACTCCGCGAAACCTCGGCGTCCCTCTGCGTTTCCCTAAACTTCATGAGGATGCCAAGATCTCCGGATCACCTCAATTTCCCCTGATTGCACAGTTGCATCCCAGCGCGTCTCTTCACCCTCACGCCAAAATTTTAGATCGACACTAGCATTACCAATCGAGATTTGGCGGAGAGTAATATCAGGTAGCCATTTTGGGAGATGAGGATCGACGTATAAAGATTTGTTAGGGGCGTCTGCTTGGATACCGAGAATTGCTTGGAGTAGTTGGAATACTGAGCCTGCTGCCCATGCTTGTGGTACGTTAGCTTGGGAGTATTGGACTGGGAAGTTTCCTGACTCCTGGGCGATTCCGGCGTATACTTCCGGGAGGCGATAGTTAGAAAAGTAACTTGCGGCTTCCGATATTCCACGGACAATGCGTGAGGCTTCGTCTGTGAAGCCGTAGCGTTTGCAGCCGAGGGCGATGATGCCGTTATCGTGTGGCCAAATCGCCCCGAGTTGGTAGGAGTGAGGGTTGTATGCTGGGTTTTCTGCTGACAGGGTGCGGATTCCCCAGCCCGCCCACATGTCTGGTTCCATTAGTCGTTTGACAACACGGGCGGCGTGTTCTGGGCTGGCAATACCACTCCATAGGCAGTGTCCGGGGTTGGAGACGATTGTTTTGACTGGTTGTTTTTCCGAGTCTAGGGTGTAAGCGTAGAAGCCGATGTCTTCACACCAGAAGTGTTCTTCAAAGCGGCGGCGAAGTTGGGCGGCTTTGGTGCGTAATTCTGTGGCGCGATCGCTTTCTCCCAAGGCTGTAAATACTTCTGCCATCCGCATCCAAGCGTCAAAAACATAACCTTGTAATTCGCACAATGCTTTTGGTGGTTGCACTTGGCTACCATCAGGATAAACTACTGCGTCTCCAGAGTCTTTCCAACTTTGGTTTTCTGCTCCTTGAGAAGAGTGTGATTTATACTCTTGAAATCCATCGCCATCAAGGTCGCCGTATTTGTCAATCCATTCTAAGCAACGCAGTGCGACATCACGGTATTGGTGTAAAAGTGCCTCGTCTCCCATCCATTTCCAAGTTTCGTGGAGCGCAATCAAGTAAAGAGGTGTGGTATCGGCAGTACCATAATAAGGTGTGTGCGGGACTTTGTGAAAGTGGGCTAGTTCTCCTAGGCGTAGTTCATGAGGCATTTTTCCCGGTTGTGCATCACGCCAATCATCGATTTCATTTGCTTGTAGTGAAGCCAGTTTCTTCAATGCACCATGAGCAAAACCTGCATGCACTAGCATATTTTGCAGGCTGACGATTAAACTGTCGCGTCCGAAGACTGCTACAAACCAAGGCACACCTGCTGCGGGTATCCATGTATCAGGGCCAAGGTCTTGATCGTACAATCGGAGTGCGCCCATATCTTCGATTGATTGCAAGTACAGGCGATATATATCTTCGTTGGCGGTTGTCAGTTTAGTTGCCTGAGCATGCCACTTTTTCTGAAGTTTGTCGAGTTCATCAGATATTTTATAACAACCAGACTTGAGGATGCGATCGCGTGCAGTTTCCGCAAGAATATAGTAACAGCAAGAATGCCAACTTTCACCAGGGGCTAATTTGACTTCAAAGTTAATTCGACCGTTACCATATTCTGGCGGCGATGTGTAGTTATTTAAGTGATAGGTGAAGCAGCGTTGGAAGTCACCGTTAGTATAAAATGTCCGCAGTTCTTTTTGCTCATTATCCCAGCGAGAAACTATATGTCCTCGCCGCACTAATTGATGAGATTTTACCTCGAAAATGTCGGCGAAATCTGAACGTAAGGATATTTCTAAATTAAAGCGGATTGGCTCTAAGCCATAATTTGTAATATCAAGGTCTTCGTGGATGCCTTCTCCTAAAGCCACCCGATTAATCAGAAATTCTAACGTACCTTGAGGAATCGGTCCATCTTCAGTAACTAATTCGGGATTGGTGAGATAAATCCGCACCGCATAATATGCTGTCGCACTGGAATTTAGTCGTTCCCAAGATTGTCCGTTGGCAAAGGTAGCATAGTAACTGACAAAACGGGTGTCGTTTGCAAATACACCGAGTTCTCCATCGGTAGTTATTTGCCCATCCTGTTCACTCACCATAAAGGTGCTACCTTGATTGATTGTTAAAGTCGGCGGTCCGACACTGACACGAAATGGCATAGGTGATAATTTTGTATAGTTTACTTCTGCTTAGCCGCAACGGCGCGGACTGGTGTACCTTCAGTTAGATCAACTGTCGGGTTGGTAATCAGCGATTCGTTGCCATTTAAACCGGATGTCACTTCGACTAAAGTGCCATTATCTCGTCCTAATTGTACTTGTTGATAATGCACTTTTTGATCTTGTGTCACAATCGCTAATTGCATTCCTTGAGCATTATTAATTAATGCCGCATCAGGTACTGAAAAAGGTGGATTCGGACTGTTGATATTAAACTTGACATTGGCATACATTCCAGGACGGAGTACGCCTTCGGGATTTGGGACTTCGACTTGGGAAAGTAAAGTACGAGTACTCGGATCTAAAGCATTGGTTGTGCGGATTAATTTACCGGCGAAGACTCTTTGAGGTAACTCACGAACTTGTACCTCTGCACTTTGACCAAGTTGCAGTAATTGTGATATTGACTGCGGTACACTCACGTTGACATCTAAAGAGTTGTATGCTGCAATTGTAAATAAGCTAGAAGCAGCATTACCATTACCTGGTGTGACTAAAGAACCATCAGCAATATTACGAGCAACAATCACTCCCGTAAATGGTGCAACTACTTTATTGAATGATTGTAAAACAATATACCTTTGCAAATTAGCTTGATTAGAACCAACATTAGCTACAGCTGCATTGACATTAGCTTCGTCCGATTTAATCGTATTTTGTGCCGATTGCACGGTAGCTAAATTTGCCGCATAAGTTGCGTATCTAGTATCAGCATCTTGTTGGGATACAGCGCCTTGTCGCACAAGTTGTTTCCAGCGATTCCAGGTTTGTAATGCCAACTGTAGATTAACACGAGCTTGCTGTAAATCAGAACGTCCTTTATCTAAAGCGGCGCGATTTTGGACTAGATTAGCTTGCGCTAGTGCTACTTGTGCTTGGGCTTGGGCTACTTGTTGATCGACATCTGGTGATTCAATCTCTGCTAACAACTGACCTTTTTGGACAGTAGCACCAATATCAACTAGCCACCGCTTCAAATATCCGTTACTCCGGGCGTAAACAGTAGTTTGGTTGAGCGAAACTACACTACCAGGAAGAAGTAAATTACTATTGTTTGGAGCACGTTGCGGAGTAATGACATTGACTGAAGGAACGGTACTTTGACTGTTTACCGATGCTTGTAACTCTGATTGTCGATTTAAACGCGGGATAATGCCTAAAGCTAACAATCCAGCGATCGCTACTCCCGCACCGATCATAAATATTAACATCTTGCCGCGTTTAGGTGGTTGTGGAGGATGATTTTCTGGTGGGGGTGGCGTGGGGACTTGGTCAGATGGGGGAAGTTGAGGTTGATGAGAATCCATATGAACTCCTATATTATTGACATTAATGAGGAACGCGTTCTTCTAGCATTTCCAACTCACTCGCATCCATCGCCTGAATTGCTTTGCGCCGCATAATACTATAGACAACTGGGACAAACAGCAAAGTAGCAAAAGTCGCCGCCGACAAACCGCCGATAACCGCGCGACCTAAAGGTGCATTTTGTTCACCACCTTCCCCAAGACCTAAAGACATCGGGATCATCCCGATAATCATTGCCATTGCAGTCATCAAAACGGGACGAAGTCGTGTGAAACCCGCAGCTAACGCCGCATCATAAGCATTATCTCCCTCACCTCGACGTTCATTAGCAAAAGTGATCATCAAAATACTGTTTGATGTCGCCACCCCAATACTCATAATCGCCCCCATCAAAGACGGGACACTGAGGGTAGTTTGAGAAATAAACAGCATCCAGACGATCCCTGCCAAAGCGCTGGGTAATGCCATCATAATAATCAGAGGATCAAGCCAAGTTTGGAAATTCACCACCATTAAGCAGTAAACTAACAATATCGCTAACACCAAACCAAGTCCCAAACCAATAAAAGAAGAATTCATGGTTTGCACTTGACCGCGAATTGTGATTTTACTCCCACGCGGCAATTTGGAATTAAATTTGGCGACAATTTTATTGATATCGCCCGCAACTCCACCTAAATCCCGGTCTTGGGTATTGGCGTAGACATCATACACAGGTTGAATATTATAATCATTTACCACTTGCATCGTCGTGCCGTGGCTGATATTAGCTAAATTACTCAAAAGCTGTGGTGAGTCTTGACCGCTATTAATTGGGAGATTATTCAAAGCATCAATGGAATTTACTTGATACTGCGGTACTTGTACAGCTACCAGATAACTTACCCCTTTTTTCGGGTCAAGCCAGTAATTAACTGCATTCTGACCGCTGGAACTCAAGGAAGTAAGGACGTTATTTGCTACATTACTTTGAGTTAAACCGTTTTGTTGCGCTTGAATGCGATCAACATCTATCTTTAACTGTGGGGCGTTAGTGACTTGCTGGACATGGACATCAACAGTCCCCGGAATCCGTAGCACCTGCTTTTCAATCTGTTTAGCAATTTGATAATTTGCTTTTGAATTCGCCAGAGGACCTGAGATTTGAATATCTACCGCCGCTGGTAATCCAAAATTCAGAATTTGCGTCACAATATCCGCAGGCTCAAAAAAGAAAGTGTAATCAGGGAAATTAGCTTTTAACTTTGGTCGCAGTTGCTTGATATACTCGAAAGTCTTACCAGCTTCTTTAAGAGAAACCAGGATATCACCGTCAGAGGACGCGATCGTTGCCCCATTGTAACCGTAAGTTAAGTTAATCCCACTAGAAGGGATACCAATATTATCGAGAATCTGAGATAAATTTTCTGCTGGAATACTTTGACGGATGAGATTTTCGACTTGGGCAAAAATTTGTTCTGTCGTTTCTAAACGAGTTCCCGGCTTAACCCGCACATGCAAAGTAAACTGACCACCATCAACTTGCGGGAAAAAGTCTTGTCCAACAAATGGTAATAATACGATGCCACTAACCCAAAAAGCACCAAATAAGACAAAAACAATTTTCCGGTGATTCAAAGCACTACTTAAAATTCCCCGATACCAAGAGCGAAATTTCTCAAATTGGACATTAAACTTCTCATGCTGTCGCCAGATGAAGTCTTTGTGGGGAGGGGATTTAGGAAGGGGAGGTTTACTGTCTTTTATTCCGTCTTGGCGACGATGACCATTAGAGTTATGATCGCTATGACTATGCTGCTCTTCTTCGGTATATAAATCCACTTCATTTTTAAGCAGATAGTGCGCCATTGTCGGGACAACAGTTCGCGATAACACATAAGAAGCCATCATGGCAAATACCACCGCCATTGCCAAAGGCACAAATAAATACTTGGCAACCCCACTTAAAAAAGCTACTGGTACAAATACAATACAAATGGAAAGTGTTGCCACAAGTGCCGGTGTAGCAATTTGCTGCGCCCCATCCAGAATTGCCCGAATAATCGGTTTACCCTGTGCCATATTCCGGTGAATGTTTTCAATCTCTACTGTGGCGTCATCCACCAAAATTCCCACAGCCAGAGAAAGACCACCCAAAGTCATAATATTCAACGTTTGCCCCAACGCACTCAGGATAATGATCGAAACCAAAATCGACAATGGGATGGAAACCACAACAATCAAGGTACTCCGCCAACTTCCCAGAAAAACTAAAATCATCAAAGCCGTCAGGACAGCAGCAATTAAGCCTTCTTTGATCACGCCTTGAATTGAAGCCTGCACAAACTGAGATTGGTCAAACAAAAACCCAATATCTAACTCTGGAGGAAGGGCAGCTTTGAGGCGAGGCAAAGCTTGTTTAACACGATTCACCACATCGAGAGTAGAAGCACTACCAGCCTTAAGAATACTCAGTAGACTGCCACGCCGTCCATTCAAACGCACAACATTAGTTTGCACCGCAAAGCCATCATGCACCTGTGCTACATCGCGCATGTAAATCACAGTCCCATTAATTTGCTTAACCGGCACATTATTTAAAGCATCTACTGCCTCTGTACTATTATTCAACTTCACAAAATAATCAGTATCACCCATCTTCGCCGTCCCAGAAGGCAAAATCAAATTTTGAGCCGTAACCGCACTCACAACATCATTTGCCGAAAGCCCTTTAGCAAACAACGCCTGCGAATCAATATCAACCATAATCTGTCGAACCTTACCACCAAAAGGTAAAGGTACCGCCGCCCCTTGAACAGTAGCTAACTGGACACGAATTGAAGAAGTAGCTAAATCATTAATTGCTTGTTCACTCAGAGTCTTACTACTCAAACTCATTTGAATGATCGGCACATTAGAAGCATTATATTGAATAATCAGCGGCGGCGAAATCCCCGGAGGCAAAGGACGGAGAATTGTTTGACAAATCGAAGTTACCTGAGCAACTGCCGCAGCCACATTAGCAGTAGGCTGAAAGAAGACCTTAATCACACTCAAACCATTTAATGATTGAGATTCCTGGTGCTCAATATCGCTCACCGTCGTCGTAATCGCTCGTTGACTAACTTGAACAATTCGCTGTGACATTTCCTCCGGCGACACACCAGTGTAACTCCAAACAACACTGACCACCGGAATATTAATCGCCGGAAAAATATCTACAGGTGTACGAAATATCGTCAGCACACCTACGAGGATGATGAGTATCGCGCCGATGAGAAATGTATACGGTAAGCGTAAAGCGAGTCTAACAATCCACATATAACTTTGAGTATAAAAATTTTTGAAACGCAGAGGAACGCGGAGGTAACGCGGAGTAACGCGGAGGCTCCTCTGCGCCCCTCTGCGCTACCTCCGCGCCCACCGCGTTTCACCCTAACCTCATCCAAGCACGCAAAACCTCTGCAACTGTCCAAGCCTGAGCAATACATCCTCGCGGGGTCATCGGTGCATCGCCGTCAAAAATCTCACTCAGACTACCTAGTCCATGAATGGTTAAATGGTTTGCCATTGGTTTTAAGAAACTCCTAGCTTGGGTTGGGTTGCCAAAAACGCGTAGATGTGCTAATGCGAATGGACCGAGGAGCCAGCCCCATGTTGTTCCCTGATGATATGCTCCATCTCGTTGGGTTTGATCGCCTCCGTAATGACCTTGGTATTTTGGGTCGTCTGGGGATAGCGATCGCATGCCGTGGGATGTTAACAATTTTAAGGCACAAATTTCGACTACTGATTTTTGTTGGATTGGTGTTAATGGGCTTTCTGGTAAGGATATCGCAAATAATTGATTTGGGCGTAAAGAGGCGTCGTTGCCGTCTGGACCATCTAAAATGTCGTAGCAGTAATTGAGTTTTGGGTTCCAAAAGCGTTGGAATTGACTTTCGGCAAGGTCTGCGATTGCCAGGTATTCTTGAGATGGTTTGCCAATGAAGAGAGCAAATTTTGTCATTGTCCGTAAGGCGTTGTACCACAAGGCGTTGATTTCTACTGGTTTCCCAATGCGCAGTGTGACTACCCAGTCTCCAACTTTGGCGTCCATCCAGGTTAATTGCACGCCTTTTTCGCCAGCGTAAAGCAAGCCGTCGACAGCATCAAGATGGATGTTGTAGCGAGTGCCTTGAATATGCCAATTAATGATATCTGCAAGAATGGGAAATAATTGGGTTATGAGGTCGTTATCGCCTGTGAGGTCGTGATATTGGCGAATTGCTTCAAAATACCACAGTGTGGCGTCTACAGTGTTATATTCTGGTGCTTCTCCGGCGTCGGGAAAGCGGTTGGGTAGCATCCCTTGGCTGACGTATTTAGCAAAAGTTAATAAAATTGCTCGGGCGATTTCTGGGCGACCTGTTGATAGGGTCAAACCAGGAAGGGCGATCATTGTGTCTCTTCCCCAGTCACTAAACCAGTGATAACCGGCGATGACTGTTTTGCCTGTGGGGTTGTCTGGCTGCGGACGGTTGACAATAAATTGGTCTGCTGCTAATAATAATTGTCTGACCCAGGGTTCTGTAATCTTGGGTTGAGCATCGAGTAACTTTTGCTCTGATATCTGACGCAGATTGAGTGCGGCTGCACCGTTGAGGCTAGAGTTTTTTTCGGTGCTGGCGACAAAAGTTAAAGATTGACCGGGATTGAGGGTAATGTTAAATGTTGCAGCGTGGAGATGATCTTCGCGATCGCTTAATCCTCGGTATTTTTCTACGGCTAATTCAAAGTCGTAATACCAGTTATGCATCGGTAATGCTGTCCCACCATCGGCTAACAGATAAAGCGGGATTGCTTGAGGAAAGGCGGTGACAGAGATTCCGTTAGCGATCGCTTCTACTGCCATCTGCCAACTCCCTGCTTGGGTGATACTGTGGTAATCGCGATAGTTGACTAAGGCTTTGATGGTTAGCGTTAATGGGTTTGTAGCTCGTACCAGTGTGTAGTATATATAGGTAGTGTTAGCTTCAGGCTGCATCCAAATCCGTTTTTCCAGAATCGCATCAGCACAGGCGTATCTCCACACGGGAATTGCACCTTCTAACTCAAAGTGTTCTAAGTGCTTAACACCATAAGTATCAACTACGTCTACCCAGCGATTTGTATATAATTGATAGCCACGTCCATTATACAATGCTGTCTCGTCCAATTTAGCGAGTAACAGTGTCCGCCCTAATGGTGGTTTCAAGGCGGCTATTAAGAGTCCGTGGTAGCGCCTAGTTAATAAAGAGGCTACTGTTCCTGATGCATAACCACCGATGCCATTTGTAACTAACCACTCTCGTGTTTCCGCTGCATCAATGCTGCAAATTTCCCGACCAAAGTTAATTGTCATTACAAAGCTTTTTACTGTTCGTGGTAGTTCCAAAGCAGCCCACCATCTGCAAAAAAGGTTGCACCTGTGATATAATCTGCGTCTGAGGAAGCGAGAAAAGCTACTAAAGGAGCAATATCACTTGGTTTACCTAATCTTCCTAAAGGAATGTTTTGTAAAAGTGCTGCCAATTTTTGGGGATCGTTGAGCAAGTTCTTATTGATAGGAGTTTCAATCGCTCCTGGTGCGACGTTATTGATGTTAATCCCTAACGGACCTAATTCAATCGCTAAGTTTCGCATCATCATCTTCACACCACCTTTGCTAGCACAGTATGAGGTGAAGTGTGGAAAAGGTAGTTCTTCGTGTACCGAACTGATATTAACAATCTTACCTTTGCGCTTAGTTTCCAACAAATGCTGCACTAAAGTCTGCGTTGCAAAAAACACACCTTTGAGGTTGAGGTTCAACACCGCATCATAATCTTCTTCTGTAATGTCCCAAAAGTCAGCATTCTTGCCATCAGTCCCGGCGTTATTAACCAAGATGTCTAATTGACCAAATTGCTGAATTCCTTCCGACACCAATCTGCGGATATCACTCACTTTGCTCAAGTCTGCTTGTACCACGATACCTTTGCTACCAGAGGATTCCACTTGCTTGAGAGTATCTTGTGCTCCCTCTGGATGTGAGCGATAGTCAATGACAACATTAGCCCCTTGCTGTGCCAAATAGATCGCGATCGCTTGACCAATACCTTGACTACTTCCAGTTACTAAAGCAACTTTACCTTCTAACTTCATCACATTCTCCTCAAGCGATCGGTTTAAATTGGATTAATCTGTTTATCCCCCACTCCGCCCAAAGATGCGTCCATCCCGAAGATGAGGTAATTTAACATTTTTAAAGATACAGCGATAGTTATGGACATGAAAAAGCTTACCCGTAAGAATTTCTCGCGAACCCGTGGCCAGTAATCGAAAAGCACCGACGGCAAGTAAAGAACCAAGGGGAGGGGCGATAAAGTAAAGCCACTGGTCTTTCCACAACCATGTAAACAGTGCAGGTGCAAAGCTACGAGCAGGGTTTAAGCTTGTACCAGAGATGGGAGCCTCTAACCAAACCATCGTGGCGATTAGCAACCAAGTCATTAACGGTGTCCATCGCATTAAACGCCGACTGCTGACAAAAATAAAAATCAACAGTACCAACAAAAAGGTAATACCCACTTCCGCCAAAAACACCACTCCAAGGGAATAATTATCTCCCGGTAGAGTCATGCCGTTATTTACACTCGCAGCATAGCTACCCCATACCCCAACCAGTAATGCAATCCCCACAATTCCCCCAATAAACTGTGCAATCACATAAGCGACTGCATCCTGACGGTGCATTTTTCCCTGTGTCCAAAATGCTAGGGTGACAGAAGGGTTAATGTGTGCCCCACTCAACTTTCCCAAAGGCGAAATAGCAACCAGCGAACCACTCCCAGCAAAAATCAGTCCTGTAATCAGCAACCGAGGACTTTTGTCAGGAATCCATGATTCCATCGGTAAGCCTTTGCCAAAATCAAAAACAACAGCACTAAGTCCGACAAAGATGTTAAACGCAGTTCCCAGCAATTCTGCGCCATATTCAGCCCAATTTAATTGTTGCCACCATTTGGCTGCCATGATCATTCCCAGTCGATGAATTACATCCCCTAATGTAGGCTGCTAGCTGTCAGTAACGCATCGTTCCCTTAACTAGTTTGGTGTCAGCACCACCTTACCCAGTACGATTCAAAACTTGCTCGTAAGCCTCTTGCTGGCTATTTCTGATGACTGCTAAAGCTGGTAAGATGAAACGATTATTGTCCAATAGTATGAAGTCTGCCAGTCTCAGCAATATTTATGTTTCAACACAGTTGTGGTGTCAGGAAGAAGCCGACCCATTAGGACAGGCGTTACAGAATCAAAGCCTCATACCGGACGAAGCAACCGCACTGCTATTAGTAGACGAACAACGCGCTATTCCGGCAATTAGCAAAAATATGGCGCTGATGCAGGACATCCAGTTTCGGATGCAAGGGTTGCCGTCGTCCCATTGTTTGTTACAAGGCGATAGTCGAAACTTGGCACATATTGCCAATGAGAGTGTGCATCTAGTAGTCACATCACCGCCATACTGGAATTTAAAAAAGTACGTTACTAGTCCAAACCAACTGAGTGAGATTACTGACTACGAGCAATTTTTGCAGGAACTTGACCAAGTTTGGCAGCAGGTATGGCGGGTGTTAGTCCCAGGTGGACGGCTGGTGATTGTGGTGGGGGATGTCTGTGTTGCCCGTCGGCGCTTTGGTAGGCATATGGTGTTTCCACTGCATGCCAGCATTCAAGAGCATTGCCGCTTTTTGGGGTTTGATAATCTAGCACCGATTATCTGGTACAAAATCGCCAATGCAACACTGGAAGCAGCAGGAAATGGCAGCAGTTTTCTCGGCAAGCCTTATGAGCCAGGAGGTATCATCAAGAACGACATTGAATTTATCCTCATGCAACGCAAACCAGGTGGCTATCGTAGTCCAACGCTGACTGCGCGGGTATTATCTGTCATCCCGGAAAATCTGCATCGGCAGTGGTTTCAACAGATTTGGCAGGACATTAAAGGTGCTTCCACAAGACTTCACCCTGCCCCGTATCCTTTGGTTCTGGCAGAGCGGCTGGTAAGGATGTTCTCATTTACAGGGGATACGATACTTGATCCCTTTATGGGAACAGGAACAACCTGTGTCGCCGCCGCAAACTGGGGACGCAATAGTATTGGGGTAGATGTTGAACCGACTTACCATCGCTTAGCACTGCAACGGATGCAGGAGACATTTGGCTTGCGGCTGATACATGGCAAGGCGATGGCAGAGGTAGCACAATGACGGATGCGGCATCAATCATACCGTCGGATGTGTTCGCTGAAGCAATACAGGGTTTCTGGGATACTCGTATTGCCCAAGCACAAGCTCAGGTGCTAGCTGGTAAGATTGACCAGGGCAACCGCAGTGCGGTGACAGGGGGCAAACAAATAGATGGTTTTATCCTTACCTTAACAAATTTCTTGCTGGCAGCAGGTGTTCGCAAAAATCATATCCACGTTAAAAAAAGTCTGACCGTAATCCCAGGGTACTTTCGCCCAACGAAAATGTATGACTTTCTGGTTGTAGACCCAGAAAAGCGCCAACTTAAGGTAATTATTGAATTCAAGAGCCAAGTTGGTAGCTTTGGCAACAATTTTAACAACCGGACAGAAGAAGCAATGGGAACTGCTCTCGACATCTGGACAGCTTACCGGGAAGGAGTATTTGGCAAAGCGCCGCCCCCGCCGTTGCTAGGATACCTGTTTGTCCTAGAAGATTGCCAAGCCTCACATACCGCTGTGCAGGTCACTGAACCGCATTTTTCTGTATTACCGGAGTTTAGAGGTGCAAGCTATACCAAACGCTATGAATTATTTTGTCAAAAGATGGTGCGGGAGCGACATTTTACTGCTGCTTGCTTTTTATTGACACGACAAGAACAGACAGCACAAACTCCAAATTATATAGAGCCATGTCCAGACCTGTCCGCGACCAATTTTTTACAACAGTTGATCCGATACGCAATGTAAGGTCTTTGTCAGAGCAGGTAAAGGTATTTATAAATCCCTGTAAGTAATCCACCACGTCTATCTGATAGACTAACAACAAAAAACCCGA
>Ga0123337_10001708_pt1 | contig 27250 bp, 20 predicted proteins | sample frozenSSSSmetaG_FD_89792 | JGI IMG/M metagenome (GOLD analysis project Ga0123337, IMG submission 89792) | Glacier valley bacterial and archeal communities from Borup Fiord, Nunavut, Canada, to study Microbial Dark Matter (Phase II) -... | ecosystem: Environmental > Aquatic > Freshwater > Ice >...
CTGGTGATTGTTTAGTCCTTGCTGTTGGTATGTTCGTGGGTGCTGTGAAGGTGTACGTTCGAGATACCTTCCGATGTGGGGTTCTGCGTCTGCACTCTGTCAAGATCAACGTCTGTGAGGCTTGCCCGGTTGCCACAAAGGAGGAGCGCTCCCTGGCGCATGACATCTGCCACTACTTAAGGCAAGTCCCCCGTAGCGCGCCGCGTCGTGCCTCCCGCTGACACATTTCTCCCGCCTTTGCACCTTACCAATTTCATAACATGTCTTCCGGCCTTCCGGCTTTCTGGCGACGACGCTCGGCTCGCCCTGACCTGAGCGCGGCGGCTTCAGCCCCGCGCAACTTTGCAAGAATGCTGTCCCAACAACATGCGGTGTGGCATGGTGTAGGGATGCCATTCTTGATGTGTGCTTTCTTGGCGTCCACTTTGTTGGTGTCTGCTCTCTTAACGTCCGCTTTGCTGAACTGCGTAACATCTCTTCACGTTCAAAAGCTTTTCAGGTGGCTGGTATGCCCATGAACATGCGGTATTGTTATGGCACTCGCGCAAGCAGCACAAAACGATCCCGCGCCACGACATCCGCAGCCGGGAGTGCTGCGCGCTCGACCGGAATCACGCAGAAGTTATCTGGTAGCCACGCACGGACTCGCTCATGTTCTTCGATGGTGAAGGTCGTGACCAGCACGTAGCCGCCGGAATTCGTCCAGCGCGTCAGCGACCCGATCAGCGTTTCCCACGACACCCGCGAGCGGTGGACATCCGGGTGGCGAATGACGACCAGATCGAACGCGGCGCGGAAGGGCAGCGCGCGTATATCCGCTTCGATCAGGATCGCGGCGGATTGCCGTGCATGTGCGCCGATAGCATAACGGTCATAATCTACGCCGATCAGCAGCGCGTGCGGGAAGGCGGCTCGTAAAAATGGCGCGCTCTCGAATACGCCGCAGCCGGGTTCGAGGACGCTCCGCACCGTGTTGGCGGGAAGCAGCCGCAGCAGTGCCGCGAAGCGCTCCAACCCTAACCCGCGTGCCATTCACGGATGAACGGATTGTATTCGCGTTCGTCGCCGATGGTAGTCACAGGACCATGACCGGGCAGCACGCGCGTTGCATCCGGGAGCGAGAGGAATTGCGCGTCGATACTGCGCATCAGCAACGGGTAATCGCCCCCGAAGAGGTCCGTCCGGCCTATCGAGCGCGCGAACAGGCAATCGCCACCGAAGATAATCTGCTCGGTGTGCTGCACGAAAGCGACATGCCCCGGCGCGTGTCCCGGACAGAAGCGCACCTCGAATTCGGTTTCGCCGATATACAGCCGTTCGCCGTGATCGATGGCGCGGTCCAGCGTTGGCGCAGGCGGGATCTCTTCGCCGTAATAAACCTTCATTTGCAGCGGAAGCTGTTCAAGCAGCGGGATGCTATCACGGTGCATCAGGATCGGTGCATCGGTCGCGGCCTTGAGTTCGCGCAAGGCCAGGATATGATCGTAGTGCGCGTGCGTGACCCAGATCGCGCCGACTTTCCAGCCGCGCTCCTCTGCCGCCGCGCGAATCGCCGCCGCATCGTCCGCCGGGTCGATGACTACGCAGCGCGTATGACCTTCCGGCGCGACGAGGTAGCAGTTCGTCTCTACCCGGCCTAATGTCAACATCACAATATCGAGCATGTATGCCGCCTTTCAATTCAGACAAGAGTATAGCGCCGTTGCGCATCGGTGTGGATGTCGGCGGGACGTTTACCAAAGCCGTCGCCGTCGAAGCCGACCCGCTGAACGTCGCCGCGCAGTTCATCACACCGACTACGCACAGCGCACCGGAAGGAGTCGCGACGGGCGTAGTCCGTGCGTTGCAGGGGCTGCTCACTGATCCGGCAGTGGCGGGGCGGCCTATCGCGGTGGTGGTCCACAGCACGACGCAGGCGGTGAACGCGCTACTCGAAGGCGATGTCGCGCGCGTCGGGATTGTCGGGATGGGACCCGCACGGGAACGCCGCGCGCTCGTCCGGTTGCTCGCGCCGGGCATCATTCCGCTCGCGCCGGGGTGCTCACTGGAAACGATTGCGCTGTGGGAAGACAGCCCCATCTCGATGGAAGATGCACGCCTCGCAGTCGAAGCGCTGCGCGATGGCGGTGCGGGCGTGATTGTTGCGAGCGCAATGTACAGCGTCGATGACCCGGCGGATGAAGAGCGCGTGCTGCGCGCCGCGGAAGCCGCAGGCCTGCCTGCCGTCGCGGGGCATCAGGTGACAGGGCTGTATGGCTTACAACTGCGCACCAACACCGCCGCGATTAACGCGAGCATTTTGCCGCGCATGATGCACACCGCCGAACAGGTGCGCCTTGCGCTTATCGAAGCGCACCTCGACGCACCGCTGCTCGTGATGCGTGGCGATGGCGGCGTGACAGGTATCGAAACGCTGCGCGCACGCCCGATACAGACCCTCTTCAGCGGGCCCGCCGCAAGTGTGGCCGGGGCGCTGCTCTTCGGGCAGGTTCTGGATGGGCTGTTCATCGAAGTGGGCGGGACGAGTACCAACCTGACGGTGATTAAAGGTGGGCGACCTGCGCTCCGCTATATCCAGATTATGAACCATCCGCTCGCGATTCGCGCGCTCGATGTGCGGGTTCAAGGTGTCGCGGGTGGCTCATTATTTCGCGTCAGGGGGCGGCAGATCGTGGAGGTCGGACCCCGTTCGGCGCATATCGCGGGGTTGCCGTATCTCTGTTTCAGCGAGGCCAAACCACCCTTCACGCTACGCACCTTCGCACCGCTGCCCGGCGACCCCGACGATTACATTTGCCTGATCGACGCGCGCGGCGTGCGCTACGCGCTGACGGTGACTTGCGCGGCGTGCGCAGCGGGGCAGCTCGGCGCAAACGGGAATCGCGCAGCGGCGCTGGCCGGGTTTGCCGCGCTCGGTGTTCCGGCAGAGCGCGCATTGAATGTTGCTGCAAAATCGCTGATCGGGGCGGCGCGCACATTAGCGCGCGAATACGGCCTTGCTGTTGGTTACGAAGTGATTGGCGGCGGCGGTGGCGCGCTCGCACTGGTCCCGGTAGTGGCTGCGGGGTTACGCACCACGTTTCATATCGCGCCACGCGCGGAAGTAATCTCATCGATTGGTGCAGCACTGGCCGCCATTCGCGAAGAAGTGGAGCGCAGTAGCGTCAGCACCAGCGCCAGCACGGACACAGTGAATATTCGAGAGGAAGCAACGCAGCGCGCAATCGCGAACGGCGCAGCGCCGGAGAGCATTAAGATCGAAGAGCAGAGCGACCCGGCGCGCGGTCTCGTGCGGGTGGTTGCGACGGGAACGCTTGCGCTCAGTGCCAACGTGCAGCGCGAACCACTCACGAGTGATGCGCTACGGACGCTCCTTAGCCGAACCTATGGCGTGCCGGAACGCCGGATTGCATTTGGACCGCGCATTGGGCGTTTTCACGTCTTCACAATTCAACCGCGCTTTGTGTTGCGGCGTGCGGTGCTGGTCGTGATCGATATGCAGGGCGTGGTGCAGCATACCGCACGCGGCGCGACTATTTATGAGGGAACATTCGCAGAGTTGCGCCGCCATGTGACCCCTGATGCGGAAGTGACGATTGTTACTGGGTCGGATGTTCAGCATTCAATACCTGACCTCATGCACTTTGCGGACAAAATGCGCTTTGTGGACGAAACTCAAATGATCATCATCGTGGAACGCCTCGCATGGTTTTAGTACAGAATTAAAACCATTGATTGTGGAAACTTCTGTTCTAAAATTGAGTTTTAATCTATGTGCAAGATTTCCTCAATGGTCTGTTGTGTCAATCTCTACTTATTTTCCTTGTATACCACTTGTAAACCCTGAACAGCGCGTTAAGATTCACCTAGGTCGCGGTGAAACGCGATAAAAGATGATTATGGTCCACCTGAATACTTAATCTACTTAGATTTATGTCAACGCCTGCTTCCCCCAGCAGGCGTTTTTGTTTGAGTTTTGCAATAGCGCGTTCGTCCTGAATAGTATAGTATCGGGGAACACATCGACGGAGTTCACCGTGACGGATCGGCTTCTGCTTGGCGCGAGCATACGCACTTTTCATGACTGTCTGGCGCTCGCGAGCCAGTTCGGGCTTGGGTTGGAAATCCAGGCATTTGCATATCCGGCGGTCCTCGCCACCGATTGGAAGACGCTTCTTGGCGACTACAAACGGGTTCTCGCTACTTTCAAGGGCGAATTGGCGATGCACGGACCTTTCATCGATATGGCTGCTGGCAGTGCGGATCAGCTCATCCGCGGGGTCGTCCGCGAGCGAATCCTCACCGCGCTTGAGACGGCTTCGGAACTCAATGCGCCAACAGTCGTCTTCCATGCCAATTTTCTGGCGACGATGCGTAATATCGGCTACCGCACCGAATTTCATCACAATCAGCTTGAGTTCTGGCCGCCGCTGGCAGACCGCGCCGCTGCGTTAGGGGTGCAGATCGTGCTGGAAAATATGTGGGAATTTGACCCCTATATCATTCGCAATGTGCTGGTCGCGATCAACCATCCCGCGCTATGTGCCTGCCTCGACATCGGACATGCCGCGCTGTTCTCCGACGCGGAATATTCGATAGCGAAGTGGATTGAAGTCATGACGCCCTGGCTGAAGCATGTTCACATCAACAACAACCCCGGCACGGTTGACGAACATCACGCGCTTGATGACGGCATAATCGACTACGCACAGGTACTTCCCCTGATCCGTGCACTCGCCAGGCCGCCAACGATGACGCTTGAGATGTATGAAATCGACGCGATGCGCGACAGCCTGCGGTTCCTCGATGTGGGGGAGCCGGTCAGCGTGCCGAAGCTTTGATTATGGGGGAAGTGCGCTCAAGATTTCGTGAGTACGTTTTGGAGCGCACATCCGTAACAGCACGGTGGATTTATTCCCGCGCTTCAAGCTGATAACTGATGCGTCACGACCCGAACAGGCTGTTCTCACGCGGCAGGATAACCACCGTATCGCCTTCATCGAGACCGCTCTTGATTTCGCTGTAGGTTTCGTTGCGCAGGCCGAGAACAACCGTCACTTCCTTGAACTTGCCATCCGGAGTATGAACTGTCACCGTCGCTTTGCCTGTCTTTCGATCCAGCTTGACGAAGCGGTTACGCACACGCAGTACGCTCTTGATCTGGTTGACCGTCACGGTCGCGGTTGTGCTGAGTCCGGCGCGCAGGTTCGGGTTCGCATCCAGCAGGATATGCACTGGATAGGTCACGACGCCCGCAACCTCGACCGCCGTCGATGCCACACGGTCCACGCTGCCCGTGAGCAGTACACCGGGCAGCGCATCGGATGTGAACGTGACCTTCTGCCCGACGGCAACCTTGCTCACATCCAACTCATCGACGCCAATATCGACATAGAACCCGGCATCGTCAACGAGCGTGACAGCCGCTTTATCAAGTGGCGCGCCCTCACCGATGGTCAGGTTCAGCTTCGTCACGACCCCTGCGAACGGCGCGGCCAGCGTACTACGGCTCAGGTTGTATTCGGCCAGTTTGACAGATGCTTGCGCGGCTTCAAGCTGCGCGCCCGCGATCTGGATTTGGAGCGGGTCCGCGCCGTCCTTCAGTTTTTCGAGCGCGGATTGTGCCTGTACGATGCCCGCCTGTGCCTGTGCAACGCTGGCTCCATCGCCGTGCGCGTTCTGCGCCTGCGCAAGCTGCGCCTGTGCAACCAGCACATCGTAATTCGCGGAGTTCACACCGATTTGTGCATCGGCAGCCGATGCCCCAAACGACGGAAGCGCAACTCGGCTGGAATTCAGCAGGCTTTCAATGAACTTGTTGATGTCATTGCGCAGATTTTCCGGGAGCTGATTAATCGCATCCTGCACCTCGCGCGGAAGCGTCAAGGAAAAGGACTGCGGATTTTCACTGAGCGCCCGCGCCTGATCGCGTTGAAGTTGGCGCTGCCAGACCTGGTTCTTCGCGATCTCGATTTGCAACTGCGCCAGTTTGACGCGCGTCGGGTCATAACCGATCCCGGCGGCGGCAAGCTGCGCTCTGGCTGCATCGAGCGCAACCGTCGCTGCTGAAAGGTCCACGTCGCGCGGTGCGGCGGTGAGCGCTTTCAAGGCGATGGCCGCGCCGTCGAGCGCAAGCTGTGCGCTGGCGAGGGCGGCACTTTCTGCGCGCGTATCGAGCGTGGCGAGGGTTTGCCCCTTGAGGACGCGCTGACCTTCGACGACATTCACTGTCTGGACACGCCCTTGCGCAAGGAAGACCATCGGCAATTCCTGTGCCGCACGGATCGGACCGCTCGCGCTCACGGTCAGCACGAGGTCCGCGCGTTCGACCTGCGCGCTATCCTGCACCGCGGTCGTTTGCTGCTGCGCGGCGTCCCGCGTGTAACGTGTACGCAGGTAGGCCGCAATGAGGATCAGCACACAGCCAATCAGAACGATGTTGCGAAATACCTTGAACATAGCCGCTCCGCTATGAAACGAGATGAATTCACGCTGGATTATACCTGTCGCGAATTTGTTTTGCGTAATAAACAGCCTACTCTCAACTTTGGTGGTAAACACGACGCAGGCACATTTGCGTCGCACCGTTGGCTCGCGCATTCAAATTGTGCTTCTTGTGCTTGTACCTGCCGCTTGACTGGACGGCAAGAATGCCGTCCGCAAGATGCTCTATCCGACCTCGTAAGCTTTGCCGACATTCGCAGGCGGTCGCGTCTTGAGGCCGAACCCAGCCAGCACAACCAGCGTCATCAGATAGGGCAGGGTTGCGATCAACTGGTGCGGAATGATCTGTTCCAGTCCCGCGAATTGCAATTGCCCTTGCAGTGCCGTCAGGAAACCGAAGAGCAGCGCCCCGGCGAAAGCGCGCGCAGGCCGCCAGCCCCCGAAAATCATGCAGGCCAGCGCGATGAACCCACGCCCGCTGACCATCCCCCGCTCGAAGGTGATGCCCGCCAGCGTGAGTGTCGCGCCCCCCAACGCGGCCAGCGCCCCGCTCAGGAACAGGTTCGTATATTGCAGGCGATAGACATTCACGCCCAGCGTATCCGCCGCGCTCGGCTTCTCACCAATCGCGCGCGAGCGCAGCCCCCATGTCGTGCGGTACAGCGTATAGCCGACCAGCGGCACGACCAGTACCGCGAAATAGGTCAGCAAATCTTTCTTGAACACCACTTCGCCGATGTAAAACAATGCGCCGTTCTCGATGCTGAATGGATTCGCAAAAGCAGGCGGGAAGCCGCCGCGCGTGCTGGTCCCCTGCACATACAGGTAGCCCGTGATGCCCAGCGCGAAAATATTGATGACCGTGCCGCTGATCACCTGATCGACCTTGTAGCGGATCGAGAGGACCGCGTGCAGCAACGCCATGATACCGCCCGTCAGCACGGCGGCGAAGACGGCGAGGATCAGCCGCAGCGCTTGCTGTTCCGGGTTTGGGAGCAGCGTACTAAAAAAGACATTCGCCATATAGCCCACGAACGCGCCGCCCAGCATCATCCCCTCGATACCGATGTTCACGATGCCCGAACGCTCCGAGACGATCCCGCTCATCGCGCCCAGCGTGATTGGAACGGCGTTACGAATTGTGGCGTTGACGAGCGCAACGATTGCGGTCGGCGTGAGCAGACTAGCCAGTGCCGCGCCGAGATCAATTCCTGACGGTTCCATAGGTCGCTAACGCTGCCCCCATCCGCTACTGAGCATCACCTTTTCACCACGCTTCGGCGCTTTCAGACGGTACAGGCCGCGAATGATCTGGTCGGCGGCGACGAACATCAAAATCAACGCCTGCACGACTTGAATCAGGTCCGCCGGGACGCGCGAAGCTGCCTGCATATTCGTCCCGCCCGCGCTCATCGCACCGAACAGAAACGCTGAGGGGATTACCGCCAGCGGATTGTTGGAAGCGAGCAGCGCGACCGCAATGCTATCGAAACCAAGCGAGAGGCTCTGGTTGACCTGAAAACGATAGTTCACGCCGAGCGTCTGGATTGCCCCGGCGAACCCGGCCAGCGCGCCCGCGATCATCATTGTGCGGACGGTCATCCGCGCGACATTCACGCCGGAATATTTCGCCGCGCCGGGGTTGAGTCCGACCATCCGCAGTTGAAAGCCGAAAGTCGTGCGGTAAATCACGATGTAAACCACGACCGCCGTGAAGATTGCAAAGAAGACGCCGACATGCAGCGCTTCGGTTCCGCCTGCGGGCGTGTACAAATTTGGCAAATACGCGGAAGGCAAAATCTCCGGCGTCTGCCCTATCGCGCAGCTCCCAAGGGTTTTGCACGCGGCGAGCGGTCCCGCCGGGGCGCTTGGCCGCACAGGAGAGACGATCCATTCAAGCAGCAGGCTCGCGATATAATTCAGCATGATCGTCACGATGACTTCATGCGCGCCCGTATACGCCTTGAGGACGCCGGGGATCGCGCCCCACAGCGCCCCACCAACTCCACCCGCCAGCATCGCCAGCGCGACGTGCAGAAGTGGCGGCAGCCCTTGTGCCGCGAAGCCGACCCACGCCGCGAGCAGCGCCCCGATTACGAGCTGGCCTTGCGCGCCGATATTGAACAAACCGCCCTTGAAAGCGAACGCGACCGACAGCCCGGCGAAGAGCAGCGGAGCCATTTTTACGAGCGAGCGAACAAGCCCCGCATCGGTCCCGAACGCACCTTGTAATAGCCCACCATAGGCTTTAATCGGGTCCAGCCCGGCCAGCAGGATCAGGATCGAGCCAATCAGGATTGCCGTGAAAATCGCGAGGATCGGGACGAGCAGCCCGCGCAGGTTTGGCGTGGGACGCGGCAGCGAGAGCGTGGGCGCAGAGGTTTCCATGCACTACGTTCCATAAATGTCAGGGAATTATAGCGGTTGCGCCCCGCGTTGCTACTTTATCGATGACATGCGGCTTTGAGATGGTTGCATAATGCGCAGGGATATTCGACAATCACAATCGCTGCGTGGTTCCAGTCGCGTGTCACTAGCGTGTCACGAACTCATCTTGAGGAGTCTATGTCTGTCCTGGTAATCGATGCGGGTTCATCGTCGGTGCGCGCGCTGATCTTCGATGATGCGCTGCAAATCCTGCACCTCGCCAGCCGCACGCATAGCTTCGACGTGGCTCCCGATGGCGGCGTAACCGCTGATCCGCTTGCGCTGCGGATGCTGGTCGAAGCCTGCATCGATGAAGTTTTAGCGCTCTATCGCGGACCGCTGGAGTGCGTTGGCTTCGCCACTTTCGTCAGTAATTTTCTTGGTGTGGATACCAGCGGAACGCCTGTCACGCCAATCTCGACCTACGCCGATATGCGCGCGCTCGCACAGCTTGAGCAGCTTCGCGACATGGTAGACGCAGGCAGCATCCACGAGCGGACAGGCTGCCCGTTGGCGCTCGCCTATCACCCCGCGCGGCTGCGCTATTTTATCGAAAACGGGATATACGCTGCACGCTGGCTGGACTTCGCGACAACCTGTTATGAAACATGGTTCGGGCGGCGCGTGCCGTGTAGCTATTCGGTCGCGGCATGGTCGGGGTTGCTGGATCGCCATACTTTGCAGTGGGACCGCGAATGGCTTGCGCTGCTTGGCCTCGATGAGCGCCACTTGCCACCGCTGGCCGATGTCGGCGCAGCACAAATCGGCTTGACTGCACCATACGCGGAGCGCTGGCCTGCCTTGCGCGACACGCCGTTTTGCCTCGCGGTCGGGGATGGCGTGGGCGCGAATATCGGGAGCGGCGCAACGAACGGCCAGCTTGCGATCACGGTCGGGACCACTGCCGCCGTCCGCATCCTGACGCCTGAAGCACCGCCGCACTTCCCTATGGGGTTATGGAGCTACCGCGCCGACGCCGCGCACCACCTTACGGGCGGCGCGATGACCGAAGGCGGGAGCGTCTACGGATGGGCGCGGCGCATGTTCGCGCTGCCGCCTGATGCTGAGTTGCAACTCGCAACCGCGCGCCCCGATTCGCACGGCCTGACCTTTCTGCCTTTCCTCGCGGGCGAACGCAGCCCCGGCTACAACGCGCGCGCAGTCGGGACGCTGCACGGTCTGCGGCTCGCGACGGTCCCGCTTGACGTGTTGCAAGCCGCGCTGGAAGGCATCGCGCACCGTCTCGCATTGATCGCGGACCTGCTCGACGTGCCACCCGCTCCGGTGTATGCGTCGGGCGGGGCGCTCGCCTCCTCACCGCTGTGGGTCCAAATCATCGCGGATGCGCTCGACCGCCCGATTTACCAGCTTGTCGAGCGCGAACTCACCGCGCGCGGGACGGCGATCCTAGCGCTGCACGCCTTGCGCGGTGCGTCGCTGGATGCCTTCCCGCCGCATGTCGCTGTGCCTGTGACGCCGCGTGCGACCTTCGTGCCGCTCATGCGCGCGGCGCGCGAGCGCCAGGAAGCGCTGTATAATACGCTAAAAGGCACGACGTTATGAGCGATCAACACGACGGCGCGAAACTCGATTTCAGCGAAGATATGAGCTATGGCGATTACCTCTCGCTCGATGCTCTTCTGAACGCGCAGCATCCGCAATCGCCAGATCACAACGAACTATTGTTCATCATCCAGCACCAGACCAGTGAACTCTGGATCAAGCTGATGCTGCACGAGCTGGCCGCCGCGCGCGAATTACTCAAACATGACGAACTCCCGCCCGCGTTCAAGATGATGGCGCGTGTCAGCCGCATCATGGAGCAGCTTGTCCATGCGTGGGATGTCCTCGCCACGCTCACGCCGAGCGAATACAGCGCGTTCCGACCATTCCTCGCGCATTCGTCCGGTTTTCAATCCTACCAGTATCGCCTGATCGAGTTCGTGCTTGGCAACAAAAACGGCGTAATGACGCGCCCGCATCGTCACGACGACGCGCTGTTCGCGCTGGTGGACCGCGAATTACATACACCTTCGCTCTACGATGAAGCGCTCCGGTTGCTCGCCCGACGCGGCTTCACCATCGCGCTGGAGGTTCTTGATCGCGACTGGACGCAGCCCTATAACCATCATGCAAGCGTTGAGCAGGCCTGGTTGACAGTCTATCAGGACACGTCGCGCTATTGGGAACTGTACGAACTCGCGGAGGAGCTAGTTGATATGGAAGACGCCTTCCGGCAGTGGCGTTTCCGGCACATGACGACGGTCGAGCGGATCATCGGCTTCAAGCGTGGGACGGGCGGCACGAGCGGCGTGAATTATCTTAAACAGGTCTTGGATACGCAACTTTTCCCGGAATTGTGGCGGGTGCGGACCAGCTTATAAAAATGTTGCGGACGCCATTTTTGGCGTCCGATTTTGGAAAAGGTAGTTACTCGCTCGGAGAGAGACGATTACGTTTCCAAGTGCGCTTCGACATCCATCTCAACCGAAAGCGCCTGCGAGATGATGCACGTCTTCTTCGTCTCTTCGGCACGCGCCGCGAAGTCTTCCTGCGTAATGCCCTCGACCTTGCCATGCGTGATCAGGTGAATTTTCGTGATCTTGAAGCCGCTCGTCTGCGGCGTGAGGTGGACCGTCGCGGTCGTCTCAATCTTGTCTACCTTGAGGTTCGCGCGCCCAAGTCCCGCGCCAAGCGCCATCGTGAAGCAGCCCGCGTGCGCGGCGGCGAGTAATTCTTCCGGGTTGGTCCCCTTGCCGCTCTCGAAGCGCGAAACGAAAGTGAACGGCGTATCGTTGAGCGTGCCACTGCCGCTCGAAACCGTACCATTGCCTTCGCGGAGCGTGCCTGTCCAGGTAGCGCTCGCGGAACGTTCGATATCTGCCATGATATTTTCTTTTTCTCCAGATTGTAGTGATGATACAATCAAAACTATATCCACACGGGCGCACGCTGCCAACCGATGTTTCACCTGTTCCTGATGTTTTCGCTGCTTTTCACGCAGGTTCCCGCGCTCGATGCGCCCGTGACTGCGCTCGCCACAAGCGGGGATGTTTTCTACATCGGGCAGGGAACCACGCTGACGACCGCGCGCAGCACATCCAGCGGCATCGTGCCGGATCGGTCGCTCGATCTGGCACGCGGGCAGATACGCGCAGTGGCGGTACAGAACGCCCGCATCTTCGTCCTGACCACTGCCGGAGTCGCGCTGCTCTCCCCGGAGCTGCGGCTGCTTGACTATCGTATTGGCGGCGGTCAGCGCTTCGCCATTCAACAGAACCGCGTAGTTATCGCGGCGCGTGAGGCCGGCTTGCGCATCATGAATTTGCAAGGGGATCGCCTTTCCGACGCACGCACCTTCCGGTTGGAAACGCCTGCGCTCGATGTTGCAAGCGCAGGCGCGGATCAAGTCTGGGTCGCTGAAGGGGAGCAGGGCATACGCCTCTACAGCCTGCCAGAAGCCGGACCGCCAGTCGTCATCGTCTGGTCGCGCGACCTGCATCCGGCGGTACGGCTGGCCGCGCTCGGAGACCGCCTGCTGGTCGCGCATGGCGGCGCGCTCTCATTATTGAATGTCGCCGACCCGCGCAGCCTGAAACTCGTCTCGGAAGTCGCTATCGGCAGCGGCGAGGTGGGAGCGCTCGTGCTGACCCCGGATTGGCTGCTCGTCGGGCGCAGCGCGGCATCCGGCGCGGATATGATCATCTACACGCATAACGGCTTGACTGCGCTGCGTGAGGTAAGCCGAACCGGGCAGGACGGCGCGGGCGATGCGCTCGCACTTTCGGGCGGGACGCTGCTGCTCGGCAGTGAGCGGACCGGGTTACGTGCGCTTGACTTCACCAATGGAAACGTGACCGCGCGCGGCGGGTGGCTGCTCGACCCGGATCAGGTGCGCTGTGAATCGTTCGCCGCTTCGCTGCCACAGCCGCCCGATTTGGCGCTCGTCCCGTCCGCGTCTGTCCTGCGCTGGGGTGCGGAATGTCCCGCGCAAGCCTATGAGGTCGCGCTCAATGATCGCCCGCCGCAGCGCGTCACAGTGCGCGAGCTACCCTTCGATGCGCAGACGAATATCATACACTGGCAAGTCACAGCAATTCAGGGTGCGCAGCGCATCCCCGGTCCGCGCTGGACCTTTGAAACAAATCGTGACGGCACGCTGCACCCGCCAACTGTACTCAAGCGCGAAACACTGCTCTATACGCCGCCGCTCACCGCATTTTTCGAGACTCCGACCGGGACGCTGCTGCTCGTTTGCGGTGGCTTGGCGCTTGGCCTCGCCGTGATCATCGGCGGTGCGCTGGCGATTGGCGCATGGGGACGCGGGCGCGACGGTACGCGGTTGAAGATATAGCCGATATGCGCTCAGTCATGAACCGGGCTATTACGGTTCTGGCTTCCCGATTTTAATGCGTGAACCGTGATAGCGCGGGGATTTATTCCCGCGCGACGTGCCTACAAATCTGCGAGTGTTTGCAGCAATTGCCGGAACGCCGTCCGGTAATCCTTGCTGAAATCGAAGCGCGGGCTGCGCCGCAACGCATCCGGCATTTCAACCGTATCCATCATCGCGACCGCAATAGGCTTTTTCTCCTTTTTGAAATAGCCCCACGCTCTCGTGAGCGCTTCCGAGTCGCGGCTCTGCGCACTCAGCACGACGACCATTCGCACGCAGTCACGCAGCGCAGGGTTGACTCCGCCCGCCCACTGTACCCCTTCCGCTGCACCGCTGGGGTCATACCACGTATGCACGCCCGCCTGATCGAGTTCCCGCGCCAACCGCGCCCCGAATTCGGTTTCCATGCTGCCCGCCGCGATATACGTTGCCGGAGCCTGCTTCATGCGTCCCCGGTTCGGGACCAGCTTTTCCGTATCTTCAACCCGAATCGGTGGCGGTGCAGTCATGCTGGCATGTGCGGCGGTCTTCCCGATGCGGAATACAACCGTCCCGCAGGTCGGGCAAGTGCCGCGCGTGGCGGCCTGTCCGCGGCTGGTCCAGACGGCTTGCGGCTCCTGCATCTCGACCTTTTCCTTGCACTTCACGCAATACGCCTCGACCGATTCTGCTGCGTCGAGCGCTTCATCCTCGATATTCGGTTCGTGGGCTGCTGTCATCATGCGCCGCGCGCTCCAATGTTTAGACCGGGTTACAAATGAGTGTATCAAACATTTGCGCTGTTGTCCGAATCTCATAACGCATAGACGTTACGAAGTGACGCCATTCTTGCCGTCATTACGCAGACCTCGCATTTTGTAGGGACGCCATTCTTGGCGTCCGCAATCCTAAATTGCGTTCAACTGTGTAACGTCTAAAATCATTCCTGGCGTGCTATCATCTTCCCGTGAGTGCATAATACAGACCACACTTTAACGAAAGGTTTTCTGATGTCACAATATGCAGCCCTCAACGGCGCGCGAATTTTCTACGAAGAGATCGGGAGTGGTCCCGCGCTCGTATTCGTCCACGCAGGGATCGCGGATAGCCGCATGTGGGATACGCAAATCGACGCTTTTGCGGATCGCTACCACATCATTCGCTACGACCAGCGCGGCTTTGGAAAAACGTTGCCTGTCGCGGGTGAATATTCGTTCCGCGAGGATTTGGCAGCCCTGCTCGACTACCTGAAAGTCGAACGCGCCGTATTGGTCGGCTGCTCGATGGGCGGCGGGACGTGCATGGATTACACGCTTGAGCATCCCGACCGCGTGACGGCACTCGTCATGGTCGCGTCGTCTCCCGCCGGCTTAGATGTCGATTGGGTTGAATCGCCGCTGGAAAAGCCTATCGCAGCCGCCTACGATGCGAAGGACTGGGACCGCGCCGCCGAACTCGAAACGCAGCTCTGGTTCGATGGCGAAGGCCGCACCCCCGCACAGGTAGACGCCGCCGCGCGTGCGAGCATCTACGAGATGAACCGCAACGCGATCCAATTACAGGCTGCCGAATTGGGAACACGCAAGCCGCCCCGCGAACCTGCTGCCGCGACACAGCTTGACCAATTAACACTCCCAATTCTGGTCATCTATGGCGACCGCGACGAGGTATATATCCGCAACGCAGCGGATTACATGGAACAGCACATCGCAGGCGCACGCAAACGTCTCATGGCGAACACCGCACACCTTCCCAATATGGAACGCCCTGCCGAATTCAACCAGCTTCTTTCTGATTTTCTACGCGAGGTTGCGCCCGCCTAGCAAGACCGGGTTATCGTAGCCTACATTCATGACCGGGCGGTTAGCTCCACTGCCCGACCCATTCCCCTCCTATTTACCCGGCTTTTTCGTCGCCTCGGCAGGATTGGAAAGACAGCCAGTTGGATAGTTCACGCACGCATCCGGCACAAGGCCGCCGTTTTCATCGAAGCGCCCATTCTTGATGTTGTTCAGGTCCACCCGCTCCCGGTAGTTCGGATTGGGCATCACGCACTCGATAGCACCGTTAGGGTTTTCCGGCGTGCGCGCGACGAGCAGCGGCGTCTCCGGGTTGAAGTAATTGTAAACAACGCGCGAAAGCCCTTCGACCGCGCGCCACGCATCCAGCGAACCGATCCCGTCCTTGTTCGCGCGGCTCTCCCAGATATAGATAACCACGATATACGTCCCACCGGGCGAATAGACAATCGCCGCGTCCTCTACATTCGCGCCGCGTGACTGCGTTCCTGCCCAGCCGTTCTTATGCACGACGCGCGTCCCCGGCGGCACACCGAGTTCAATCAACCGCCCGATCTGGTTGCCGCTGAATAGCTCGATCATCTGGCGGCATTCCGTTTGCGTGAACGCATCGGGGTAGAAGGTGCGTAGCCCGGTATTGTATTCCGCACACTCGTACATCTCTTGCAGCAGAATCGCCATGTCTTCGGTGGTCGTCTGGCTGTACGGATCAGGCTTGGTACTGAGTGTCTTATCCGGGCTGGTCGCGGGTGGCGCGATTGAAAATGTCAGTTTATCGTCATTGACATACATTGGCGCGCTGATGTATGTGTTCTTCGCGCCGAGCGTCTTCATCGTCGTGTTGATCTGCGTCAGGCCATCGACCATCGCCGGGTAAAGCTCTGTATTATTGCTGGCCGTCTTAATCAGCAGGTTCGACGCATCGTTGGAACTGCACAACGCAGAAGCGGCCATCAACCAGCGTATATCCGGTCCGATGTCGTACTTCGCGGCGCGAAAACGATTGATCATGATCGGAATTTTAATCGTGCTGGCCGCCGTGAACGCGACCGACGGATTGATTGACAGCTCGTTCCCGGTCGCGAGGTCCACCACGACTATGGAGCCAATCGTGCCGGGTCCATCGAACGGCAGTCCCTTACTCTCCAGATAGCTGAAATTGGATAGAAACTCGGTGATCCCGGTCTTGAGCGTGGACATGCTGCGATCCCCCGCCGCCTCGATCTTGAGCGGGAGCGTCACGCGGCGGTTGGTCGCGCGGCGCAGCGCGCTATCGATCAACGGGATCGCAGCGTCGATGTCGATGCGCCGCCCCGTCGAGCCGGAGCCGAACGTCAGCGTATTCAGGTCGAAGAAGGCATTCCCCGCGCGCTGCTCGTAACGGGCTGCAACATCCGTCAGGAAGGCTTGCAGGCGCGGCTTCTGGTACTCTGCCGCAAGTGGAATTTCGACGGGTTTGGAGGGCCGCCGCCACAGGTAATTCCAGAAATCGACCCAATAGTTGCTGGACCCCGCCGACCGTGCCTGCACCTGTCCCTGCATCTGGTCACTTTTAATATTGAAACCAATCTGATTCGGGTACAGCAAAATCGGGCTGTCGCCATAATCCAGTTGGACGGGCTGCGCGTAGACCGTCTCCCACGTCCTGACCGCTTCGGTGAGCGATCTGCCGCCAACCGGAATGCCGCCGACAGTCACATCCGCTTGCAGCAGCACCGCGGAGGACGTATAGCGCGAGAGTTCGACCGCAACCAGCACCAGTGCGGCCAGCAGCAACCCACCCGACACCAAGGCCAGCCAGGGCATTTGCCGCCCTTCGCGGCGCGTTCCCATTCCCTTTACGCTCATATCAACACAGCTCGATTATTCTCGATCATCCAGTATATCGGCTGCCAGCCGGAAGACCGTCTCGTGAAAGGCGAACATCGGCGGCGCGTCGGCTTCTCTAATCCAGCGATAATCCAGTAGTTCGCCGCTCAATCGTATTTCACCCGGCAAGGCACGGCATAAATACGCGATGTCCAGATGATTCGGTAGAAAAGCCGTAGAGTCAATCAGCAGCGGACGCTCAACCACCACCTGTAAACCCGTCTCCTCGCGCAGTTCACGCTCGACCGTCTGCGCGGGCGACTCGCGACGGTTCATCCAGCCGCCGGGCAAGCCCCATGGGTGGCGCGGATGAAAGACGTGTTCGACAATCAGGATTTGGTGCGCGTCGTTATACACCGCGCCAACCGCGCCCGCCGTCATCCAGGGCGGCACGATACGCCGCCAGAGTGTTTGTGCAGGGCGTAGCGTGTGCGGCCAGCGCATCAGGATATTCGCGAGTTTGCGCTTATTGGAGTGTACCATCACGCCCTATTATACGTGCTGATTGATCGAAGTAGGGATGTATCCACCCAATTTTCTAATTGACCCTTGACAATTTGGAACACGTGGTCTACACTATCCCTATAGCACAAATTGAATAGCCATCCCACGTCGGCGGCGGTCTCTACTGATCATAGTCACCCACAATTGCCAACGAGACCCGCGGAGCGCCCCCGCGTACCAAAGAGCCTATCGTCGTGCTTCCGCGTTCCTATCAGCGTCTGTCGTCTGGTCCACCAAAAGACCATTCCCCGCATTGTGTAGGGGTCGGGCTTGACCGACCCGGCCTTGAACTGTATGGCGTGAGGGAGATCGCGACGAGCGCGACCCGGTATTCTGCCATACAACTCGAATTCTGCGCGTCCCGGACTCACTTCGCCGCGTCTTCAACCGCGCCTATATAGGAAACGATCAAACACGAACAGCGCACACCCGCTGCCGTACTCACTCGTTCCCGTCCCTCTTCCCTTTCGCCCCGATAACCCTATGGAGACCTGTTTCGTTACACAACGCGAACGCGCCCCGCCTCTCAGCGGCGCTATACTTGATGTTCAGCAATCTATGCACAGGTGGTCGGACCCCATGGCAGTTTCACTTTTCAACAGCGTCCAGTGCCTCGAATGCGGTCACACCATGCCGCCGGATGCGATGCTCACGGCCTGCCCGGTCTGCGGCGGCGCGTGGCTGGATGCGGGCTACGACTATGCCGCGCTCGACTGGCCTGCTGCGCTTGCGAAGCGATCCCCTACGATGTGGCGCTATGCCGAATTGTTGCCCCTCATAAATTCGGATACGCGCGTAACGATTGGCGAAGGCTTTACGCCGCTGCTGCGTGGCGAAGGGCTGGCGCGCGAGTGGGACCGCCCACATCTGTACATCAAAGATGAGCGTCAATCGCCTACCGCCTCCTTCAAGGACCGGCAGGGATCGCTCTCCGTATCGCTGCTGCGTGCGGCAGGCGTGCGCGAGTGTGTCCTCGCCTCGACGGGTAACGCCGCCGCTGCCTACGCCGCCTACTGCGCGCGAGCAGGAATCAAGCTGTGGATTTTTCTGACGAGTATGGCTCCCGCCGAAAAGATGCGCGAACTCGGCCTCTACGGAGCGGAAGTAATCAAAGTCACCGGAACCTACGACGAAGCCAAGCAAATTGCCGCCGACTTTGCGGCGCGACGCGGCCTGCACTTCGACCGGGGCGCGAAAGCGGTTGCAGGCAAGGAAAGCATGAAGACCATCGCCTACGAAATCGCGGAGCAGCTTGGGCTGGAACGCGGCGACGGTGAACGCTGGATCGCGCCGGATTGGTATGTGCAAGCGGTCAGCGGCGGGATCGGTCCGCTCGGCGCGATGAAAGGCTTCCGCGAGCTGCACGCGCTCGGCCTGATCGACCACGTTCCGAAATTGGCCGTAATCCAGGTCGCGGGTTGCGCGCCGATGGTCGAAGCCTTCCGCGCGGGCAACGACATCGCGCAGCCAATCACGCCGGATACGCGGATCACCGTCCTCGCGACGGGCGCGCCCGGTTTCAGCTATACCATGCTCTACCGCCACATCGAGGAATACGGCGGGACAATGGCCGCCGCCGATGACGGCGAAGCCTTCCGCGTGATGCGCAAGGTCGCCCGTCTCGAAGGGTTGAGCGTCGAACCCGCCACGGCGGTTGCTTTCGCCGGGCTGGAAAAGCTGATCGCGCAGGGCATCATCGGCGCGGAAGAAGTCGTTGTGCTGAATTGCAGCGGTCACACCTTCCCAGCGGAAAAGCACATCCTCGAAGATCAGTATGTGCTGGACTTGGAACTTGGTCAGAAACCGCGCGAAGGTTTAAGCGCGGCGCTCGAACGGCTGGATGAGCAGATCAAAACGGTCGTCGTGATCGATGACAACCCGAACGACAGCCGCCTGATCCGCCGCTTGTTGCAAGCGCACAAGGATTATCGCGTGTTCGAGTCGAACAATCCGGTCGATGGGTTGGAACTCGTTCGGCAGCGGCAGCCCGGCCTCGTCATCACTGATTTAACCATGCCGGATATGGATGGTTTCATGCTGCTCGATAAGCTGAAAGCGGACCCCGCCACGGCGTCGATTCCGGTCGTGATCGTCTCCGCAAAAACGATCACGCAGGCCGATCAGCAACGGCTCGCCGGGCGGCAGGAGTCGCTCTGGCAAAAGGGGAGTTTCAGCACACGCGACCTCGTGGAGCATGTCGTCGCGGCACTCAACAACACCGTCCCGGCGGTACTCGCGCCGCGTGAATTCCCACCAGCAACAGTGAGCCGTCCGAACATCGAGGCGGCGTATACCGTCGTCGTCATCGATGACAACCCGAAAGACTCACGACTCATCCGGCGCATCCTCGAAGCAGAAAAGCGCTTCCACGTAATCGAGTCAGCGGACCCGATAGAAGCGCTGGCGCTGGTACGCGCGAACCCGCCGCACCTGATCATGCTCGATGTGATGCTACCCGGCATGAGCGGCATCGAGTTCTACCGCGAACTCATGGCGAATGCAGAGACGGCGCAAATCCCGGTGATTGTCGTGACAGCGAAGGACTTGTCGCGGGCAGAGCGTGCCGCTTTCGGAGATGCAGCGTTGTGGCACAAGGCAAATCTGGATCGCCGTCGCCTGCTCGAATCAGTCGAGAAGGTGTTGGAGCGCCCGTAGACGATCCAGCCTGTTTTGTGTAGGGGTCGTGGCTTGCCCGACCCATCTTCAATCCGCGCTCCACTGTAGGGATCGCAGATCGCCCGACCCGTTCTACCGCAGCGCAACCGTCGTCACGACGGACTGCGCAAGGTTGACCGCGCTCGGCAGGATACCGAACACGACTGTACCGAGCGTGCAGAGCGCGACCGCACTTTGCAGCGGGAACGGCACGGGACCGCCATCAGCGGTATCCGCTTCGCCCGGTTCAAGGTACATCTTGACGATCACGCGCAGGTAGTAGAACGCGCTGACCACGCTCGTCAGCACGCCGATCAGGAGCAACCCGTTCAGCCCGGCATTGATCGCCGCATTGAAGACGAAATACTTTCCGATGAACCCGGCGGTGAGTGGTATCCCCGTCAGCGAGAGCATGAAGATCGCCATCGCAGCCGCGAGCAGCGGACGGCGTATACTCAAGCCTGCAAAGCCGTCGATGTCGAGGTTCTTGCCATCCACACGTTCAATCGCACTCACGACCGCGAACGCGCCGATATTCGTGAAGCCATACGCGAGCAGGTAGACGAGCGCGCCCTGTATCGCATAGTTCGCGAATTGCAGCGAAACGGTCTGGTTGCCCGCCGCATCCGCTGTGATCTGGAACGAGCCTGCCGAAGCGACCGCCATCAGGATGTACCCGGCGTGCGCGATGCTCGAATACGCGAGCAGGCGTTTGATGTCGCGCTGCGCGATAGCGACGAAGTTGCCGAGCAGCATCGTCAGTGCGGCGATGATCACGACCGTATCCTGCCACACGGCATGAAGCGTGACCGTCGTCCCCGGCTCGACGTTGTAGCTCCCGACTACCAGCGTCGGGACGGCAATCGTCAGGACGCGCAGCAGCGCCGCGAACCCGCCGATCTTCGCGCCGACGCTCATAAAGCCAGTGACGGGTGTCGGCGCACCCTGATAGACATCCGGCGTCCACAGATGGAAGGGGACCGCCGCCACCTTGAAACCAAGTCCGACGAGGATCAGCGCCGCGCCAATCGCGAGCAGGAAGGGCGACGTGATGCCGCCCGTATTGACCCGGCTGAAAATCGCCTCAAGGTTCGTCGTCCCGGTCGCGCCATAGACCAGCGCGATCCCATAGACGAGAAACCCGGTCGAGAACGCGCCGAGCAGGAAATATTTCATCGCGCTCTCTTCGCTCTTCAGGTCCGGGCGGCGGAAGCCAGCCATGATGTAGAGCGGGATCGAGAGCAGTTCGAGCGCGACGAAGACGATAGCGAGGTCGCCTGCCGACCCCATGAACATAATTCCGGACGCGACCAGCAGCAGGAGCGGATAGTATTCGCCCCGGTCGATGTCCATCCGCTTGTTGTAATCGTAGGAGGCGATAATCCCCAGAAAGGTCGTGATCAGCGTGATCAGGTTGACGAATCCGGTGAAGGCATCCGCGCGAAACATGCCCGTGAAAGCGGCCTGATTCGCGTTGTAGGTGAAGCCGTTCAGGATTGCCGAGACGCCCAGACCCGCCACCGCGAGCCAGGGCGTCAGGTCCTTGCGATGTTTGGGGAGCAGCACATCGATCACGAACAGCACGCACGCCCAGATCGCGAGCAGCAAGGCCGGGAGCGCGACCCCTGCGTTCAGGTCAGGGACTTGCAACATCACTATTTCTGAGCCTCGACAGCCAGCGCGGTCTGCGGCTGATTGGGAATATAGCGCACGACCTGCGCGCGGATTTCATTGGTCGTCTGGTCGATCAGCCCGAAGAACGGACGCGGATACAGCCCGACGACGAGCGCCGCGACTACCACAATCGCCAGCGCGGTGACTTCGTTCCAGGTCAGCTTCGGCAAGCGCAAGTTTTCCTGCCACTTGACCTCGCCCATGAAGACCTTATTCCACATGTAGAGCAGGTACACCGCCGCGAGGATCACACCAATCGCTGCGAAGACCGCGAACAGCGCATTCGCAAGGACGGGCGAATTGAACGCACCAAGCAGGATCGTGAACTCACCGACGAACCCGTTCAGGCCGGGTAAGCCCATGCTGGACATGACGATCACGAGGCTCAGGCCAGAAAACAGTGGCATCACCTTCCAGATACCGCCGAAAGCGTCAATCGCTTTGGTGTGGCGGCGCTCGTAGAGCATCCCGACCAGCAAGAAGAGGCCGCCCGTGCTAATCCCGTGATTGACCATTTGCAGGATGCCACCCGTCATGCCCGCCTGCGTCAGCGAGAAAATGCCGAGGACGACGAAGCCAAGGTGGGAGATCGAAGAATACGCGACCAGCTTCTTCACATCCGTCTGCGCATAGCTGACCCACGCGCCATAGATGATCCCGATCACGGCGAGAACGCAGATAAACGGCGCAAAGGTAATCGCCGCCTGCGGGAACATCGGGATGCAGAAGCGGATCAGGCCGTAGGTCCCCAGCTTGAGCATGACGCCCGCCAGGATGACCGAACCCGCCGTCGGCGCTTGAACGTGCGCGTCGGGCAGCCATGAGTGCAGCGGCCAAATCGGGACCTTCACCGCGAAGGCTGCGAAGAAGCCGAGGAACAGCAGCCCCTCGATCAGCACGGAAGGATAGGCTCCTTGCGGAGTCGCAGCAGCGGCCTGCACGCGCGCAACGATTTCATGCACGTTGAAGGTCCCGAAGTTGTTGCCCATCCACAGGATCGCGAGCAGCATCAGCAGCGATCCGACCATCGTGTAGAGGAAGAACTTCACGGCAGCGTATATACGGTTGTCCGACCCCCAGATGCCAATCAGGAAATACATCGGGACGAGTGAAACTTCCCAGAAGATGTAGAACAGGAACAGGTCCTGCGCGACGAACACGCCGATCACGGCAAATTCGAGGATCATCATAAACGTGTAGTAGAGGCGCACCCGCTCGGTAACGTGGTTGAGCGAGAAGAGGATCGCAAGCGGCATGATGAACGTCGAAAGCAGGATCAGCAGGATGCTCAGGCCATCGACCGCGACGTAGTAGTTGATGCGGAAATTGCCGAAGGCGAACCACTCGACGAGGTGTTCATGCTGCGGTCCGGCAATGCTGGAATTGTAAGCCGCGAGCAGCGTCAGCGATGCGCCCGCCGCGATGATCGAGGTGATCAGCGCAATCCACTTGATTTGATTTTCGCGACCGCGCGGCCATAACAGGATCGGCAGGATGCCGAGCAGTGGCGTAAACAGGACTGACGTGACTAGCAAATCGTTCTTCACGAGTAGTTACCCCCCGATAAGCTGCCGCAGCAGCGGGAACAGGATCAGGAAAATGACGAGCAGCACACCGACGAGCATAGTAAAGGTGTAGGTACGCACGTACCCGGTTTGCAGTCCGCGCAGCCGCCCGGATGCCCACCGGATTGCGCGGCTGGGCAGCAGAAACAGACGGTCGATCCCCTGTCGATCCACAGGCTCGCCCAGGAAGTTCGCGGCGTTGTTGAACCCGCGGAAGATCACGCGCTCATGGAACCAGTTGTGCCAGAAATCCCAATCGAGCCGATCTGCGAGCCACTTCGAGGCGCGGTTGTAAGGCTGCTCGATCAGTGCGCCGTAAATCGCGTCGGTGTAGCCCTTCGCGTTGGCGAGAGCGAACGCCGGGCGCGTATCGGCGCGCGCTTCCAGCGGGTCACGCCCCTTGCGCGTGAGCGGATTAAGGCGTCCGTAGATGCGCTCCGCGAGCAGAATTCCACCGACCGCGACGACTAGCGCAATGATCGCAAGCAGCGGGTTGAAGGGACCCAGGTTCATCGTTGCGCCAACGGAGTGTTCGAGCCACAGCGTCAGTCCTTCGACGCTGTTCCCGAAGGCGAAAGCCACACCAACCACGATCACGCCGATGAGCAATTGGAAGCCGAGCATCCCGCCACTGATCGTGCGGCGCTGGCTGCGCAACGCGAGTAGGAACACGACCGCCGCGAAGATCGCAACGACGAGGACCACCGCGCCGACGCTAATCCCCAGTGGGATGTTCAGCAGCCCGCCAAGGATCGCCAACCCCGCGAGGACGATCAGCGGGATCGTCATCAGGTTGACCGATTCCGGCGCGTTTTCAGCCGCTTCGGTGCGCGCCGTTCCGAGGAACACATAGCGGATTTGCCGCCACATATAGAATGCGGTGAAGAACGCCGCGAGCAGCAACAGTACGAACGCGATGAAGCCCTTCAATTCGCCGTTGGTGAAGCCACTGCGCAGCGCCGCACCGATGATTTCATCCTTCGACCAGAAGCCGGAGAGCGGAAAGATACCCGCCAGCGCCAGCGTCCCGATCAGATAGGTCCAGAAGGTAATCGGCATCCGGTGACGCAGGCCGCCCATGTTGCGCATATCCTGCGCGTCGAAGACGGCTTCGTGTTCCGCAGTTTCGGGGATCGGCGTATTGGTCGCGGTGTGCTGTCCGCCTGCGTGCGCGGCGTCCGCGTGGGTCGCGTCGTCGTGCAGGATCGACGGGTCGCCATGCGCGCCGATGTCATCCGCTATAGCATGTAAGGCATGTTCGGCGGTGTGATCATCGTGCGCGAGCGACGGATCGTGCGCGCCCGCTTCGTCGTGACCGTGCGCGTGGGCATGTTCGTGGCCGTGTTCTACCGCGTGGATTACGGAGCCGGAACCGAGGAACAACAGCGCCTTGAAGAAAGCGTGCGTGATCAAGTGGAAGTAGGCCGCCGAGTACGCGCCGAGGCCGACCGCCGCGACCATGAAGCCGAGCTGTGAAACTGTCGAATAGGCGAGGACCTTCTTGATGTCCCACTGCCCCAGCGCGACGAACCCGGCGAAGATTGCCGTCCCCGCGCCAACAACCGTGATCACGAATGTCGCAGCGGGCGCAGCCGCGAGGAACACGCTGGAGCGCGTCATCAGGAACAGGCCAGATGTGACCATCGTCGCGGCATGGATCAACGCCGATACGGGCGTCGGTCCGGCCATCGCGTCCGGCAGCCAGATGAAGAGCGGGATTTGCGCGCTCTTGCCCGTCACGCCGATCAGCAGGAAGAGGACGATCAGCGTCAGCACAACGCGGATCGGGACATCCGTATTGCCGAAGCGGATAGTCCGCCCCTCGCGCAACATGTCCTCAGCTTGCCCGAAGATGCCCTTCGGTCCTGCATACGCGGTGGTCGAATGGCCGCCTTCGCTGCTCGTGCCACCTTCGCCGCTCGTGCCGCCTTCGGCAACTGGAGCTACCGCCGTCTCAGTGATCGCGGCTTCGGCGGCATGGACGGGTTCGCCCGGCTTGTAGTAATCCAGTGTGCCGAACGTCCAGAACGTCATGAAAATCGCCATCAAGAAGCCGAAGTCGCCCACCCGATTGACGATGAACGCCTTGCGCGCGGCGTTGCTGTTCTTCCAGCCGTCGCCACGTTTGCGGTCGAACCAGAAGCCGATCAGCAGGAACGAGCAGAGGCCGACGCCTTCCCAGCCGACGAACGTCATCAGGTAGTTGTTCGCGCTGACGAGGACCAACATGAACGCGAGGAACAGGTTCAGGTACATGAAAAAGCGCACGAAGCGCGAGTCGCCGTGCATATAGCCAATCGCGTAGATGTGGATCAGCGTCCCGACACCCGTAATCACGAGCATCATGGTCACGCTCAATGTATCGACGCGGAACTGCCAGGGAATTTCGATGTTTGCGGAAGGGATCGAAATCCAGCTTGTCAGCACGGGCGGGTTGATCACCGCGGCCTCGTACCCGAAGCGGCTCAGTGCAAAGAAGAGCAGCGCCGCGACACCGAACGCGCTGGCCGCAGCAACCGAGGCAACTGCCCCGACGCCCTTCTCGCCAAGCTGCCGCCCGAAAATCATGTTGATAATCATGCCGCCAAGCGGGATGAAGACCACCAGCGGAACGATGGTTGCAAAAGTTTCCATGAGTGTTGCTTTCAGCCTTGCATCTGGTGCAGTTCGTCGATGTCGATGCTCTGCTTCTGCCGGAAAATGGCGACGATCAGCGCGAGGCCGACCGCGACTTCCGCTGCTGCGACGGTCATCACGAAGAAGACGAACAGATGGCCGGAGACATCACCCCACTGCCGCGAAAACGCGACGAGCGCAAGGTTGGCCGCGTTCAACATGAGTTCGACGGACATGAAAATCATGATTGCGTTGCGCCGCACCAGAACGCCGAGGACGCCCATCACGAACAGGACCGCGCTCAGGATCACGAAATACTCAATCGGAATGCTTGGGTTTCCCATCATCGCCCCTTAATCGGCTGCGCCTTCGGACGGTTTTTTATGTTCGGTGAGGCTCATCGCGGAGGCGCTCACCTGATTGAGGCGGCGCACGCCCGCCGAATTGCTGACCACCACGCGCTTACGTTCGCGTTTGACGGTTTCTTCGCGCGTCAGGATGATCGCGCCGACCATCGCGACCAGCAGCAGCAGCGAAACGAGTTCAAACGGCAGCAGATAGGTCGTGAAGAGCGTCTCGCCGATGTTGTTCGGACCGCCGAACGCGGACGTCGTGCGGTCAGCGAGGACCAGCTCGGTCGAGCGCCCTGTTGGGCTGCCAGCGGGTCCGGCTTCCGGGTAGAGGATGATCAGTTGCGAGGTATTTTCGCGCGCGTCGAGGTCTGCCGGGGCATTCACGCGCTGGTTGTTGATCTCCCAGGCGACCTTATACTTGCCCGCTGGCAGCGTCGTTGTGCGTGAGAACTCGCCATAGGGTAGCGCGGGCGCGAGGATCGTGATGTATTTGGCCCGATCTTCGGGCGCAGGGTTCGGGTTGGCCGGATCGATGCTGATGAAATTGATCGGCGGGTTGGCGGGCAGCGCATTCACGACTGTGTAACGGACCGTCTGTACCGCGTCGATTGTGTTCAGGTCTTCGGGGACGACGATCAGCCGATCCGCCGTCGCGATGATCGTTGTCGCGGTCTCCGCGCGCAACGAAATCGGCTGCGCGAGTGCCGGGGAGTCCTTCGTCGGGTCGGGCGTCAGGCCGTTTGTGCTGGCAAAGACGAGCAGGTTGTAATCTCCCGCGCGCACCTCGCGGAAACCGCTCGCAGCTCCATAGCCGACGCTATCCGTCACCCTGTCATTATTCAGATAGACGGTCACGGGCGGCACACCCTGCCCGACATGCACCACGCGCACCCGCGGCGACTTTGCGATGGGCTTGAGCGCGCCGACATTGCCCTGCGCAATCGCAAAATAGGCCGTGACGAGGAACAA
>Ga0123337_10001709_pt1 | contig 27245 bp, 11 predicted proteins | sample frozenSSSSmetaG_FD_89792 | JGI IMG/M metagenome (GOLD analysis project Ga0123337, IMG submission 89792) | Glacier valley bacterial and archeal communities from Borup Fiord, Nunavut, Canada, to study Microbial Dark Matter (Phase II) -... | ecosystem: Environmental > Aquatic > Freshwater > Ice >...
CAGCTTATTTGGATGTTCAGACAATTGCCAGAGATGTTATCAGAAAAATCGGTTACACCAAAAGTGAATATATGTTTGAAGCCAATTCTTGTGGTGTATTTTCTGCCATCCATGAACAGAGTTCAGATATCAACCAGGGTGTAGATAAAAAGAAAAAGGAAGAACAAGGTGCCGGTGACCAAGGTATGATGTTTGGTTATGCAACAAGTGAAACCGATAATTATATGCCTTTGGCGCTTGACCTTGCACACAAAATTCTTATTGAATTGGCAGCACTTAGAAGAGAAAACAAAGCCATTAAATACCTGAGACCTGACGCAAAAAGCCAGGTAACACTTGAATATAACGACAATAATGAACCTGTAAGAATTGATGCTATTGTTGTTTCTACTCAGCATGATGATTTTGATTCTGAGCCAAAAATGCTGGCTAAAATCAAGAAAGATATTATTGATATCCTGATTCCGCGCGTAAAGGCTAAATATCCAAAATACAAAGGTCTTTTTAACAATAAAATCAAATACCATATCAATCCAACAGGAAAGTTTGTGATCGGCGGACCTCATGGCGACACAGGACTTACAGGCAGAAAAATCATTGTGGATACCTATGGCGGAAAAGGTGCTCATGGCGGTGGTGCATTCAGTGGTAAGGATCCAAGTAAAGTAGACAGAAGTGCTGCATATGCTACCAGACACATCGCTAAGAATCTAGTAGCCGCAGGACTTTGCAAAGAAGTTTTGGTTCAGGTAAGTTATGCTATTGGTGTGGCACAGCCAACAAGTATCAATGTGAATACCTATGGCACGGCCAAAGTTAAAATGACAGATGGTGAAATTGGCAAGATAGTAGAAAGCCTTTTTGATATGCGTCCTTATTTCATTGAACAGCGTTTAAAACTGCGCAATCCTATATACAGTGAAACAGCGGCATACGGACATATGGGCAGAGAAAATGAGATTGTCACAAAAATATTCAAAACACCCGAGGGTAAAACAAAAACATTAAAAGTTGAATTGTTTACCTGGGAAAAATTGGATTATGTAGACAAGGTGAAAAAAGCCTTTAAACTGAAAGCATAGCTTCTTGAAGTTATGCAGTCTGCATACTTCTTTAATACTGAAGAGATTGCTGACTTGTTCATTTCAACTAGGAAATGAAGGATAAGCTACATGCGAAAGGAGAAATATGATACACCCAGACTGATGAATGATAAATTAAAACAGTTTTTTCTTTCAAATGCCGGTTTGTGGTTGATTTTTATTTTATGGGCCTTATTTTGTTCAAATTTTTGGCTACCTCGCAACTGGGGCTTTTATGGCACAGATGATTGGGATCTCACTTATTCAACCTTCGAAGTCGCCAGAAAAAGCATAGTTGAATACGGACAATGGCCTTCTTTTAATCCTTATTGTGCTTTTGGCAGCGATTTAGACGCAAATCCTCAGGCTACACATATCAGCATTTTTTTTATTCCCGTACTTCTTTTTGGCACCTTCTATGGGTATAAAATATCCATTTTACTTGCGATGTTGCTAGGTGCCTGGGGAGCTTTTAAATTATTTGAAATTCTTTCTAAAGACAGGCTGATTGCCGTATGTATGTCACTTATTTTTTGTGGTTCAGCATATTTCAGCCGACATATTTTTGAAGCAGGACACAGCAATGTATTGTATCTCTATTTACTTCCATGGCTGGTATATTTTCTGGAAAAACTGAGACATGATTATCAATTTAAAAATTTTTTATGGCCTATACTCATCTTATGCCAGATAATTATCGGAGGGGCACCCTTTATTTTTATCATCTGTTCATTGTTAATGCTGCTTTGGAGTATTGGTATGATATGGATTGAGAAAACTGGTTGGAAACCTGTCAGATTCTTTTTAGGCGTCATTTTGTTTTCTCTGGCATTGTCCAGTATTAAAATATGGCCAGTTTTACAATTCTGGAACCAAATGCCAAGACTCGTAAAAGATGAAAGTGGAATTAACCTTCTAATATGGCTGCAGGCATTATGCGACCTAAAAACGGATACACGCACGCCACATGAATGGCATGAATTTGCAATGGGTTTTAGCCTAGTCTTATTAGCTTTTACCATTTATTATTTTAAGCAAATTCTTAACGGAAAAAAATGGCTGTTTTTGTTTGCTTTTGTTCTTTGGTTAAGCATTGGGAACACTCCATCCTATGTTAATCCTTGGTATTTACTCAACCATTATGTTCCGATCTTTACAAGCCTTAGAGCTCCTTACAGATTTGGCATACTTACTGTGTTTATTCTGAGCATTGCTTTTATAAAATCAACAAGTAAAATAGAATATAAACAATTAATTTATATACTATTAATATCAATTACATTAACTCAAACTTTAAGTTATAATTCTATCTCTAAAAAATTCATTGGCAGCAAATACATTGAACAATTTAACGCGCCTAACCAGGAAATTATACCCATTAAAAAAACATACTTAGAAGATAAAAGTCAATTTTTATTGATCAGGCAGAACTACTTAGTCCAGAATGCATACGAACCATTGTTTTTAAGTCCGGCAAACGATACCATGACAAATTTTGTTCAGGGGGCGCAACTCTTATCCTTTTCTCCACAAAAAATCAAGTTACTTTCACACGATAGCGATGTATACTTAAATATAAGATATAGTGCAAACTGGCATCTGACAGGAAAAGGAGAACTTTATGACCAAAAGGGATTGATAGGCATTAAAAACAGTACAGATACTATTGAACTTCAATATGACAATCCGAACTTTAAAATAGGCTTATTGAGCACCGCCTTCTCCGCGCTTATATTGTGCCTGTTTTCCTTTTTTATTTTCAGAAGTAAAAAACTTGTGTAAAATTGATTTTTAGATACCTACACCAAAAAGGCAAGGAATTTTACCAATTTCCAAAGGGTTTTTCTTCCACCATGCAATGGTTTGACAAATAATTTTTTCCTTCTCCCCTGTCATATCAATAGCTACCAATAACCTGGTAGCAGGATAAAGAATCTGAATAAGATCGGATAACATTTTATCATTTCTGTATGGCGCTTCAATAAATAACTGAGTTGCTTTTATTGCTTCCTTTTCAAGGTTCAAAACTGCAGTGCGTTTCTCCTCAGGTTTCGCCGGCAAATATCCATGAAATTTAAACTGCTGACCATTGAATCCGCTTGATATCAAGGCCAATATAATAGAAGAAGGTCCAATCAATGGTTTAACCGTTAGATGTAAATCATGCGCCAGCCTTACCACGTGATTACCTGGATCTGCTATGCAAGGCAAACCGGCTTCCGACATCAGACCAATCATTGTATGGTGTGCAAGCAAGTCTTTGATTTCTGCTATCTGCGAGTTGATATCGTGTTTATTAAGTTCATAAATTAATATCTCATCATATTTTATCTGAGGGTTTATCTGTTTAAGATAATGCCTTGCAGTTTTCGCGTTTTCAACTATAAAACATTGAATTTTAATAATTTGATGTATAGAATTTAAAGGCACACTCCAGTTAATATCGGTCTCAGATATCGGAACAGGAACAAGAAACAAGACATTTGCAGGTTGTTTTAACATAAATTAATTTTAAAAATTGACGCAATTTGCACTATTTTTGTAGGATATACACAAATTATACATGAAAAGAATTCTCTTCACAGGTTTTTTTGTTTTTCTGCTTTTTTCCGTCAATGCGCAAACTTACGGCAACGAATGGATTAAAAACAACCAGAAATATTTTAAAATTAAGATAGGCAAACCGGGCATTTATCGCATGGATTATCCAACACTGATCAATGCAGCTACAGATATGAAATTAGATTTACCAACAATCAATCCAAAGAATTGGCAAATGTTTTATCAGGGAAAAGAAATCCCTATTTATGTTGCAGGAGAGAATGACAATGTATTTAACGTCGGAGATTTTATTGAATTTTATGCCCAATTAAACGACGGAACACTGGACAAAGAGTTGTACGCAGCGCCTTCTATGCAGGCAAATGACAAAGTGAGTATGATAACTGATAGCAGCTGTTATTACCTCACCTTCTTGCCGGCTTCATCAAGTCAGGTAGCATGGCACATGAAAACCTATAATTATACCAATTATTCCGGCTTTCCTGCAATGCCCTATTTTATGTATGAAGCCAGTGTGTCTTATACGACAGACTATAATTTTGGCAGAAGCATTGATATTGGCGGCAGTGAAGGGACTGATCCGGCTTATTTAAAAGCAGAAGGTTTTTGTGGAACTCCATTTGGCAGTGGAACTAATTACAGCAATTTTAATTCAGTATTACAAACCAGGTTTATCAGCAATTCAGGCCCTTTGCCGGTGCTTTCATATACTACAGTAGGAAATAGTGATAACAGGTCTAAACCTAATGACCACTCTTTAAAGATTTATATCAGTAACGACAACAATACCTTCAGTCAGATTGATACGGCAAGGTTTGATGGTTTTTCCATCAATTCAAAATCCATGAATATCGGCAGATCTTCTGTTGGAGGCAATAATACTTTTGTGCGTTTTGATGCACAATTCCTCCCCGGTATTCCTTATCAATCTCACGCTGTAAATTTTGTGAGCATTAAATATCCCAAAAACTTTGATTTGGATGGTTTGACCAGTTCCAAATTTGTTGCTGACAGTTCTTTAAATCCCAGACATATCGAATGGGACAATTACAATCCAAATAAATATGGCCCTATTGCTTATGATTTAAGTAATGGTTACCGTATCAGGGGTGAAAAATATAACGGAACCAAAGTTAGATTTTTTCTGCCTGCCTCTCCTTCCAAAAGCACTGATTGTTATATCCATGACACAACGGATATAACCTATCTGGTAGCAAAGGATGTAGTGGCAGCCATGAGTTATGAAGTGTCATTCACCGAATTGGAGTTACTGACTTTTGACCCCTTCAAATTCTTAAATAAAAACAGACTTTTATTACTTACCAATAACAAATTTGTAGGTGATTACACTAACCAATACCTCAACCTCAGAAGTTCAACTGTATATGCCAGCCCCTGCGATCTAGTAACCGTGCAGCAGTTATACGATCATTTTTCTTATGGTGTGCCGCATCCAATCGCGATAAAAAGATATTTGCGTTATCTGAAGAACAATGGTGATACCATGCTCAAATTTCTTTTTCTCGTAGGCCGTGGTTATCAAACAAATATGCTGAGGAACAGCACTGTTGGCAATAGCAACAAGCTTAATCTTAACATGGTACCTTCTATAGGTGTGCCGGCTTCAGACAATATGTTCGGCGTTGGTATACTTGATAGCAGTTTTGCTCCGGCAGTTGCCATCGGAAGGCTTACAATAGACAGACCTGTAGATTTAGGCATCTATGTCAATAAGCTGAACGATTATGAGTCTAATTCCAACGAATTCTGGAAAAAAAGCGTCTTACATCTAGCCGGTGGTAATGATGGAAATCAGGCGGCTTATATTAGAGGGAAGTTAAATACTGCTGCTTATAATGTTGAAGAAAAACCATTTGGAGGAAAGGTTCAGACCTATACCAAATCATCGATAGGTATTACAGAACCCTATCTGAAACAAAAAGCCATTGACAATATCAATTCAGGTATGCAACTGGTTACTTTTCTCGGACACGGAAGCGCCGCCGTAACGGATGTAGACATTGGAGACACCATTGAATACAACAACAAATTTAAGTACCCAATATTTTATTTTAATGGTTGCAGTATTGGCAATCCCTGCCTTGGCCCACCGGATAAAAACATTAGACTTTCCGGAGAAAATTTCATAAAAGCCAGTGACCGCGGTGCCATAGCATTTATTGCGCAAACTGCCCTATCAGAACTGACTGCAGTGGACAATCAGATACAGGATTTCTACAGACTGGCTTTCAGAGAACATTACACAGGCAATTATACCATTGGCGAAGTTGTGCAAGACTTGCTCAAATTAGTGCCAAATAATGGTAATGATGAAGTAGCGCCTATTCAGGCCAGAATCTTATTAATTCAAGGTGATCCTTCCATTCGTTTCTTTCAACCGCAGGTTCCTGATTATCAGATTTCTGAAACCTCCATGTTTTTATATCCTAAAAACTTAACAGCCATCAGCGATTCATTTGCTGTTGCCATCCCTATAGAAAACCGAGGTAAATTTGTAGATGATTCCCTTTCTATAAAAATTGAAAGAAGCTACCCCAATAATTTTATTCAGACCACACATTATTTCAGAGTAAAAAGTGTTGGTTACAAAGATACTTTATATTTGTACATTAAATCGAAAGACGCGGCTTCTGCAGGTATCAATAAATTTATTGTTACTGTGAATTACGACAGTAAAGTTTACGAACCTAATCATACAAATAATATTGCTACCATCAACCCGTATATAGAGGGCAATGGCATCAATCTGGTGTATCCAAAACGTTTTGATATCGTTTCACATCTTGTTGGTGATTCAGTTGAATTGATAGCGCAGGCTTTAAATCTTTTTGAACAAAACTATAAATTTGTCTTTCAGATTGATACAAGTTATTTATTTGACAGCCCGTGGAAAAAAACAGATTCAACCTCTTCTATTGTCGGGCAGACAAGAAAATGGAAGGTGAAACTGATAGGTGCAAAAGACAGCACTGTTTATTATTGGAGAGCTTATATTCAAATCGGCAATCAAAGTTGGACAGAAAGAAGTTTTGTTCACATATTCGATCATCAACCGGGCTGGTCTCAATCACATTTCCCTCAGTTTTATCCAAGCAGCCAATTGTATCGCATGATATTGGATAAACAAAAAAGACAATTTGATTTTACAGGCATCGGCGAAAGTGTTTACGTGAATACCTGGCTTGACAAGCGAGCGAATTTTGGCGTCAAGAAAAACGGCCAGGCATCAACTTCTTTAACACCGGGCTCCAAGCCTGGAATTGTAGCAGTCTTATTTGACAAAAACAGTCTACAGCAATTTAAATTACCCGGCATTTACAATCCATTGATTTATTATGGGCTCAACTATTATGAAGACGGAACAAAGGCCTATAACTTTAATCCTGCATCACCTATAGGTGCCGCGCAGTTTACGCGCTGGGTAGATTCAATTCCTGATAGTACCTATGTTGCTCTATGCAATTCTGATGCTTATAATCCAAGCCAGTTTACCCCTGCTGTTTATACTGCATTTAGTAAATTGGGTGCCAATCTTATCAATTTTGTCAAATCAGATAGATCCTCTTATGCACTGATTGGAAAAAAGGGTGCTGCCGTGGGCACTGCAGTAGAAGACACAGGTTATTATTACAGTTCAGTGAATGACCAGAGTTATATTGAAATAGAGAAAGAAATGATTGGTAAAAGAGGGGCAGGAACGTTGACGACTGAGATGATTGGTCCAACGACCAAATGGGGAAAACTATATTTCTATAATAACTCCCTGGATCAAACTCCCGGCGACAATTTTTACATCGATGTACATGGGGTAGCAAATTCTGGCGAAGATTCCGTGATTCTCAATTTTTTATCTACTGACAATGTAGATTTAAGCTTTATTGATGCGAAACGTTTCCCCAACATTTACATGAGCGCTACATTCGAGGACCTTGAACATTATACACCTTCACAGCTAAAACACTGGAGAGTAACCTTAGCAGAGGTTCCAGAGGGAACATTAAACACTAATATTTCGACCATCAAATGGGATGATACATTAAATCAAGGTGAGGATTTTAAATATGAAATAGGTTTCCAGAATATCTCTAAACTTACCTTCCCTCAAAATCTGAAATATCAGGTTCTGATTTACAATGTAGACAGTAAAGATACTGTCTACAATACCACCAACTTATATCCCGACAGCCTGACACCGGACAAATCTTTCCTAATCAAGACCACTAAAAACACCAAATTGATGAAAGGAAGATATGCTTATGTTGTCAAGGTGAATTTTGACTATTACAACAAACCTTTATTCCCTGAATTAGCGTTGATAAACAATTCCTCCATACGCTATTTCTTTGTAGAAGAAGACCTTGTAAATCCATTGCTGGATGTCACTTTTAATGGCAAGCATATCACCAATGGCGAAATTGTTTCAGCTAATCCCAACATATTAATCAGCAGTAAGGATGAAAATAAACTCAACTGGCAAACTGACACCAATGGTATAAAAATCTGGTGGAAAACACCATTATCTGCACAATTTGAACGAATTGATTTCGATAGCTTTGATGTGAAGTTTTATCCGGCATCATCTGCCTATAATCAGGCTAAAGCTGAGTTTAACCCAAAAAACCTGAAAGATGGTCTTTATACTTTAAAGGTGCAGTCAAATGATGCAAATAAAATCAATGCAGGCACCAGTGAGTATATGATTAATTTTACTGTAATTAACAAGGCATCCGCAACAAACTTCTACCCTTATCCTAATCCATTCACTTCGGCCATGCGTTTTGTGTTTACATTAACCGGCAGCGAAGTGCCCGATTATATCAATATCAAAATCATGACCATACAGGGCAAAGTAGTAAAAGAATTGAATAAAGATGATTTGGGCAATATTGGTATAGGAAATAACGTTACTGATATTGTGTGGGATGGAACTGACCAATACGGCGACCGCTTATCTAACGGTGTATACTTATATACTGTTACCATTAAATTAAATGGAGAGGAAGTGACGCAGTTGGAAAATGACAACACCAGCAATCTATTGAATGCAGACAAAGCCAATAATGACTTGTTTAAACATTCAACGGGTAAAATCGTCTTATTGAGGTAATCTAGTCTGTAAATATCTGTGAAAAAAACAATTCTCCCACTCATAGCCTGTGTCATACTTATGGCATTTATGAATCCTGCTCCCCATGCAGTGAGTTCCAGCAACAGTTCTGCTGCTGAAATATACCAGCTAAATCTGGATAAATTACCACATGTCATATTCTGGAGAAAAATCATGAATCTGCATAAGGATAGCTGCATAGTGAATGTACATGGAGAAAGAAAAATTCTTGCTACGATGTATGCACCTGCATGGACCAGTATTCCGGGTGAGTCAAAATACAAAATTTTAGATAGTTTCCGGAGATTGCATGGCATTTTGGATACGCCAAAGATTGTAAGTACTATGGGCAAAAGTTTCTTTTACACCTTTGAAAAGCTTTCAGCTAAAGTTCCACAGGGCATGCAGGAGTTTGAAAACAATGGTGTTGATGGATGGTATGCAAAAGCCATCCTCTTGATTGAAAGCCCAAATCAGCTCCAAAAATCCACTGCAGGTGCATACGGACCTTTCCAATTAATGAAAGGAGTTGCAAAAAACTTTGGTTTAAAAGTGAACAAAAAGATGGATGAGCGGGCCAATTTTTCCAGATCTGCATATGCTGCAAGTCAATTAATTAAAACTATTTGCATACCTTATGCTCAACAAATGCTTGAAGCACGAGGCATCAGCAGCAATGAGAATGATTTATGGTTTAAGCTATTTGTTATGCATGTTTATAATGCCGGTGCTGGCAATGTACAAATGGCGTTAAATTCTATTCCACAACCAGCGAATGATATCGAACTGATTAAACAACTTTGGAATACTTCTGCAGGAAGATTTAAAACATCCTCACAAAATTATTCCCAATTAATATTGGCCGCCTTTCTGGAATATGAAGACAGGGTTGAGAAAAAGCAAATAAATCAGAAATAGACTTATTTTTTATTCATGAAATAATAAACTGGTAGACCTAAGCCAACCAGAATGAGTCCAACCTGTGCATTACCCGGTGATGAACTGATGGAATAATAGACCAGGAAAATACTGAACAGGGTAAACGCAGCCGGTATAAGTGGATAAAGAGGCACTTTAAATGGTCTTTCTGCATTAGGCATTTTATACCTGAGCACAATAACCCCAAATGCACCACATCCGTAAAAGATAAAGGCAACAAATACCAGCATTTCCGTCAACATATCAAAACTTCCACTAATCACTAGTACCATACACCAGAACATCTGGTATAAAATAGCTTTATGTGGCGTCAGAAAACGCGGGTGAGTAGTGGCTGCGCTTTTTAAAAACAGCCCATCATTTGCCATAGCATAATAAATTCTCGGCGCTGTCATTAAACTATTATTGGTGCTATTGAATGTACTTACTAGAATCAGAACGGAGATAAACAGGCCGCCATAAAGCCATACCTGATTCATTGCTTCCACGGCCGCAATGGCATTGGATTTCTGCTTTATTTCAGTATAGAAGCCTATATCTCCCACCTTGAAAAAGGAGGTATTGACTGTTACATAAAGGATCATGACGATGAGGGTGCCAAGTCCCAATGCGATTGGGATATTTTTTTTGGGATTTTTAATTTCGCCACCAAGCAAGCCCACATTATTCCAACCCTCATAGGCCCAGAATGCCGCCAGCATGGCGGAAAAAAACATAGAAAAAGTGATTGCGTGATTTTCCGCAGAATGACTAATCACATGCGGATTATCTCCTAAGGCAAAAGATAAAACTATAACAAACAAAATACCTAGTACAACTGTTGCACCCAAAATATTTCCAATTTTTTCGCCGTAATCGATTCCACGAAAATTAATGGCCGATAAAAACAAAACAAGTAAACAGGCCACAATCTTAACCCCAAAGTTATTCATAGGTTGTAAATGAAAATCCTTGATGGAAAACAAAGTAAATTCAGCAATATCTGCCGGTAATTGAGGAAGGTGTACAATATTGTTAAGTGACTCTGCAAATACGTATGCCACGGAAGCTGCAGTAGCTGTTTGTATCACTGAAAACGAAGCCCAACCAAATAAAAATGCGAACAATCGTCCATACATTGTTCTAAAATAAACATACTGTCCGCCTGGTTTGGCAATCATGCCCGCTACTTCGGCATTACTCAATGAACCCATTAGAGTCACCAGACCTGCAGCAGCCCAGGCGGCAATAACCCATCCGCTGTGGTGCAAATCACTGCTCATGGAGGAAATCTTCTTAAAAACACCGCTGCCTATCATGGCGCTAATAACCACCATAACGGCAGAAAATAGACCCAATTGCTGTTTTAAACTATTTGACATGTCGAAAATATTTTTCGAACCTAAATAAAAAAACTGATAACATTAGAATATTCTTAATTTTATTTCACGTCAATTCCCCTTAAAAGCCAAATAACACATGATTATTTTTTAATACTGATGATAATTATTTTCAGAAAAAATGTAGGTTTGTAGAATCCATGTATTCACTATCCCAAATATCCGAATTTACCCAGGCAATACTGATGGGAAACAAGGATATCATTAGAAACTGGCAGCTATTGATTGATAGCAGAATAATTACCAATCCTGAAAACAGCATATTTTTCGCGCTAAAAACACAATTCAACGACGGACATGCTTATATTCCTGAACTGATTCAGAAAGGCGTAAATACTTTTATTGTAGACAAGAATTATCAAGCACCTGAAATAGGTCATTGCAATTTCCTTTTTGTCAATGATGTAAAAACAGCTCTACAAAATCTTGCCATTGCTCATAGAAAGCAGTTTAATCTTCCAGTTATTGGTATTACAGGGAGTAACGGTAAAACCATTGTCAAAGAATGGCTGGTGCAACTCATGGGTTCCAGAAAAAATATTTGTTACAGCCCCAAGAGTTATAACAGCCAGATTGGCGTACCACTGAGTGTGTGGCAACTGCAGGACTCCCATGATATTGGCATATTTGAGGCCGGTATTTCTACTGTAAACGAAATGGAAATGCTGGAACGGATCATTCAGCCCGATATCGGATTGCTTACCCATATGGGAACAGCTCACGACAAAGGTTTTGAAACTTATGAGCAAAAAATCACTGAAAAATTAAAATTATTTACCCATTGCAAGATGGTATTGATGCCATATCAGACTTCAATCCTTAAGCAAATAATGGTTCCCGTAAAAACTTTTGGATTTTCTGAACCAAAAGCAGACCTCAACATCACAAAAAAAGAAATTCGTGAATCAGGTACTCAGTTAACGGCTATATACCAGTCAAAAGAATTGAGCATCACCATACCCTTTACAGATGAAGCTTCGATAGAAAATGCTTGCATTTGCTGGCTATGCACTATTATTCTGGATTGTTTCGAACCTTCATATTTTAATGAATTAAGGCCTGTAAGTATGCGTCTTGAGCTTAAAAAAGGTATACACAATTGTTTACTTGTAAATGACAGTTATAGCAATGACCTCAATGCGCTCAGTATTGCTTTATCATTCCTTAAACAACAATCCATACATCAGAAAACCACCGTTATACTTTCTGATATAGAAGAAAGCGGACTGAATCCCGAAGATTTATGCAGGCAGGTCATTAGCCTGTTGACAGAAAAACAAGTGATGCGATTTATCGCCATAGGCCCGGTATTTTTTGCGCATAAAGATCTTTTCGAAGGACGATTTGAATGTCTGTTTTTCAGCAACACAAACGATTTTTTCGATCAGTTACATGATATCCATTTTCATGACGAAACAATACTTATCAAGGGAGCTAGAATATTTCAGTTTGAAAAAATTGTAAAAAGACTTGAACAGCTATCGCATGGTACTGTTTTGGAAATTAATCTGAGCGCGGCTTTGCATAACCTCGATACCATCAAAAGCAAGCTGGAGCCTGGTGTTAAAATCATGGCAATGGTAAAAGCTTTTGCTTATGGAAGCGGCAGTTATGAAATGGCGAAACTTATTCAACACAAGGTAGATTATCTTGCTGTTGCTTATGCAGACGAAGGCGTGGCCCTTAGGCAGAATGGCATTAAAATTCCTATCATGGTGATGAATGCAGATGAAGATGCTTTTGAATTATTAATCAGATATGAACTGGAGCCTGTTGTATTTAGTCTGGAGCAATTAAAAGCCATTAGCAGCAGGATAGAATTACAGACAATCAAAGTACACATTGAAATAGATACGGGCATGCATAGGCTTGGATTTAACCTGGAGGATATCCCTTCCCTTGCATCATATATCAAGGACAATCCCAAACTAAGCATTGCTTCCATTTTTTCTCATTTATCAGCTAGTGATGAATCGCGGTATGATGATTTTACTATCTACCAGTTTCAAACGTTTAAAACTGCCGCCGCAGAAATTGAAAAATCGCTTCCTTATCGGCCATTAAAACATATCAGCAATACAGCTGCAACCTTGCGTTTTAAACACGAAGGATTCGACATGGTGAGACTGGGCATTGGTTTGTATGGCATAGACCCTACAGGCAAATTCGGAGGACTCCTGGAGCCTGTTTTTGCTTTAAAAACCACCATCTCTCAAATTAAGCGGATTGGACCCAACGAAAGTATTGGTTATTCCAGAAAATCAATATCAGATAAGGCCAGAATCATTGCAGTATTGGCATTGGGCTATGCAGATGGACTTAACAGAGCCTTGAGCAATGGAAAAGGGAGTTTTGAAATCAATGGACAATATGCCCCGATTTTAGGCAACGTATGCATGGATATGTGCATGGTGGATGTAAGCAATATTCCGTGCAATGAAGGTGATGAAGCCATTTTATTTGGAAAAAACACTTCTATTGACCAGGTAGCAGAAGCACTTGGCACTATCCCTTATGAAGTATTGACCTCTATTTCCCAGAGAGTTAAAAGAGTTTACGTCAGCGAATAAACATGCGAGAAATAACATATCAAACACCTGGTTTAAAACTGTTTTTTTTCACGCTGTTAATCACTTTGTCTTATTTTCCCATATTTCTGCATCTTGATAGCAAACCGCTAAGAGAATGGGATGAGGCCAGAAATGCCATTAATGCATTTGAAATGTCCCGCAGTCATAATTTAGTTGTAAAAACCTATCAAAATGAACCCGATTTATGGGAAACAAAACCACCCTTGCTCGTCTGGATGCAAGTAGTTTGTTTTAAACTATTCGGCTATAACGAACTGGCCGTGCGTTTACCGTCTGCACTTGCCACCATGACACTTGTTTTGTTTTTATTTAATTACTTCCTCAGGCACTTCAAAAACCCATTTATTGGTCTATTCGCCTCGCTGATATTGTTAACTTCTGGAGGTTATATGCACGAACACGCCGCACGAACCGGTGACCATGATGCACTTCTGGTTTGTTTTGAAATGCTGATGTTATTGTCTTTTTTCATGTATATAGAAACTGGAAAAAGGATACAATTGATACTTTTTTCCATCTGCCTGATGTTGGCCATTTATACCAAGAGTATAGCAGTTTTTATGTTTTTGCCGGGAATTATACTTTACCTGATACTCACTAAACAGCTGATAAGATGCCTAAAGAATAAAAACCTATGGCTGGGGTTCATATCTGCAATTACAGGTGCTTTAATTTATTATAGTATTCGCGAAATGGTAGAACCTGGATATTTTAAGGCTGTTTGGGAAAACGAGCTGTTTCCAAGATATTTTAATACAGCCACCACCTATCAATATGCTGTATCAGATTTCTGGTTTTATTTCAGGGAACTGAAAAACAATCAGTTTTCTGAATGGATTTCCCTCTTAGTACCTGCTATAATTATTAATATATTGACTTGCAAAGAGTTATTAAAGAAATTTCATCATTATGTTTTGATTATCACCCTTACCTTTTTCCTTATTATATCCAAGGGAACGACCAATGTCTGGTATGATCTGCCCCTAATACCTTTGATGTCTATAATTATTGGTATCGCCTTATACCAGCTTGTTCTTTTGATCTACCTACAGATAAAAATGCGCATTGAACTCCGATATGGCATACTGCTTCTGGCAAGTATTTTACTATTTTTAAACCCATATAGACAAATCATCAGTAAAGTAATGAACAAGGATGAAACCAATACAGAAGTGCAATATGCTTATGTATTAAAACATCTGGAAAAAACATTTCCGGATATCCGGACTTTTGAGATTTACAATCCTTCAGGAAGTAATTATCCATTGGTATTTTATCGCGATGTCATGAATTTGACTAAAAATTATACGATCCAAAATACCTACAAGGATGACCTTATTCCAGATGGTCGATATCTGGTCGTTCTTGAACAGAATTTACCGGAAATTGAAGATTCAGGAATACCCTTTAAAATTATTTTTAAGGATTTTAATTGTTATTTTATCCAGCTAAAATAAGCTTTAGAGTCATTTTCCAATTGTCATGAATTTGTCATGATGATTAACACATATACTATTGCAGCATTTCTAACGTTAATAGCGTCTAAAACTATTATGAAACACTTTTTCTTAACAATTTTAATCGCCGGATTTGTGTTCAATCTAACCGGAACACATACTACTCAGGCACATTTTGAGTACAACTATCTGCAAACACTGCAGAATGGATCTGTACAATACCGGATTACATTGCATTATACAAGGGATTGCAAACCGGGTAGTATAACTTTTGGGGATCAATTGTCTTTTGGTATTTATGATAAAACTAATGGCCAATTATATCAATCTGTGAACGCGACATTAACAAGCAGAATCACAACAGAAAACTGTTATAAACAATGCGAGGAAAAGGTAGATTACGAACAAATAGTTACTCTGCCTGTAAATGACAGTGGGTATTTTGTGACCAATCAACTTTGTTGCCGTGTTTCAAGCACCAATTTACTGGAGAACCAAAATGGACAACCTGATCAGGGCACTACAGCCTTTTGTTTTATTCCAGGAAAGGTGGTGAACAACAATGCTAAATTTTCTATTCAGAGTATAACTTCAGGTCTGGTTAAAACGGATACCATCAAATATTATTTGACCGATATTGAGAACGATTCAGTATCTGTTGAAATTACTTCACCCAATATAGGCGCTTCATTAAATATCAATTTCCCAGAACCTGAAAAAACATTTAAGAATCTTGCTGGAGTGACTTATAAATCTGGGTATGGTTCCACTTTCCCCCTAGGAAATTCCACGGTCTTTAAAATTGATCAGAATACCCAACAAATTATGGTAAGAGGGGCATTATCGGGAACATATTTTATTGCATTCAGTATAAAGGAATTCAGGCAAGGAAAACTTGTAGGGCATACCATATGGGAAACTGTAATTTATATTACAACAAACGTCCCTTCACCCAATAAATTTCATCTCGAAGCCTGGCCCAAAATCGGGCCTGCAGCGGCTTTACACTGGACTTATTGTGAACAAAACATTCGTTATCAAATCGTTGAAAGAAGCACAGATAGCATCAATTTTACTCCGATTGACACTATAAGCTTAAATCCCAGAACTTATTTTGACTATAGTGTTGTACCCAATAAAAAATATTTCTATAAAATAAGGGCTGCTCATTATGATGGAAGTTTTGTAATAAGTGATACTGCGGCAGTGCAAACCTGGCGTTTAAGTATTAATGAAAATGTGAATAATAATGCCTTGAATATCCTGATTTCACCTATGCCTGTTTCTGAAATCTGTAAAATTTCAACCGTCAATACCCATATCGTTTCTTATACCATTATAGACCATACTGGAAGAGTTGTCTTTACTGAAGTGCTGACTGGAGAAAGAGACACCATCCAACTCGATTGTTCTGGTTTTCCTCCAGGTTTATATTTTATCAGTTTAACTACTCCAAGTGGAACTCAAATGAGCAGAAAACTGATAAAATTATAACTTATTCCTTCCTACAACTTCAAAACTGATGCGTTGTGAAACTCCATTTTCATCGATAAGAAATAGCTTGTGTTGACCTACTGAAGGCTGCATAGCTATCTGATGGATTTCTGTTGTAGTCTTCATATACGCATCATCCAGATGCCAGTATATTTTTAAGTTTGGGTTTCGGTGAGTAGCTTCAAAAACCACCTGACCGGCTCGCCCATCAATCTCTATAGGAATATAAATTTTTGCACCGGATTTGGGGTACAAAATTGCCATCGGTTTATCAGAAACCTTAGACAAACATGCAGGTTTATAATCTGGCAACTGTTTGTATTCAGGATGTTTAAATTTGTAATACTTCTCTATTCCCGGAGGCAATACAAACCATGAAATATGTTTTATTTTAAATGGATCCTCGCATTCACTATCTACCCTTTGTGTTCCTGATGAATTTAAATGCACAAGCTGATGGTAAGGACAAACTTCGCTTTTCAGGCAAGTAGATGGCACTTCAGTACTATCAATATGTTCGCATAATTGACCTGCACGGTAACCACTTTCTCTGCAAACCATAACAGCTGTCATCCCTAAGTATGGTTTGGCAAACCATGACTCTGAACCCGGCAAGAGTCCGAATAAATCCAGCATCAGTGGTGCTGCAGCTTTTACACCGGTAAGACCGGGTCTTCCCTCTCCATCAGCATTTCCAATCCAGACACTTACCACATAATCAGGTGTTACACCAATAGCCCACGCATCTCTGAAACCAAAACTTGTACCCGTTTTCCAAGCAATTTTCCTGGAACCTTCAAAGGCTTTCCAATTGCCATCTTCATCTGGCCTGTTCACTTCTGATAATGCTTCGAAGGTTGTATAGATACATGCCTTATCCATTGGAAGATTATCTTTACCTGAACACCTTCCTTCAATAACACTTACGCCTTTTATCCGATTTAAAGACAGATTTTGAGCCATTGTTGTATAAGCCTGATTAAGGTCCCACAAACGAGCCTCTGCTCCTCCAAGAATTAATGAAAGGCCATAATGACTAGCGCCTCGATCCAATGTTTTAAACCCCATTTTTTTCAAATCATAATGAAATTTTTCCAAACCATATGCGTTTAGCAACCTTACAAAAGGAATATTGAGACTGCGTGACAATGCCTGCTGTGCGGGTATGGCACCATCGTACTGCTGACTAAAATTGCTTGGAGAAAAACTGCCAAAATGAGTAGGGACATCTAACAAAAGCGCTTTGGGATTAATAATTCCATCCTCCAAAGCCTTTCCATATAAAAACGGTTTAAGAATACTACCGGAACTGCGTCTTGCCATTATACAATCCACATCAGAACCATGCTCTGAATTTGAGGAGCATGTATTTCCAATATAAACAAGCACCTTCCCCGTTTTCACCGAGGTAATCATCACAGAACCGTTAAATACTTTGTTTTCCTGCATTTGAAGACTGTGTCGTTGCAGTAATTCCTGGGACTTTTGCTGCAAATTGAAATCAATAGTGGAATGTACCGTTCGTCCTTTTAACCCGTCTTTTATCAAGCGGCTTAAAAGATGGGTGCTTTGTTGTGGTAAATAAAGCGGTTTCTCAGGTAATGGTTCTTTTAATGCCAGTTGAAAAGTTGTTTCGTCTATCAAATTCACTTCATATAAACGCTTTAATAAACGGTTGCGTTTAAACAATAAACGCTGATGATTTTTCCCCGGATAGATTAAACCAGGAGCATTTGGCAATACAGCAAGTGTGGCACTTTCAGACCAGCTTAATTGTGCAGGACTTCTTCCGAAATAACGCCAACTTGCAGCTTCTAATCCGACCACATTATTCCCGAAGGGTGCATGTGCAGCATACAAAGACAATATTTCCTTCTTGGAATATCGCATTTCCAGTCTTGTAGCCATGCACATTTCCTTTATTTTCTCCGAATAAGTCCGCTTCGGGTTTTTTTTAATCATTCTTGCCAATTGCATGGTAATAGTGCTTCCTCCACTCACTATTTTTTTATGTTTAAAGTTCTGTACAATTGAACGGGTAACTCCTCTGGCACTAATGCCAATATGATGGTAAAATCCTCGGTCTTCAAATTGCAATAAACACACTTCAAACTTGTATGGCACACTATCTCCCGAATCAAAGCGCCATTGACCATCATTTGCTATTTTTGCACCTAATAAATTCCCTTTATTATCCAATAAAACAGTGGCAGTAGGATCATTAAACAAATTCGCTGGCAGACATTGTAAATACCAGATAAAAAAAGCAAAAACAGAAATCATTACAAAGCCTTTAAACTGAGATTTGTGTTTTTTTAAAAAAAGACCTCTTTTATATTTATTTTTGACCATTATTCTTCAAAGGTCTTTATGAATAACAGATTATTTCCGGGAGTTTATTATTCGACAGCAAGAGAGTAAAAATTGTTTTTTACCTTTGATTAAACGCTCAAGCACTTGAAACACATACTAAGCATACTCCTTATATTTTTAACTTGGAACTTTGTCCCTTTATACGGGCAACAGTTTAATTTTAAGAATTATTCCGTTATGGATGGAGTTGCTCAATCTCAGGTATATAGTTTATTGCAGGATAGCCGTGGTTATTTGTGGATGGGCACCAGAGGAGGTGGCTTGACAAGATTTGACGGTACAAATTTCAAAACATTCACCCAGAAAGACGGCCTCAGCAATAATTATGTTTTTTGCATTCGGGAAGATGAAAAACACAATTTGTGGATAGGCACAAACAACGGCGTATCCAGTTATAATGGCTTGGTTTTCAAAAATTTAAAAAACAATATTAATCCTCAACTCACAGTGCTTGATATTGCATTCGACTTAAAGGGGCGTAAATGGCTGGCGACCAATTATGGTGTATTGATGTTGGATAGTGATAGCTTTTTAAATATTACCATCGCTATGCAGGATAAGGTGACGCTTATCAATACCATTTGTGTGGACAAGCTTGGGAATATTTGGTATGGCAATGCGATGGGTCTTTCAAAAATCAATGAAAAAAACGGAAATTTCACTCAGGAAAAGTATTATAAAAGACCTGAGGGAATAAAGTCTTCAGTAAATGCAATAGAAGAAGGACCGGGAGGCAGTTTATGGATTGGAACTTATAACGAAGGACTATATATTTATAAATCTGATAGTTTTTCTCGTCTGCCGGGAAATATCGAACTTGAGCGTCAAAGTATTTTTGATATCTACTTTGACAGAAATAACAACGTATGGATGGCTACACTCAATAAAGGAATTTGCCAATACCATTTGCCGTCAAAATCGCATACATGGCTCGGTGAAAATGAAGGCTTAAGCAATAACCACGTCAGAAGTATTTTGCAGGACAAAAGCGGCAATTATTGGTTTGGCACTTCAGGTGGCGGTGTTTGTAATTATTTTGGCAAACAGTTTACAACTTATACAAAAAACTCAGGTTTAGGCGGCAATTTTATTTATAGCATTTTCAGAGATAGCAGAAAACGTTTGTTGATAGGAACGTCCGATAAAGGGCTTACCATTCTTGACAGTGGAAAATTCAAAACTTATAATGCTTTGAATGGGTTTTTGGATGTAAAAATAAAGGCTATCTGTGAAGACAATTCAGGCCAAATATATCTAGGCACAGAAGCTAATGGTGTTTTTATCTATAAGGACTCCGGTTTTTATCCCATTCCCGAATTGTCAAAAAAATATATCCGCGCAATTCTAAAGGACAAGGAAGGCCATATTTACATTGCCACCGCAGGAACCGGTATTTTTAAAATACAGAATCAAGGCAAAGATTCCGGCATTATTCAAATCAGCTCAAAAGATGGGCTTTTGAGCAATCGCATCACTAGCCTCCATATCGACAAAAAGGGACAGATGTGGTATGGCACAGAGAACCATGGAATTGGACTGATTATCAATGACAAAGTAAGTAAAATCAACTTCAATACCAAAAACGGTTTACCGTCTAATGCCATTCGTTGTATCACAGAAGACCAAAGAGGTTACTTATGGATTGGCACAGCGGGTAGCGGTATCGTTTCCATTCCATTATACCAGGGTGATTATCTGACGATTCCTTTTACCAGACAACATGAATTGGCTTCTCTGAATATTTATCTGATGATATGCGATGAGCACCGGCATCTATTTGTAGGCACTGAAACCGGACTTGATTGTATAGACCTTGAAGAATCTAATAAATCCAGAGGCTCCGGAATCAGGCACTACAGCAAGGGTGAGGGATTTACAGGTATTGAAACTTGTCAGAATGCTGTTTTTAACGATCAGAATGGCAGTATTTGGTTTGGCACCATCAATGGGTTAACCAAGTATATACCTGCTGAACAATATAAAAACATTCATGAACCAATAACAACTATACTGGATATCCGTTTGTTTTATGAGACAATAGCGCACACCAAATACCATTCTGCTGTCAGCGACTGGAATACAATTGTTCCTCTGGTACTTCCTTATCGCCAGAATCATCTTACATTCGATTTCCTTGGCATTAATCTGAGTAATCCTGAGGCTGTAAATTACCAATGGAAACTGGAAGGATTTGACAAGGATTGGTCGCCGGTATCAAAACAAAGGACGGTCACATATTCCAATCTCCCTTATGGTGCTTATACTTTTTTGGTAAAATCATGCAATGAAGATGGCATCTGGAACGTGCATCCTAAAACCTTCCAATTCAGCATTACTCCTCCCTTCTGGTTGCGCTGGTGGGTTATTAGCTCTTCCATTATACTCGTTTTGGCCTTGATTGTTCTTTTATTCAGATGGCGCATCCGCAGAATACGAAAAAAAGCGCTGCAGGAACAACAAAAATTGCAGATGGAAAAGGAACTTGTAGAACTTGAGCAAAAGGCACTGCGTTTGCAAATGAATCCTCACTTTATATTTAATGCACTTAACTCCATACAATCTCAAATAGGCACAGATAATGAACAAAGTGCAAGGTATTATCTCGCCAAGTTTTCTCGCTTGATGAGGCAGATACTTGACAATTCGCGCAATACAAGTATCACCTTGCAGGAAGAAATCAATACACTTGAAAATTATCTTCTGATAGAAAAATTCTGCAATGGCAATCGTTTTGATTATACGATACATATCGACGAGCATATCGAATCTGATTTTGTGACCACCCCCCCAATGTTATTGCAACCCTTTATTGAAAATGCCATCAAACATGGTATGCGATTTATGGATGGAAAACGTGGAATGATTACCGTGGATATCAAGGAAAAAAATGGCATGCTGGAATGCTCCGTGACTGACAACGGAATAGGCAGAATGAAGTCTGCGGAATTAAACCAAAACAGTAAGGAAACCTACCACCAGTCGCTGGCGTTAAAAGTAACACAGGAAAGACTTAACCTGCTTAAAATAGATAAGCATATTCAGTCATTAGAAATTATTGACCTGTACGATGCACAGGGACAGGCATCAGGAACCAAAGTCATTATAAGAATACCCATTATTTAAAATATATCACATGATAAAAGCCATATTGATTGACGACATTGAACAAGCCCGCATCACCTTAAAAAAAGATCTGGACACTTATGCCAAAGATGTTCAGATAATAGCCGAAGCAGGCGGTGTAATTGAAGGTGCCAGATTATTAAAGACATTACAGCCGGATGTTTTATTCCTTGACATACAAATGCAGGATGGAAGTGGATTTGATTTACTGGATATTCTTCCTGCAATACCGTTTAAAATTATTTTTATCACAGCTTCAGATGCACATGCCATTAAAGCATTTCGTTATGCGGCCATAGATTACCTTCTAAAACCTGTAGACCCAGACGAATTGATAGCTGCACTGGATAAAATAAGAAATGGGAGTCCTGACGAAAACGATAAATATAAACTATTGAATGAATCTCTGAAAAACAATCATAAAGCACAAACAAAGTTAGCCCTGCACACACAGGAAAAAATCCACGTAGTGGATATTGACGATATTATTCGCTGTGAAAGCAATATTAACTACACCGAATTTTTCTTTAAGGATGGTAAAAAATTGCTGGTCACCAAAACCCTCAAAGAATTTGAGGACCTATTGACAGATCATGGTTTTTTCAGAGTACACCAATCCCATTTAGTCAATACAAAATTTATAAAGGAATTTGTAAAAGCCGACGGCGGATCTATCCTGATGGCAAATGGCAGCATTATCCCCGTTTCTACAAGGAAAAGAGCCCAGGTAGTGGAAATGCTAGAGAGGTTATAAGACAAAATCAGAGATAAGTCGTATAAAAACCGACCGGAGTATTTTTGTACTCACGGCCGACCAAATTTAAACATAAACAACAGTTTTTATTTTGTGTTTGACAGGAACCGCCAGCGATAGAAGCGGCATTGGAGACTACGTATGCCATTGTGTTTTTATGCAGGCAAGGGCAAGCGGCAGTGAGCCCCTTGCCTGCATTTTCAGCTCATAAAACACCGGCATACATAGTCTCCAATACAGCAGATAGCGCTTCAGGCGGCCTCATCTTGCCCTATTTTATTCCAATAACACCAAAATCCTTCACAACTTCTACCCATCGCCCTGGCTGTCTGGCATGAATAGATTGGTCGTACATGGCCTCTGTATAGACCGTAGGCAGATAAAACCGACCAAGGTATGTGGCATTGAGCTGAATGACAAAAGTTTTACTGGCACCGGGTGCAAGGTCATAATAAGTATAAACACGATCATCCCTGATATCCTGATAACGAGCCGGATTATTTCCTGAATTTTGTTCATCCATTCTGTTATTATGAATTTCCCAACCGCTGGCAAAAATCTGATTCAGCGTCATCTCTTTCAGAAATCCTTTATCTCCGGTGTTTGTGATAGTTACCTCAGCCATAAAATCCATTCCTTGTATGATTTTATTCGGTAATATATCCAGACCTTTCATATTTTTGTATGTTATCTGCATTTTAAGATATTTTGCTGAAGCTGATTGGTCACCTATGAGTGGCACGCCTTCCACCATTACCTTGACGTATAAGGCAGATTGACCATGATTATGCAATTGTAATATGCTCTTATTTTGTATATCACCTTCATTCAATACCATCTGACATATTGATTTGCGACTTTGTTGTATTTTGCTTGCCATTTGATTTAATTTATAACTGAAATTCATCTCACCGATATTGTCTTTTACCCCGGTATATTCACTGATAGCCAACAAACCATAAGCAGTTTCCTGAGTACTCATCCATTGGTCTGAATTAAGCGTTTTAGCTATAGATTTTGCAAGTTCAACAGCTTTTGATTTCTGCCCCATTAAGCTCAGGGTTTCCAAAATCATTGCTTCATCTCTCATATCAGAACCATAACTATAAGACAATTCTCTGTATGTATTTACTTGCGTTGAGAGCCCCTTAATCAGAGTCCTCGCCACTTCTGTCTGACCAGCTAGATGATAGGCTGCGGCCAATCTCCACTTAGCCGTTTCACAAAGTCCTTTTTCTTCTCTCAGTCTGTTCATGGCTCCCAATTCTGCCTGCTTACCGAATGCGAGCACAAATAATCTGTAGGCTTGAATTTGCTGATAAGATTCATCGCCATGCGGATGTGTATACACATTGTTTTCGTGTTGCCAGTTTTTTGCTTGTTCCTGCTGATATTTTAACCATTTCGATTTCATATTTGCGGGTAGACTATAACCCATATTTTCGGCTTCCAACATAAAATGACCCGCATAATTACTGCCCCATTCGCTGTCTTCAATTTCACCCGGCCAGTATGAGAATCCGCCATTGGATGTCTGGAATAATTGAAGTCGTTTTAAACCGGCCTTGACATATTTTGTTATTTTTTCTTTTTGAAAACTTTTAAGATCCATAAGGTTGCCTACAAAAAGCTGAGGAAATACAGAGGAGGTTGTTTGCTCTATGCAACCATGAGGGTATTGGATTAGGTAATCCATGCGTTTATCCAAACCAATTGAAGGTATTGTAGACACCTCGATTACGGCTTTATTGGTTCCACTAATTCCCTTAAAGATAATATTATCAGATATTGATTTTCCAGGCTCTATCACATACTCTTCCGCATCCGTTACTTTAGGATTGGCAACCCTTACATCTATTTCAATTTCCTGAGTCGCCACTTCTTTTCCACTTGTAGCCTTTACCCTGACTTTGGCAATACCTGTTCTTGATGCAACATTTAACTTAAAATTCACGACTTCATCTCCCACAGCATTAAAATGAAGTTTTTCCTGTTTGGACCCATCTATTGTTAGCAACTCATTGACTTCAACTTCTATTTTTACATCTTTTACATGCTTTTCCATAGCAAATACATCTACCGGAAGATAGACACTTTCCGATGGACCCAATACCCTGGGTAAAGTAGCCAAAACCATTAACGGCTTTTTTATGGCTACAGCCTTTTCTGCATGACCATATGCACCATTATTTTCAGCTACTAACATGACTCTTACAGATCCGACATAGTTTGGTATATCTATGCTATGGCTCTTCTTGCCCTTTGCCGGCAAGGTAAAAGGACCAATAAATCTCACCATAGGTTTAAAACGGTTCGCCTTTACCCCTTTTACCGCTGAACCGTCACCATCACCACCAATGCTGAGTAATTTATCCAATTTGCCCGCATAGGCTCCAATTACAGCATCATACATATCCCAGGTCTTAACACCGAGGGCCTCGCGAGCATAAAATGTATGCCATGGCTGGGGTGTTTTAAACCGCGTAAGATCCAACAAACCCTCATCAACCACAGCCAAGGTATAATTCATCATATGGCCATGTTCTTCACTTACCTGGATATTTACATGGCTTTCCGGTTTCCACGCATCAGCCATGACCATCAAGGGTTTTAAGTGCGTTTTAGGGTCATCCACAAGCACAGGTACTACACCATACATACGAATGGGCAAATCATTTTTGGTACTCGCATGCGGCTGCAGCAAAGTAACATGGACATAAGCATTCGGACTCATATCAGGGGTAGCCTTAAATGTATGTCTGGTTTCACCTTGTATGGTATTAATCCAGAATTTCCTGATAACCTTGGTTCCTGTTTCTATGCTGATAAGCGCTTTGCCATTAGAAGGTGAAGGAAAAGACAACTGAATATCCTCACCTGTGGTATAGTTGGTTTTGTCACACGCAAAATTCAGCATATTTGAATTTTCGTTGTTTTTATGGTTTCCACGGCTCCAGTATGGCCAATCTACTACTACAACCTTACCTGTTTGATGACCTCCTTTAACATCCGTAACAGTCACCAGATATCTGCCATAATTTTCATCCTGAATACGGAATCCAAAATTTATTTTGCCATTCTTTGTCTGCAACATAGTATCTGTTATTACGAGCGTTCCGTTACGCGAGATATAATCCGATATATCTTCATGATCATTTTCATACCACCAACGCCACTGAAGCTTATATACTTTTAATTGTACCTGATCCAGGTCAACGGCTTTCCCCAGAGCATTCAAACTGGCAATTTCAAAGACATGTGTTTTTCCCGTTTCAATAGAATGGTTATAGTTTTTTGATTCAGGTGTTCTCAAGCCGACATAATGCCTATATGGAGAATAAGGCATTTGAAACCGGTCAATACTAAAATCTCCGCCTTCCTCAAAAACACGACTTACAAAATTTGCTCTCAGCATACCCGGAGCAGTCTGACCATCAGGAAATGCCGAACGTATAACCGCTTCGCCATTGTTGTCCAGACTGGCATCAAATATGGTGCTTGATTCTCCATAATACGTCCTGAGGGGCGAATCAAAAACAAATTGACTGTATCCGTTAAAATGTGTTTCAGTCTGGCTGAAAGATACATTTACAGTTGCCTTCAGGTTTTTGGCTACAGCACCATGAAGCCATTGTACCCTCAATTTTCCAATGTTATCATTTTTCGTCTCCTCTTTTTGTGTTTTATTCACATCAAAATAGATTTTTAGTCTGTTCGGTTTCACCGTTTCTATTTTTATATTTTGTGAAAAAGACCGGTTTCCAATCCGGGCAATAGCCATATAATCTCCTGTGATGGCTTCTTCTCCTGTTACAGTTCTGAAATCATATAAGCCATTAAAATGGTTAATTTTTGTACATTGGGATACTATTTTTCCATTGGGATCCAAGAGTTCAAATTTAACCGGATGCCCGGGAGGCAATCGTTTTTCTTTATCTTCTAACATAAAATTGATATAAATTGAATCGCCCGGTCTCCAAACCCCACGTTCAGCATACAGAAAACCCTTAATACCTTTCTGTACCAACTCACCTTCTATATCAAATTTGCTCAGTGAATTCACATTGCCATCAACAAGTTTTAAATATCCTTTTTGTTGTCCATGACTTGCAACCATCAGAAATGGTTTTTCCTTTAGTGGAAGATCAAGCATGCCCTCTGCATCTGTAATTCCTTTTGCTATCAGTTGTTTTGTATAATTAAAATATTCGATTTTACAATTTGCCAAAGGTTGTGCTGTAACCATGTGCGTAATAAATGCATGGGAAAGTTTATTATCATCCAGTTTATAAATCATACCAAGATCAGAAGCAATAATATTCCGGCTAACAGCCCTCCCTCTGTAATATGACCTATCACAAGC
>Ga0123337_10001710_pt1 | contig 27235 bp, 26 predicted proteins | sample frozenSSSSmetaG_FD_89792 | JGI IMG/M metagenome (GOLD analysis project Ga0123337, IMG submission 89792) | Glacier valley bacterial and archeal communities from Borup Fiord, Nunavut, Canada, to study Microbial Dark Matter (Phase II) -... | ecosystem: Environmental > Aquatic > Freshwater > Ice >...
CAAGCGCCGCGATGTCTTCTACCTGCCGATAGGCGTTCCCAAGCATTTGCGGGAAGACGACTGCATCCACGTGTTCCGGTATGGGTGAACCCAGCGGCAGGGGTGGCAGTATCTCCGCGACATCCATCAGCAGCCCGACAATATTATTTACCTGCTTCGCAAAATCGGCGTCGGGACCGGAATGGAAATAAACAGGGAGGAGGCGTGCCTTCATAAAATCTTTCAAAGTAACAACCTGTAATTACAGGATAACAACTGTCGTGAAAGCTGTCAAGCCGTTGATTGAAACGCACTGCATCTTGTCATTTGTGGGAAGCGCTGCTGATGCGTGTCGATTCCAAAGAATTGCGGGAGTGATCTGACAGCAAGATCAATGTGGTTGCCCTGCACCCCACTTCTTCGCATTCTCGACCAGATCAGGACGTGCCACCCACTGGATCGGCGGGTTGGTACGGCGGTTGAGATCGTCCGATGTGATGCTGCACATAATCCCACTTGCCAGCGTGAGCGCCGCGTCCCATTCGTCGTGCGCGATCTCAAGGATGAGCGCATCGTGCATATCCAACGCCACCCGTGAGCGCATCCTCCGTTCGCGGAACGTCTCACCAATGCGGACGATTGCGCGCTTGAGGACTTCGCTCACGCCACCCTGACACAGATAGTTCCACGCGACGAACGCCGACGGTACGGCCACCTTGCGACCTGTCCACAGTTCGAGAATGCCACCGTCGCGAGTGCGCGCTTTGGTGGCGTTGCGACAGCGAGTGACGTTCGCAAAGGTGCGGTCTTTGGCACGGATGACCCGGTACGCTTCTTCAGTCGAAACGCCGATGCTCTCCCCAAGCCGCTCCGCGCCCATGCCGTAAGCAGTCCCGAAGGTGATCTTCTTCGCCATAGTGCGCAGTCGCTTCCGTTCGGTGGGGTCAGCAGTCGGCCATACATCCACGAAATATTGTGCGGCCATCGTAGAATGGAAGTCGTCGGCCATGCACGCGGCGGCCAGCGTACTATCCGATGCGATGAAGGCAGCCATGACGCTCTCTGCATTACGATAGTCGATTTCGACCAGTGTACAGCCGTCGTCACCAATCGCCACGCCTGCCATCTCCGGCATTTTCCAGTTCTGCATGTGCGGATAGCTCGATGCGCGACGGCCACTTTCAGTCGCGGTCGTGACCAGACTATGCAGCCGACCGTCCAGCGCGGCATGGTCCAACAGGCCGTTCAGCGTCGAGATCAGCCAGTCGATTTCCATGTATTCGGCCAGATCGCGCAGCCGTTCGGCATACGTGCCGCCCTGTTCGCGATAGCTCTCGACGACGCTGGATCGCGTACTCAAATCCGACAGTTGAACGGGTGCATTTGGTTGTGTGCGCAGCCGATGATGCCCGGCGCGCGTGAAATACCACGAGTCCGGCGACCAGACTGGTAGTGGAATACCCTTTTTCTCATACAGATATTTCGCACGTTCCTTGCTGCTGCTGGGGTTGGGCAATCCGTCCGCACGCAGACGCGCGGCCAGCACCTCCCGCTGTGTGCCAAGTTTGGATAAGCGCAGCTCCACGAACGGGATATTGAGCCGGATACCGCGTGCGGCCATTTGACAATATTCATAGCTGGCGCGGCACTCCCAATCAATCAGATCGGGATTGCACGAGATCATGACCTGCTTCTGGTAGATTTGCAGTGCCAGCGCCGCGTCCTGCTGTGCATATGCCATCGTCGTTTCGAGCGGGAGCGTGTGCAGTTTGCCGCGCTGCGCTTTCATCGCGTGCTGCTGATCTGGGACGGGAATATTGAGTGCCGCCGCGACATTGATCAAGCTGTAGCTGGCGTTCACTGTCGGATGCAGCAGCCGCGCCATCGACTGCGTATCCCAAATCTGGTCAGGTAACGCGCCATCCGTCAGTTTGCTCAGTCCGCGCAGGTCGAACACCGCATTATGCGCGACGATCCAGCGCGAGCCACTGAATAACTCCCGCAGAAATCTACACGCATCCTCATGGAACGGCGCAGCCAATACAGTCGTAGCAAGCGCACCGTTCTCGACCCACGCCAGCGCGATTACCGTCACAGCGGCGGAATAGCTCAACCCGTAATCGAGACGTGGACCGACGCCCGGCCAGCGCGTATCGGTCTCGATGTCGAGCGCCACCACGTTTGTGTACAAACAGCGGCGTAGTGCATCATCATCCGGTTCGATATGCTGTTCAAATAATGGAAGCTGCATCGCGTTCACCTATCATTGCGCGTTCTAACTCGCCCAATGATAGTACAGATAGAGGATAAAATTCAGTTACAGGCTTTTGCGCATGATCGCCTGTGTCACGGCGAATCCTTGATCGGTATAGACCGCTTGAGCGCGCACATTGGTTGCCGTCACGTAAAGCTGTACGCGACAGAGACCTTGAGTTTCCGCCCATTGATAGGCTTGATCGAGTAAGCATTGAGCAATGCCCATGCAGCGATGGCTGGGTGCAACGTAGAGTGCCTCGACTTCGACCCACTGGCGATGACGGAACATTGGCGAGTCGGTGTGGACAGTGGCAATCAATAAGCCCACCGCAAGATTGCCGTCTTTGACCATTAGCCACAAGCGATCAGGTTGTTGTGCGGTTTCATAAAACTCACGCCGGAGCAGTGTTTCCCAACCGTCGGCCAGAGTAAAATGTGTATCCAGGGATGCGTTATAGCTATGCAGTGCGCCAAAAAGGGAAATCACTGCGTCAGCATCAGCGAGTTGAGCAGGAATAATGTGAAGTAGACCCATGATTATTTGGGGATTTTCTAGCGGCATAGCTGGGTAATCCATCATTGTTTGTAGCATGTCATCATCTCCTCACAATGGCTCAGAACTCACAATGAATAATATACTATATAAGTTATATAACTGTCAAAATATATACCCATCCGATTTAGGATCACATTCCACCCAACACGAGACTCAGTTCTGGAAATGAAAACAGACTATCTGTCATGCAGAAGGATGACGGTCTCTTGCAAGTGCTACGCCGTCATTTGCGCGGACACCGGCGTTTTACCGGAGGGAACAACCTCACCAGCCAACACCTCAGCCGCCGCACACGCCGCACATGGCCGGAAGCTGAACGCGCACAGATAGGTAGTTATCGCAGGCAGCGCAGCGAGTTCATAGGGATCGCGCAAGGCAACGACAATCAGGCGTGCGCCGACCAGCGAGTGCAGGTCGCTGATGATTTGCGTTTGGCTGCGCTGATCAAAATCCATACCGGGAAGCGGGTAATTCTCAGTCACAGCGACAAGCTTTTCATCCGGGCTGAACGTCGCTTCACCCGCGAGGAACGCTTCGGCGGTAATAACGCGCAAGCGGGGGAACTTCTCGCGCATGGCCGCTTCAAAGTAGTCGAAGGCGGGTTGGTCGGGATTGGGACCAATGCCGCGCGTCTGGTTCAGAGTGGCATAGCTCGCGCGTAGCGACGTGTTGATCAACACAACTTGCGCTTCACGGTCAAGGGGTAGTGCAGCGGCTTCACCACGCAGAAGAGCGACCGCCTGACGTGAGACCTGCATTTCGATTTCGCGGTGCGCCTCGCCGCCAATTCCGGCGATGGAGCCTTCCGGCAAGCTGCCAGTAAGCAATCCACGCGCTTCTTTCAGGCGCAGCACGCGCCCAACCGCCTGATCGAGCCGCTGCATGGATAGCTGCCCGTTTTCGACGGCCTCCTTCACGGCACGCAGCAGCGCGGTTTGCTGATCGATGTAGGTTGACGCATCGTGATCATAATGCTCTTCCGCGAGCATAATCAGGTCCACGCCCGCATTGATCGCCTGCACGACTGAACGCTGCGGATCGTAGGTGCGCTTCATCGAACGCATATTCATACTGTCCGAAAGGACGACGCCCGTAAAGCCAAGTTCACCACGCAGCAAGTCCCCCAAAATTTTCGGGCTGAGTGTCGCCGGGTTTTCTGCGTCCAGCGCAGTAAAGATGATATGCGCAGTCATCACGATTTCCGCGCCTGCGCGGATGCCTTCGATGAACGGGTGCAAGTCGATCCGCAGCAGTTCGTCGCGCGTGCGGCTGACGGTAGGCAGCCCTCGGTGGCTATCGAGCGTCGTATCTCCGTGACCGGGGAAATGCTTCACCGCCACCGCAACCCCGCCTACGTGCGCGCCCTGCACCGCTGCCGCCGTCATCGCGCCGACCAGCGCCGGGAACTCGCCAAAGGAGCGCATCCCGATGATCGAATTATGTGGATTGGAGTTGCAATCCGCGCACGGCGCGAGCAGGGTATTCAGCCCCACCGCCGCAAGTTCCTCTCCGATCACCTGATACATGTGGTAGGCAGCCGTTGGGTCTGCCGTCGCACCAAGCGCCATATTGCCCGGTCCGGTGCAGCTTCCCGGAGTCATCACGCTCCACGAGCCTTCCTGATCCGCGCCGAGCAGCAGCGGAATGTGCAGGCGTGTCTTCGCGGCGTAGCCTTGAATCGTCCGTGTGAGCGCAAGGGCAGCTTGCGGGGTCGGCACATTATCGTTGCTGATGTACGACGCGCCGACATAATGCTGCTCGAAGAGGATACGCGCTTCTTCGATCCGATCCTTTGAAAACGCGAGCAGAAAAAGTTGCCCGACTTTTTCTTCGACCGTCATCTGATCCAGCAGTATTTGTACGTCCATGCTTTTGTCCTACTTTACTGCGCCCATTGTCAGGCCGCGCACCAGATAGCGTTGGAAGAAGAGCGCCATCAAAAATGGTGGGAGCATCGTAATCACGGCAGCGGCAGCCATATCTTCCCACGCGACCTCGTATTGACCGATGAACAACGTCAACACAACGGTAAGCGGTTGCGAAGCCGAAGTTCGCGAGAAGATCAGCGGAATAAGGAAGTTGTTCCATGTCGAGAGAAACGCGACGAGCAGCACGGCAATAATCCCCGGCCTCGCCAGCGGAAAGACGATCCGCGCGAGGATTTGCCAGCGGTCGCAACCATCAACGAATGCCGCGTCCTCGATTTCAACGGGAATATCGCGGATAAATGTACTCATCAGCCAGATCGAAAGCGGCGTGAGAAACACCGTGAAAATGAGGACCATTCCCGGTATGGTATCGATTAGCTTGAATTGCGTCATCAGGAAGAAGAGCGCAATGAGTGCCACCCACAACGGAAGCGGCATGAGCAGCATCAGGAAGAAAAATGCGAAGCCTTTGCCCCGGAAGCGCATCCGCGCGAAGACGTAGCCCGCGCCCGTGCTGAAAATCGTCACCAGCAGCGCTGCGGAGATGCTAATCAGCAGACTGTTACGCAACCCCTGGCTGATTAATCCGGCAGTCGGTGAATAGCCACCGCTGCGGTAGGCTGCGCCGGAAGTGAACAGCGCGACGTAGTGGTCGAGCGTTGGGTTTGCCGGAAACCAGATTTTGTAGGGACGTGCGTAGAGTTCCTGCCGGGTGCTGATGCTCGATACGAAAATCCAGTAGATCGGCGCAAGCGCCCAGAACAGGACCAGCGCACAGCCCGTATAAATCAGCAGCGACCGTCGGGAGAAGCGTCTCGCTTTGCGCATCGGTTAGTCCCGGATACCCTGATTGTAGAGCCGCCGAACGAAGATAAAGCCGACGACCAGCGACATGATCAGGATGAGGTACGAAAGCGCCGCGCCGAGGCCGATGCGCAGATCGCGAAACACCAATTCATAGTTGTAGAGCATCAGTGTTTTGGTGAATGGATTGATCGCGCCGCCCGCCGAACCCCCTGCGGTGAGCGTCCAGATCACATCGAAAATTTGAAATGCGGCGATAAATTCAACAATAAGCGCAATTGCGAAAGATGGCAGCAGCATCGGAAATGTGATCCGGCTGAGGCGCTGCCAGCCGTTTGCACCGTCTACTTTCGCAGCCTCATACAGATCGTCGGGGATGCCCTGCAAGCCTGCGAGCAACACAATACTAGGGAAGGCGAAGCGCGTCCAAGTCTGCACAACGGCGACCCAGAATATCTGCGTATCCGGGTTTTGCAACCAAGAGCGGTATTCATGAATGAGGCCGAATTGATAGAGCAAGCCGTTGAACGCACCGTACTCGCCATTGAGCAGCCAACCCCATAAGAAGCCGTTCACGACAGGCGGGACCATCCAGGGGACGAGGACCAGCGTTCGCACGAGGGCGCGTCCCGCAAATCGTTCGTTGAGCAGCAGCGCGACTCCAAATGCGAGCAGCATTTCCAGCGGGAGAGTCAGGCCAACGACCGCGAAACTGCGGACGGTCACTTCCCAGAATTGCGCATCGCCAAGCAGTTTGCTGTAATTATCGAACTGTATGAACGTGGATGGACGATTAATGCGTAGATTGCGACTTGTGAGGCTCGTGCCAAAAGTATTGACTGCGGGGTAATAGATGAGCAGCGCAACCAGCAGCATGATCGGGATTAGAATCACGCCGATAAAGACAGGTTTGCGCGTGAAAAACGTTCGCAGCATTCAAAAATCCGGTTTAATGCCTGGTGATAACTCTGACAACGCTGGAGGGCGGACGTATGTGTCCGCCCTTGAAATGCCGCAATCAATCAGGGAGCGAGCCGCGGGATGAGCTTACTTCCCGCCGTATTCGGCCTTGAGATCGTTCCATTGCTTCGCGAGGGCATCAATTACCTGGTCGGAAGGCGTCCCCTTCTGCGCGGCTTGCAGAATTGCTTCTGTCACCTTCTGCGTGAAGGGACCCCACCACAGCGTATAGCGCGGCAATTCGTTGACCGTCTTGCTCTGCTGCGCGATCACGTCCGCACCCGCAATCTTGTCCTCGTTGGTGAGTTGCTCGACGACCGATGTACGCGACGGATAGAGGCCGACTGCGTTGTAGATCGCGACCTGATTATCCGCACCTGCGTACCACTTGATGAATTCCCACGCTTCCGTTGCATTTGGCGAATTCTTGCTGATACCGATGGCTGCCGGGAAGCTCCACGTATTGCCGACTTCGGGTAGCAGCAGATACTTCACATTTGGCGCTTGCTTGCTGGTCTTGGCGTTGTTCCCAACCGCGACGGACCCCTGCCATCCCTGATGGAAGACGCCTGTGCCGCTCCAGAACAGGTTGTGTTGTGTCAGCGAGCCAGCGAGCAGTTCCGGGCTAATCAGCTTATCGGAGAAGAAGCCGAGGAGCGTCTTCATCGCATCGCGTGCCTTCGACCCCTGATCCGCGAAGACGGGCTTGAGGTCCTTGTCGAACATCGGGTCGCCCTTCGAGAGCGCAATCAGATACCATGACCAGTCAATTGCACCCATCGCAATCGGATATTGATCGATACCCTTATCGCGAATGGCGACCGCCTGCTGGCGAAGTTCATCCCAGGTTTTCGGTGCGGTCGTAAACCCGGCTTTTGCCAGTTTGTCGGCGTTGTAATCCATCATGACGTACTGCTGATAGACAGGAATGCCATAGACCTTGCCGCCCTGCGTCCAGAAATCAAGCTTGTTCAGGTCCTTGACGTTCAGGTCGGCACTTGCGGCGATCAGCGCATCGAGTTCAAGCATGTTCCCCGTTGCGACGACGTTGGAGGGCGCTTCTTCCGTCAGGAAGATGACATCCGCAGCAGGCGTCCCGGACGCGGAGGCGATCTGGACGCGGCTGAACAGGTCCGTCATCTGCACGGATTGAATTTCGACAGTGATTCCGCTCTTGCTTTGGAACGCTTTGAGTGCTTCCTCATTCGGCGGAACACCCCACGGCGGCGTTAGAAATGTAATCTTTTTGCCCTGCGCGTGGACCGGACCGCCAATGCTGGCGAGCAACGCAACTGCCATCAGGAAAGCAAAAATACGGAAACCGTGACGCTTAAGCATGGTAAAACCCCTTAATTGTGGCCGAAACAAATGAGTTTCATCGCCGCTGACGCAATACAAAAACGTTGTGTTCACGGGTAATGAAGCTATGTCCAGGGTGAACAGACGTGAGCATACCGCTACGCTTCTTTTTGGTCAACGAAGCGATGTGGTACGCTTGTTGCCTGAAAAGCATACTCAGTTTTTACTGTATTCCGTGCCGATGCAGTTGAGCGAGCGCGGTTTGATCAGCGCGACCAATGCCTACACCATGACCGAAGCCGGGCTTTCGCTTTACGGCGGTTTTAAGTCATTCACGCTGGGCTACGTATGGGTTCCGTATACAGGTGAAGTCTACTCGCCGCTCACCTCCGACTCCGCGCTCAAAAGCCGCTACGAAAAACTGCTCGCCTGAATTTCGTGGCGCGACAAAGCACCGTCAGCGTAGCGTGCAGGGATCGTCGCTTGCCCGGTCGCGCGCCGCGCTATACTTGGCGCTCAAGATGCGACTGGATAATTTACCGTGAGCTTTGTGCGCCGCCGTCCACAGGTTGTAGCGTGGTCCGTGCTGTTGACCGGGCTGCTGACGTTTTGTTTGCTGGCCGCTGGGACGGGCTATGGCCTCTATTATTTTCTGTTTAAATCGTCGGTTCCGCTCTCCGTGCGGCTGGTCGTCAGCCGGGGCAGCGTCAAATTGCAAACGCTCGATGCGAGCAACCCGCTGGTGGATACGAGCTGGAAGATCGAGCCGCACACGACTATTGATATTCGCGACGATTCACAGGCCATTCTTTATTTTGATGATCCGTACAGCAAAAAGAATGTGACGGCAATCACGCTCACCAAAGGAACCCGCCTGCGCGTCCAACAAGCGACCCGTCCGCGCTTCGAGTTCAGCGGTCATCCCTACCAAGTTAATTTAGACAACGCCGACGGGCAATTGATCATTACGGCTACTCCCGAAAACCGCGCCTACCTCGCCAATATCTATTCGGGGATGGGAGTCGCGCAACTTCTGGATGATGGACGCTATACTGTCAGCACGGAATATTACCCAGAGACAGATTTGCGGCGGTTGAATCTGTTCAATCAGGGCGGTGCAGCAAAACTCTATAAGCTGAACAATTTTAATGATTGGAAGGAGCCGTATCCGAACAGCATTGCGCATATCGCAAACGGTGAGTTTGAGCTAAACAGCGAGTCGCCGCTGAAAATCCTCGCGGAAGGGCGCTTCGTCTCCGATGAACCTGTAAAGCCGGGCGATGTGCCACAAGGCTGGAAGTGTCAAAACTCCGCGGACCCGCGCGAGCCATTAGGCGAAACAAAGCGCGATGCCTCGGCGGTGGGCGCGCCCTATGCTATGCGATTTACGCGGATCGGTCCTGAACCGCGCATCAAGAACGGCAGATCGTCATGCTTCCTGCAAAATCTGGCGGTGGATACGAGCGGGTATAGTTCGTTCCGGCTGCATGTGCGCCTGAACATCCAGTATCAGGATTTGACATTGTGCGGCGTGAAGGCCAGCGAATGCCCGATCATGCTGGAAGTTCGATACGACATTCTTGGCGTCTCCGAAAATCATCGGTGGAATCACGGTTTCTATCTGACGTCGGATGCAAGTAAGCCCTCAAGCTGCGCGACCTGCCGACAGGACCATGAAAAAATCAACCCGAATGTATGGTATTTCTATGATTCCGGCGATCTGCGTCCGCAGTTCGATGATCCGGGTGGCGCTGCGCTGATCATCCGTGAGATCGTCGTGTATGCGTCCGGCCACCAGTACGATGCGCTGGTGAGCGAGGTCACGCTGCTGGGGACACCGTAGGCAGGAACGGGTCGGGCAAGCCCCCTACACCGGACAGCGCGCGTTCGTTGTAGAGGCGTGATTATCCAGCCTATGTCATCATGATGAGGTCTATCCGATGAACGCTCTGTTGGAAACGCTGCTGCTCGAAGCGACCTCGCATGAAAAAGAGACAAAATCATTTGCGATCCTGCGTCTCGCATTAATTCTCGAAAAACACACTATCCGGAACTGGTATGAGGACGGGACGTTCGTTTCAGAATTAACTGAGGAAATGATTACACTCGTACTCGACAAAGACGAGCAGCGCCAATTGGTGACCGCTCTCTGCGATCTCGCACGCGCTGAGAATGACGCCACTCGTGCCTCATTGTTTTGGGCAATCGGGAAAGCGCTCGGCGAAGTCGCAGGCGAACTCCTGATTGAATTGGTCCGCGAAGGTTATGCCGAATTAGATGGAGTTACATTTCACAATGCGGTTATAGCGCTTCAAAACTGCTGCATAACTGAAGACTGGCAAGCTGCCAACAACCCTGGCGTCCCGTTTTTTGATTTGAAAATCTTTATCAGGCAAGCGCTCGCGCATCCAAATCTAGTCATTGCAAAATACGCGCAAAGTGTCGTAGATCGCGATTTTAGATCGTTCACTGCTCCGATCTAGAACGTCGCGCGTAGGACAACCGCACCGCAGCCGCCTACCGCGCGCCCTCGCAGAACGGACGGTTTCGCGTTACGATCAGGAATGTGGAACGGTAGCGAAATGGATTTGGGACAATGAGGCGGCAATCGCTGGGCGGGTTCATTCTGCTGAATATTTTTGTGACATTTGCTGTCACACTGACGATCATCGCGGCCTATACGCGGCTGGCTCCCGCGCCCGCGCCGCTCAAATCGCCGCCGCTGCAAGTCATCATCACTGCGACCCGTGACCCGAACGGCGCGGAGTCGGTGCGCGTCGTGATCGTGACGGCTACCCCCGGCGCTTCGACGCTCATCCCGCTCACGCCCAATGCCTCGATCAGCGCGTTGACGATTGGCGCGGTCCCCACGCTCGACCCATCGCTGCTGCCCTCTGCGCCGCCCGCGCAGAGCGCCACGCCCGAAATAACCGCGACTGGACCCGGTGGCTGTCAGGTCTACACCGTCGCGAAGGGTGATTTCCCCGGCGTGATTGCGGATAAATTTGGCGTCTCGCTTGCGAACTTGTACAAGGCAAACGGCCTCAAGGTCGATCCGGTGCTGAGTGTCGGCCAGAAGTTGATCATCCCGGTGAATGGCTGCGGCCTCTTCACCGAAACGCCGACCGTGACTGCGACCCCCGCTGCAACCGAAACTCCGCCGCCGACTTCCACACTCGCGCCAACCGCCGCGAAGACGAGCATCAGTATCCTTGAGGTAATCAAGGCGGGTGACATCACCGAAGAGGGCGTGCAGATTGCCAACATCAGCGATGGCGTGGTCGATCTGACGGGCTGGACGCTCGCCAACGCGGCAGGTGAAACCTATAAATTTCCGAACTACCGCATGTTCCCGAACGGCAAGGTGCTGATCAGCACGCGCTCCGGCCCGAATTCAGCGAGCGTATTGTACTGGGGCAAAGCGACAGCGCAGTGGGGCGGCGCAGGCCAGAAAATCACATTGAAGGATAGCGCGGGCGTCATTCAGGCGACGTTCAGCACAGGAAGTTAGGACCATGTCTGAAAATCCAGAATTTGTCGAAGTAAACCGCCCGCCCGTAAATGGGTCCATCCCTGGCGTCCGCACGATCATATCCATTCGCAACTTGTCTCGTTTTGCCCTGAGCATTGCGGTACTGTTCGCAACATTGGCGTGGACTGCCGCACCCGCACGGGCACTCGACCCGGCGCTTGAGCGGCTGCTTAGCCTGATCCCTGACCAGCCGGAGACGCGCGCCAAACTATGGTACGGAGCGCCGGGTGCGCTGCAAGACGCGCTCAAGCTGACTGTTGCCAGCGCGGAAGATGTCGCGAAGCTGGACCCGAAGACGCAAGCCGTCTATCTGCGCGCGTTCGGCGGCCAGCTTTATACATCGCCGTTCCTCGGCCTCGATAACGCCGACCAGAAGAAGCTGTATGGCTTCGACGCCTATCAGGTCGCGCGCGAACTCACCGCCGGGATCGACCCGGCATGGCTCGGCGTGGTCGAAGGTGGCCTCGATGCGGGCAACATCGACCGCGCACTCACCGCGACTGGCTACACGGGCGCGGCTGCAAATGGTGGCAAACGCTATACGGCGAAGGCGGCGGGACTCTTTGCGAATATCTGGGCGAGTGGCACTCTGGCATATCTCACGCCAAGCGCCGCGCTGCTCGATGCCGCGCTCGCGCTCAAGGGCGGGCAGAGCAAACCGCTCGCGGCCAATCCGCTCTATCTCGCGGCGGCACGTGCGCTGGATACGGGCAAGGCCGATTTGCTCTCGGCGGTCCTCTTCGATTACACGACGTTCACGGGTAAGCTGCTGCCAAACGTCACCGGGACGCTACCGCGCTGGTCGGTTGCGGGGATTGGCTACGAACGCACGAGCGCGACCATTTTCCACCAGTGGCGCGTGACGCTCATCTATGCCACGAAAGCGGATGCAGATACGGCGGCGGGGCTGCTGCCCAGCCTCTTCAAAGGCTACACCAGCAAGGTCAATCAGGATAAAGTCTACGCGAACTGGAACACCACTGTCGAACGGCTGGATGTCAACGGACAGGTCTTCGCCGTCACATTGATCGCCCAGCCGACCAGCAACACCGGAACCGAACAGGCGCTCGTGCCGCTCTTCGAGGCGCGCGATCTGGGCTTTTTGGCGACCCGTTAGGCTGGTATAATTCAGCCCAATAAATCGGCTGCGGAGCAATCCAATTTGTCCGGTCAGGCGCTCTATCTGAAATATCGCCCGCGTGTCTTCGATGACATGATTGGGCAGCAGCATATCACGCAGACGATCCGCGCCGCGCTCGCGCAGGACCGCCTGCGCCATGCCTATCTATTCAGCGGACCGCGTGGCACGGGCAAGACGACGCTGGCGCGCATCCTCGCCAAAGCGGTCAACTGCACCTACCCGGATGTCAGCGTGCGCCCGTGCGATTTGTGCGATGCGTGCAAAGCCGTGAACGAGGGTCACTATCTGGACCTGATCGAGATCGATGCGGCCAGCAACAACGGCGTGGACGACGTGCGCGAACTGCGTGACAAGATCGGTTACGCGCCAAACGAGGGGCGGCACAAGGTCTACGTGATCGATGAAGTTCACCGCTTCTCGCCGGGTGCATTCGACGCGCTGCTCAAGACGCTCGAAGAGCCGCCTGATCACGCGATTTTCATCCTCGCGACGACTGAGATTGAAAAGGTCCCGGCGACGATCAAATCGCGCTGCCTGAAATTCGAGTTTCGGCGCGTCTCAACCGCCGAAGTCGCGGATCGACTCGGTGCGATTGCCGAATACGAAGGGCTGACGGTGGACCGCGACGCGCTGGAATTGATCGCGCGGCAAGGGGGCGGCTCCGTGCGCGATAGTATCTCGCTGCTCGATCAGGTGGTCGCGGACCCGGCGCAGCAGATTACGCTCGGCGTCGCGGAGGCGGTCCTCGGCACGGCCAATTATCGCGCAGTCGGGGCATTGGTCGGGACGCTGGTCGAAGCGAATGCCGCGCGCGGCCTTGAAATCCTGAACGCGGCCATCGATGAGGGGGTGGACCCGCGCCAACTTGCGGGGCAGATGGTCGAACATCTGCGAAACGTGATGCTGGTGCAGATCAGTGGTCCGGCGCTGGTCGAAGGCAGTGATGAGCAGCGCGCATTGTATTCGGCACAGGCCGCCGGGATCAACCGTGCGGCGCTGGTGCGCGCGGTGCGGCTGTTCAATACCGCCGTGACGGAGATGCGCTCAAGCTGGCAGCCGCAACTTCCGCTCGAACTCGCCATCATCGAGGCCACACGTCCGCTCGTCGAAGAGGCCGCACCGCGCGCGGCGGCTCCCGCCAAAGGCAACAAGGTGAAAGCCGAAGTCCCCGCCGAAGCTGTCAGCGAAGAGGAAGTACCCGTCCCGGCGGGTGAATTTGCGAAGGGCGCATCGCTCGCTGACGTGCGGCGCGTCTGGCCGGAGATGCTCGCGCGCTTCAAGGGTGAGCCGAAGTTCGTCCCACTGGAAGCCAAGCTGCGCCACGCCGAGCCGCGCTCGCTGGATGGCAGCCTGCTCACGCTGGCCGTGAACAACGTCGGCATCATCAAGAGTCTGGACGATGCTGAAAACCGTGCGATTGTCGGGCGAGCGGTCGCGAAGCTGCTCAACCTGCCCGCGCTCGCGGTGAAGATCGTCTCCGGCACGGCAGCAGCGCAGGCGAATACAGTCCTGCCCGATGACCTGGATGCGTTCAAGCGCGAGACGGGTGCAGTCGTGCGGACCGAACCGTAGTATCATAGTCAATTCAAACCGATAATTTGCCGCGCATGGTCGCGGATTTTCAACAGGGAGTTCAACAAAATGCCCAAGCGTCGTGGTGGTCTCGGTAGCAGTGGTGGAAATACGTTCGGGGGTGGTGGCGGGTTGGCTGGCGGGGGTGGTAATGCGGGTGGTGGCGGCAATGCCGGCATGATGCAGCAAATCCAGAAGATGCAGGACGATATGGCAAAGGCGCAGGAAGCGCTCGCGACCGAAACGGTCAACACGGAAGCGGGCGGCGGCGCGGTGAAAGTCGTGATGAGCTGCCACCAGCGCGTGCAGTCCATCGACATCGACCGCGAAAAGCTGGACCTTTCCGACCCGGAAGACATCACGCTGATGACGGAACTGCTCGCAATTGCGATCAATGAAGCCGTCGAAAAGAGCCAGGAACGCGCCGCCGAACGCATGGAAGCGATCACGGGCGGCCTCTCCAGTATGCTCCCGCCTGGCCTGCTGGGTGGCTAATTAGAGCCGATAAGGGATGTGGGACAGCAAGAATGCCGTCCCTACAAAGTACAGCGCGGTCTGGCGTAGGGACGCCATTCCTGGCATCCACAACCTCCGAAATCCCCTGTAGCGGGGTACTAGAACAGACCAACGAGGTTCAAATTGAGTAATACAGTTCCCGGCTCCGTCACCCGGTTGATCGAGTCATTTGCGCGGCTGCCGGGGGTCGGTCCCAAGACGGCCTCGCGCCTGACCTACTTCCTGCTCCGTGCGCCGGATGACATCAGCCGCAACCTCTCGGAAGCGGTTCACGACATCAAGCTGAAGACACGCTTGTGTTCGATCTGCTTCAACATCACCGAAGCTGATCCCTGCCCGGTGTGCAGCGACCCGAACCGTGATGCGACTGTGATCGCGGTCGTCGAAGACCCGCTGGATGCGCTCGCGGTGGACCGCACGGACGCATTTAAGGGACGCTACCACGTCTTGCACGGCGCGATCTCACCCGTTGATGGTATTGGACCGGAGAACCTCAAAATCAAGGAACTCGTGCAGCGTGTGCAGCGCGACCAGATCGAAGAGGTGATCCTCGCGACCAACCCCGGCTATCAGGGTGAGGCGACCGCGCTCTGGATACAAAAGGAACTGGCGGGGCTGCCCGTCCGTGTGACGCGCCTGGCACGCGGACTGCCGACAGGCGGCGACCTCGAATATGTGGATACGGTCACGCTCACGCGTGCGCTGCAAGGGCGGCATCCGCTGTAGCCTGCCAAAATGGGCAGTCTCTGCCGCGCGATGTTCAATATCAATAGCAGTCAGCACAGATCGAAACGAGGCGCGGGAGAATATATGATGGAATACTTCGAGGATTTGATCGCGATTTTCGAGGAAGGCGCAGGCAGCAAACTCGACCGCGCGACCGCGATCTATCAATTGATCGAACAGGCTCCCGCGCAATCGCGCGCGACGCTGATGCGTACCGCCTGCGAGATGTGGGACGGCTCCGATCCCGATGGGACGCTCGAACTCCCGCACGTTCTGAGCGAGGAAGACGCGAAGGCACTGCGCGGCAAATATTCCAGGCTGGTCGATACGCTGCTCGAAGCGCTGATCATGACCAATCCCAGCGAAGACGATTTCTACCCGGCGCTGTGGGCGGTCGTCAACGGTCCGATTTTCAATGATGAGAAGGTGCGCTACTTCACGCTGTTCTGGATACTGATCGATGCGCGGATTCCATACTTCGCACTCGGTGATGGCCTCATGATGACCAATGAGCGCTTCAAATTGGTTAACAACCGCATCCAGACGCAACGCGCCCGTGTGCGTTTCGCGATCAAGCGCCAATATGAGCAGCGCACGCAACGCGCGAGCATTCTGCTTGCGGAGCTGGACACGCTCACGGGTGAGGACCGCGCCGTGTTGATGGCGTATATCCTCGAACTGCTTTCGGGGGACAGCAACGTGGGCAAGCTGCTCGGTGGCCTCTCGCAGTTTCTGCCGTCTTCGGATTAGGTGCGGTACACTGGACAGCGTCAGGGAGTGATTTTATGGTCGGCTCGCAGAGCAAGAGTGTGTATGAACAGGTCGGCGCGGAAGGCATTGCGCGCGTAGTCGCGGCGTTCTATGATGGCGTCGGCGGGGACCCGATCCTCAAGCCGCTCTACCCCGATCACGATATGGAAGGGGCGGAGCGCCGGATGCGCTTATTTCTGACTCAATATTTCGGCGGTCCGACCACATACAGTCAGGAACGCGGACACCCGCGCCTGCGCGCCCGCCATGCGCCATTTGTGATTGGGACGGCGGAGCGTGATGCGTGGCTGCGCAATATGCTGACCGCGCTCGATGCGGCTGCATTGCCGGAACCCGCCTACAGCACCATGCGCGAATATTTCCTGATGGCCGCGCCGTTCATGATGAACGCGAACGGCTGAACGATGGCAAAGCGCCGCAGCAACACTGTCTCGAATTTTCAGCGGCAGCGGCAAACCGAGGCCGCGCTCGCGGCGCGGGTGCATCCGCTGGATCGGGCGGCGGGTTGGATCGGGCGGCGCTCGCGGTTCGTGCGGACGCTGATTTGCGGCTGGATTGCCCTCATTTTCACGGTGGGGACGGCGCTCATCCTCTACCGCGCGCTCTACCGGACCGATCCGCGCAAACTGACCAGCGGTGTCCTCACGCTTGCTAATCTGCCGTGGTTCGTGTTTATATTTCTCGCGGTGCTGGGCTATGCGTTTTATTGGGCGGGGTGGCGGGTCCTGATCGGCTTCGATTTCGATGATCACCCGCTCCAACCGGGACGCGCCGCCGCGGTGTGGGTCCTCTTCGGCGCGGTCCTTACGGTTATGTTCGTGATGGGTGTTGTTTACTCTGCTGTGGATGCGTTGCAACCTTGAAAAATTATAAAATTCTCGTTCTTGCGATTATTGTATTGCTCGCGCTCGCCGCCTGCACCCCCGCAGCCGCCCCGTCCACCGCGACTATGCTGCCGACCGCGCCCGCAACCCGCAGCGCCACCCCGCGCCTCGCGCCGACGCTGCCCGCGCCCTCCACGCCGGAAGCGCTCGCGACTGTGACGCCCTTTCCGTCCGCGACCACCGTACCGACGCGCCCGCCGATTATTGCGCCAACCAGCGTCCCCAACAGCGCGACCCGTGACGCCACCGCCGCGACACTTGCCCCCAGCGCAACCGCGACCTGGACGCCGTTTGGTGTGATTGCCGTACCACCGTTACCCAACGACATCAGTATCCCGCCTGAATGCGCCGTTTTTGCACTCAGGCGCGAGGCGACGAACGTACCGCTGCGGGTCGGGCAGGTCACGGCGTTGGCGTGGACTCCGCTCGCGAAAGAGGGGATGAGCTACCGGGTATGGGTTTACAGCCCGGCGCGGCGCTATGTCTTCAACGAAAGCACCTATGGCGACCGGATGGTACTCCCGGCACGGCTTTTCGATGAGATGGGGAACTACTTCGTGACTGTAATCGCCTATCAGGGCGAGCAGCCGATTTGCCAGTTCCTTGAGGACGTGCTGGTCGTGCGCTCCTAAACCAGATATTCCTTGAACCAGCCAAGCGCCCGCGCGAAAGCATCCGTCGAGGCTGCCGGATCGTAGACTTCCGGGCGGCGTTCATTGAAAAAAGCGTGCTGTGCGCCCGGATACACAACGAGGCTGTGCGGAAAGCTGTACCCGCGCTCCGTGAAACTCGCATCCAGCGCCTGAATATTGTTCGTCACCCAATCATCTTTTTCGCCGCAGAGGTTCAGGATCGCGGCCTTGTTCTGCGCGAAGGCGTCCACATCCGGCGCGCCGCCACCATAGAACGCGACCGCCGCGCCGAGGTCCTGCGTGGCGTTAGCCGCGGCGAGGGTCAGGCCGCCGCCCATGCAGAAGCCGACAATGCCGATCTTTTTGGGCGTAACCGCGTCGTGCGCTTTGAGGAAGCTCACCGCGCCGACGATTTCCTGTACGGCACGTGGCCGATCCAGATTCATCGCTTCCTTCTGCGCCTCGTTCGGCTCACTGACGACACGACCGTGATACAGGTCCGGCGCAAGCGTGATATAGCCCTGCTCCGCAAATCGGCGCGCAGTCCCCTTGATCTGCTCGTTCAGACCCCACCATTCCTGTATGACAACGACCGCTGGGAAGGGTCCCGCGCCTTCCGGCATGACGAGGAACCCCGAACCGGGAGTCCCGTTGACGGCGAATTGAATAAGCTGCTCTGGCATCGTTGCTATTCCTCGACTACGTAGTGAAATGGGTTCGTGTTGAGTTTAGCAGCGAAACGTCTATGGCGAAGGTGTTTCAACTGCCGTTATGCGCAGTGGAAGCACGGAACTGTCAACATGACAGCTTACGTGCGATTTTGAAACTTAATGGTTGTCGGTTCTTTGCGTTGCTGGGAGACCTGGATTCGAACCAGGGCTAACGGATCCAAAGTCCGTGGTTCTGCCGGTTAAACTATCTCCCAATTCGCCGCAAATTATAGCTGATGCGCGCGCGGCTGACAATGGTGCGTGCCGCGCTGCGTGCCAATTTGCCCGCTGACGAAGGTATATCGCGTGTATAATTCTTCATGATCACACGCATACCTGAAAGGTACACGATGCGAACCTATAATTATTTGTGTGTCCATGGACATTTCTATCAGCCCGCGCGCGGCAACCCCGTCAACAATGAAATTGGCGAAGAAGCCGACGCCGCCCCTTTCACGAACTGGAATGAGCGCGTCACGGCAGAGTCCTATCGCCCAAATGCACTCATCGGCAATTTCGAGCGGATGAGTTTCGATGTCGGGGAAGCGCTCATGCGCTGGTTGCAAGTGCATGATTTAGAAGTCTATCAACGAATTATTCAATCAAACCGTACCCATTTACAGCAGCACGGCATCGGCAACGCACTCGCGCGGCCTTATTATCACGTCGTCCTGCCGCTCTCCCGGTTGCGTGACAAGCGCACAATGCTCGCCTGGGGAAAATATACCTTTCAGTACCGCTTCGGCGCGGACCCGCTCGGTTTGTGGCTCCCGGAAATGGCGTTCGATATGGAAACGCTGATCGCGGTCCGTGCCGCCGGGTTCACCTATACGATCCTCTCTCAAAATCAGGTGCATGACCGCCCGGAAGGTGGCCCCTACTGGGTTGATCTGGAGAATGGTGAGCGGATTGCGGTCTTCATCCGTAACGACGACCTCTCCAACGATCTTTCCTATAACATCAGCAGCGTCGGAGGGGCGGGGCAATGGGCGCGCGATATTCTCGGTAGCCGTCGCAGCCAGGCCAGCCGCCTGACGCTACTCGCGGTCGGCGGCGAAACGTTCGGCCACCATCATCTCGGTGAGGAACAGTTTCTACGCTGGCTGTTGCAATCGGAAGCCTCGCGCGCAGGTTACAAGGTCGTCACGCTCAATGAATACCTGCTCGAAAACCCGCCGGAAGAGAGCGTGCAGGTCAAAATGTTCAGTTCGTGGAGCTGCTTGCACGGCGTCTCGCGCTGGGTGACGGGGTGCAGTTGCACACCCGGCGACAGTACCTGGAAGGGCGCGCTGCGGCGGGCGCTCGATAACCTGTCGGGCGATCTCGCGGAGTTGTATCAGGACGCGGTGCGTCCATATGGCATCAACCCCTGGGCGCTGCGCGATGGCTATATTCGCGTGATCCTGAACGAGATGACGGCCAGCGAATACCTCTCCGAAATGCTCCCGACGCTCACCAGCGACTCTGAAAAAAGAATTCTCGGATTATTGCAGGCGCAAGCCAATCTGCTACGTGCTTACAACAGCTTTACCTTTTTCTACGAAGACCTGGATCGTCCAGAGTCGCACTACGGCGTCGCGAATGCCGTTTATGCAATTGCGCTGGCGGGTGAAGCGACTGGCACGGATTTGGGACGGCGCTTCCGCAATGAACTGTATCTGGCCTATTCCGGCCATTCTTCGATGAACGGGCAGCAGCTTTACGATCAGGTTACTGAAGAATATCTGACGCTCGACGACGCAGCGCCAGAACTGCAAGCGGAAGGCTGAGTGGTTAGCCGGATGTGTCTGCAAACCACCGCGTGGGGGTGAATCCCTTTATGGCCGGGTGGTCGGACCATGAGCGCTCACGTTGACTTTGCAGACCTGCCTTACAAGCCGTTGGCCTCGCCGCGATGAATGCTGTCGAAGGCAAGTGCATAGCCGCGCCCGTGCCGCGAGACCACGAACTGCGGATGTTCCGGGTCGTGTTCGAGTTTGAGGCGCAGGTTGCGAATGTGGTTGCGCACCAGCGCGGTATCGCCAGCCCCCGCCGGGAAGTTCCAGACGGTATGCAGGAGTTCATCGGCGCTGACATGCTTGCCGGGTGCTTCACTGAGGACCCATAACAACTCGAACTCGGTCGGCGTGAGCGTCACCTCGCGGCCATCGACGAATGTTTGCAAAGTATGCGAATCGAGCGACAGCATACTCGTCCGGTGCGGATGCTGGCGACGCAGCAACGCCCGGATACGCGCCGCACACTCGCGATAAACGAATGGTTTGTGCAACGTTTGATCTGCGCCCGCGTTCAGGGCGTCCGCGCGGTCCTGATGCGTATCGCCTGTCACAAGGTAAAGGATCGGTAGCCGCGCCGCACTGAAGTGCTTGCGGACATTACGGCAAAAGGCCAGCCCATTCATATCACCAAGCTGCGTATCGATCAGCAACAGCGCGGGAGCGGTCTGTTTGATTTCCAGAAGGGTCGATGCACCCGTCCGTATTTGTGTGACGCGATACCCCTCTTCCAGCAGCATCGGCTGGACGTGAACGGCGATTTGCGTATCGGCGCTGGCGATAATGAGGTGCGTCATGGGACCTTCTTATATGACTGCGTAACGTAATTCGGTAACTACATCCAAGTATAGATTTGGTTTGACGAGCCGTGCGTGAAACTTTTGTGAATTCGTTCGCGCGCGTACCCTTTGAGTTTATCGGGAGCGAAGGCTATAATCCCGTCCAGTGCATATGCAAGGCAAATGTCGATTTATGGCGTTCGATCAACGGTGGCGGTTCATGGTGCGCAGTTATGAAGGTGGCGCGGACCAGACAGTGCGCGGCGCGACTCTGCTCAATTATCTGGAAGAAGGCGCGACGCAGGCCACTAGCGCCTATGGTTTCACGCTCGATTGGTATTTGAGCCGCAATCAATTCTGGGTTGTGCGGCGGCTGCAACTGCGCATTGAGGACCCTGTGCGCCGCGCTGACGAGCTGGAGCTGCATACCTGGATCAGTGATATTCGGCGGGTTGCTTCCAACCGCGAGTACGACCTGCGGCGGGTCAGCGACGGCAAGCGCGTTGTACGGGCGCGGCATGATTGGGTGTATATCAACGCGAAAACCTTGCGCCCGGAGCGCGTGCCGCCGGAATTCACCGAAAGGTTCACGCCCGATCCAACTCAGGAACCCATCGATCTGGGCATCCCGGAGCGGCAAGCGCTCGCTGATGCGCCGCATCACACCACCCTGCGCCGCGTGGAATATTCCGAAATCGATCTCGCGGGCATCGTCAACAATGCCGTTTATGTCGCGTGGTGCGAAAGCGCGTGGCGCGAAGCGGCGTATGTGGCGGGACTCGCGCAGGCGCTCCCCGACGATGTGCAGATGCGAATCATCGGCCACGATGTCGATTACCTGCGCAGCGCGCGGGAACGTGACCCGATTCGCATTGATAGCGTATTGAGCGGAATAGGCCGCGAGCGCGCGGAGTGGACAAATGAAGTCATCCATGCCGAAACGGGCGAGGTGCTGGGTCGTGACCGTCTGCTGGTCGGCTTCGCGCAGGGTGAGGCCATGTGCGCCGTCCCTGCTGCCTTCCACGATGCGCTATTCGCCGTGAAGGGTTAAGCCCTATGGCGGAAGCTGTCGCGGTTCGCCCGCTCGTCGCGCACACAGTCCCACAGTGGCAGCCCTATCTGATTTTAATCATTGGGGTCGTGGCGGTCTCCACAGCATCGCTGTTCGTTCGGCTGGCGCAGAACGCGGGCGCGCCCTCGCTGATTATTGCGGCGGTACGCATGTCGCTCGCCTCGCTGCTGATCGCGCCCGTCGCGCTGCGCCGCCACCGTGCAGACTTCGCGCGGCTGCGTGGACGCACGCTCATGTTGACGCTGCTTTCGGGCGTGCTGCTGGGCATCCACTTCGCGACATGGATCAGTTCGCTCGAATACACGAGCGTCGTCACCAGCGTCGTCCTCGTCACGACGAATCCGTTGTGGGTCGCGCTCGCCGCGCCGTTCATCCTGAAAGAGCGCCTGAGTGTATGGACGTTGATCGCGGTGCTGCTCGGCATCGCAGGAGGCATCATCGTCAGCGTGGGCGGCGATGCCGGAAGCGCACCCGTGCGCAATCAACCCATGTTCGGCAATGCGCTCGCCCTGATGGGAGCATTCGCGGTCGCGGGTTACTTCCTGCTTGGGCGGCAGCTTCGCGCAACCCTGCCCACCGCGATGTACGTCTTCGTCACCTATTCGACGGCGGCAGCGGTCCTGATTGCGCTCGCGATCCTCGGCGGCAAAAGCGTACTGGGTCTGAATCCAGCCGCGTACCTGTGGATGACGCTGCTCGCATTGATACCGCAGCTTATCGGGCATACGTCCTATAACTATGCGCTCGGCTATCTATCGGCGGCGTATGTCAGCCTGACCGTCCTCGGTGAGCCGATTGGCAGCGCGATCCTCGCGGCGCTGTTTCTCTCCGAGATTCCGCTCCAGCTACAACTGCTCGGTGGCCTGTTCATCGCGGGCGCGCTCATCCTTTCCACGCGCGAAGAAGTGCGCAAAGTACGGAGTATGGCACGATGAACCGCGCACAGTATACGATCCATCTGGTCCCGTTTGTCGAGTGGAAGCGCGGTTCACTTTCGGCCAGTCGCAGGCGGCTGTACTGGCTTTCCGAAATGGAGGCGCTGCTCGATACGCTGGAACGCGGCGCAGTGCGCTCCATTATTCTCGGCGGGAGTGCGGTCCTGATCGAAGATTACCTGATGTTCCGACCGGAAGCCTACGACCGGATCGAAACGCTGGCAGCGGAAGGGCGGTTGCTGATTGGTCCCTGGTACGCGCTCCCTGATTCGATCCTTGCGGGCGGTGAGGCGCTCATTCGCAACCTGCAAATAGGGCTGGAAACCGCGCAGTTGTTCGGGCAGCCGTTCAAGGTCGGCTACCTGCCCGGCGGCTCCGGCCATAGCGCCCAACTGCCGCAGATTTTGCGCCGCTTCGGGATTGAGTCTGCGCTCGTCACGCATGGCCTTGGTAACGAACCGCCTGAACTGATCTGGTCCGCGCCGGGCGGGATGTCGGTCGCGCTGGCCTATACGCAGCGCGAATTCCGTTCGCTGGAGGAGTTTCGCGAGGCGCTTGTTCCGCAATCGACGGGCGGCCATCTGCTCTATTTTTTCAGTGCCTACCCGCTCGAAGCGCGTATCACACGCCTGATGAACGAAGGTGGACCGGATCGCGTCGCGAGCAGCACCCTTAGCGCCTATCTGCAAGGGTTCAGCGCCGACTTGCCGCGCGTCGCGGGACAACTGCGCAGCCCACAGCGCTTCCCGGTCGCGCAGGGGCGGCTCTCCGCGCAGATGCGGCTCAAACAACGCAGCCACGCCGCCGAAATCCTGCTCACGCGCTGGATGGAGCCGTTCGCCGCACTTGAATCGCTCCTGTTGCCACAAACTGCACGGCGCGAATCCGCTGCGATGCGGCTGGCATGGCGCAGGCTGCTCGAAAACCAGACGACGGAAATTCTTGGCGGCGAAGCGACTGCCGACGCCCTGCCGGACATTGAAGCACGCTTTCGCGAGAGCGAGCAGCTTGCGGATACACTTGCGGATATGTCGCTATTCGGCGTTTCGCGCTTCGTGGATACCGCCTCTCTCAGCTATGAAGATTATGGCGCGGTCGTCTTCAACCCCAGCAGCACGGCGCGCACTGCCCTTATACAATATGGCGATCCGCTGCTCACACTCATCGCGCGCGACGTGCCGCCGCTCGGCTACGCGCTGTGCAAGGCCGATTTTGCGCCAGAAGCGCTTGAGTCTGTGGAAGGCGATCTCGTCGTCGAAAATGAATTCGTGCGCGGCAAGGTGGACCCTGCCGGACCGACGCTGACGTTGACCGACAAAGTGCGTGGGGTCGATTATCCGCGCCTGATGATCCTCGTCAGCGAAGGCGATCAGGGCGATGTACGCAGCTATGCCCCGGTCGGGCGCGGCATTCACACCGCGCGCGATCTGGATGTGACGCTGATGGAAAGTGAGCGCACTGCCCTTTATCAGCGCTTGAAATACACCGTTCGTTTGAGCATCGATAGCACGCCTGAAATGGCGGTCCTCGATGTGCTGCACCCTGTCACATACCTGTTGGCCGATATTGAGTTGCTTGCCGTGCAGGGCGTGCCGCGTCTCGATGTCCGCGTGACGATCCACAACACGCTGGTCGATCACCGCGTTCGCGCACATTTCGCGCTTCCATTCAAGGCACAGACGGCGCATTACGATGGAACCTTCGAGGTGCGCGAGCTTCCGATAGAGGACTTGCCGCCGCTCTATCCACCCGAAGGCTGGGCAGAAACGCCGCTCGGTACGCTCCCGCAAAAAGCATTCGTCGGGGTATTCGACCCGCTTACGCCGCATAATGGCCTTGTGATCGCCAATCGCGGCCTGCCCGAAGTGGAAATGCTCACCAACGATATGGAACAATCAGAAGTCGCGCTGACGCTGCTGCGCTCGGTATACATGCTGCACAAAGCGGAGGGTATTTCGACGCGCGACCACGAACGTGACGATTACACCGCATCGAGCGAGGACCACAGTGCCGCGCTACTCGGTGACAACACTGCCGAGTTCAGCCTGATCCCCGTGGCTTTCGGTCCCGGTTGCTTCGATGAGGCATGGGCCTATTCGGAAGGTCCGTTGCGGGCGGAACCTGTACGCCGCTTCCGGTCAGGCGAAGCGCAACCCTTGCCGGAACGGGGTAGCCTCGCCAGCGTTTCGGATTTGCGCTTCCGGCTCACCGCCGCAAAGCTGCCCGAAGATGCGGAGCGCGGCGGCTTCATCCTGCGCGGCTTCAATTATTCGGCGCAGGAAATTTTGGTGAGGCTGACGCCGATCCGCAGGTTCGCACAGTGCGAGGTCTGTCAATTGGACGAGTCGCAGACTGGCGGCAAGTTGGCCGTTGAAGCAAGCGGCGCGGTTGAGTTCTATGCCGCGCCGGGCAATCTGCTCACGTTCTGGTTCCATGATTGATTTGCGGATCATTCCTTCAACACAAAACCGTGATAGACTCATCTCAGGAGACGATCTGATGCGCCAGGTGATTGTCATGAAAGACACGGAAAGCGATATGTTTATCGTTGAAGTTCCCAGCCTGCCGGGATGCTTTAGCGAAGGAAAAACCGTAGAAGAAGCGCTTGCCAATATTCGCGATGCGATCCGCTGTCACGTCAATGATATGATCGCTGCTGGATTGAAGCAAAAGGGATAAAACGTGATCGGCTCTGTTTCGGGAATTTACACCTATCCGGTTAAATCGTGCCGGGGTATCTCGCATGAGCGGCGCGCAATCGGCGCACGCGGCTTCCTCTATGACCGCGAATGGATGATCATCGACCGCGTGGGCGTCGCACAGACACAGCGCGAATTGCCGCATATGGCGCTCATCCGTACCGAACTGCGCAACGAACGCCTGACGCTCACCGCGCCGGAAATGCCGCCGCTGCTGCTCTCGCTGGCCTTCACGGGTCCCGTGCGGCGTGTGAAAATCTGGGATGAGACGAGCGACGCACACGATCTGGGCGAAGAACCCGCCGCGTGGCTGACGCGCTTTTTGGGTGCGCCGCTGCGCCTCGTCCGCATGACCGAAGACAATCACCGACCGCTCGACCCGACATACGCGATCAAGCCCACCGATGAAACCGGATTCGCGGATGGCTATCCGCTGCTGCTCATCTCCGAAGCCTCGCTCGCGGACCTCAATACGCGGCTCCCGAACCCGATCCCGATGAACCGCTTCCGCACGAATATCATCATTCGCGACGTGGATGCCTATGCCGAAGACACATGGCAGCGCATCAGCATCGGGGACACGATATTCGAGGTGGTGAAGCCCTGCGCGCGTTGCCCGATCCCGACCACCAATCAGGAAACCGCCGAACGCGGACCGGAACCGATGCGGACCCTGCTGCGCTATCGCCCGAAGAACGCGAAAGGCTTCCCTTACTTCGGGCAGAATTTGATCGCGCGCACTGCGGGCGGGATCATGCAGCTTGGCGACCCGCTGGATGTGATCGAATACAAGCCGGATGTGGCTGTGCGGGGCTAAAGCCATCCACAATTACGCTGTGCAACGGCAAACTTACGCGGTTCGCGCCGTAACAGCCCGGTCCATTCATAGCCGGGCGATGCTGTGCTGATAACATGCGCCTGCATGACAATGGCTTTTGCATGACCGGGTGCGTGATACAATGCTGCCGACCAGTGTTTCAGGATGATTAACGCTATGCACATTCGGCGTCTGCTCCTTGTCTCTGCTCTCTTTATCATGTTGCTTGGCGCGATTTCCCCCGCGCAGGCACAAAGCCTGGGCAGCTATGATGCTTACGTCTTTACCGCTCTGCTCCCCCTGCGTGATGGTCCCTCGACCAGCGCCAACCAGGTCGCGCTCTTGCAAAACGGCGACCGCATGAATTTCGATGGACGCAATGCGGCTTCCGATTGGCTGCACATCACGACTGAATACAATCAGGTCGGCTGGGCGTATATTCGCAGTCTGTTTATTGCGGACCGTTCACGCGCCAACATTCCAAATCTGCCGATCCTCGCGGGCAATCCTGCGGGCGGCACTACAGGCGGCAAGGCCACGCCGATTGCCCCGACTCCGACGCAGCCCGCCGGGGCGCTGCCGCTCCCGCCCGCATCTAGTGCCAAGGGTGGGCGCTTTGAACTCGGCGGTCAGGTCCAATATCTGGACGGCAGCGCGATCAGCGCGATGCAGCGCGCCGGGATGCGCTGGGTCAAGCAGCAGGTCAGCGTTGGCGGTGGCGCGGACATCGGATCGGCGCACGGCAACGGTTTCAAAATCCTGCTTTCGGTCGTCGGTGATAAGAATTCGCTGACGACCGATGCCTATCAGGATCAATTCGCGTCGTTCGTCGGCGGGCTGGCGGCGCAGGGTGCGGACGGCATCGAAGTCGGCAACGAGATGAATATCCTGA
>Ga0123337_10001712_pt1 | contig 27231 bp, 22 predicted proteins | sample frozenSSSSmetaG_FD_89792 | JGI IMG/M metagenome (GOLD analysis project Ga0123337, IMG submission 89792) | Glacier valley bacterial and archeal communities from Borup Fiord, Nunavut, Canada, to study Microbial Dark Matter (Phase II) -... | ecosystem: Environmental > Aquatic > Freshwater > Ice >...
GCCGCGGGCACTCCTGTGAGCCAAGACGATGCATACTCCGCGCTCTTCCTTGAAGCGCTCGACGGCGAGGCCGACGCGGGCGGCGTGCTCGCATACAACCAGCTCGCGGGCGAACCGATCGCCGGCCTCGCCGATGGGCGCCCCCTCATCGTGCGCACGAACGACAGCGACTTCAGCCTCGCCAACCTCATGCGCGCCCAGCTCTACGGGGTCTTTGCGACCCTCAGCCTCGGCATGGGCGTGCTCGACGACGAGGGCGTCGAACTCGATCGGATGTTCGCCCACGGAGGCATCTTCCGCACCGCGCACGTCGCGCAACGCTTCCTCGCCGCCGCCCTCCGCGCGCCCGTGTCGATCGCCGAGACGGCCTCCGAGGGCGGAGCGTGGGGCATCGCGATACTCGCCTCCTACGCGGCATCCGGCGCCACCGAGTCGCTCGCCGAGCACTTGCACTCGCACGTATTTCCGGGTGCGAGCTTCACGGTCGTGGAACCCCACCCCGACGATGTCGACGGATTCGCCGCCTACCTCAACCGCTACCGCGCGGGGCTCGCAATCGAACGCACCGCCACCCTGAGCATCTGACCCACCCCTCACCAAAGGACTCCGCCATGACTCGCAGCATCATCCCCGACCTGAAGACCAAGACCGTGTGGTTTCTCACCGGCAGCCAAGACCTCTACGGCGAAGAGACCCTGCGCCAGGTCGCCGAGCAGTCCCAGGAGGTCGCCGCGTCGCTCGCAAGTGCGGACGGCATCCCGGTGACGATCGAGTGGAAGCCCGTCCTCAAGTCGAGCGACGCGATCCGCCGCGCCATGATCGACGCCAACAGCGACGACTCAGTAATCGGTGTCATCACGTGGATGCACACCTTCAGCCCATCGAAGATGTGGATCCACGGGCTGGGAGTGCTCACCAAACCACTGCTGCACCTGCACACCCAAGCGAACGTGGCCCTGCCGTGGGACGAGATCGACTTCGACTTCATGAACCTCAACCAGGCCGCGCACGGCGACCGTGAGCACGGCTACATCCTCAGCCGCCTCAACCTCGCCCGAAAGACCGTCGTCGGCCACGTCTCTAACCCCGCCGTGATCGCCCAAGTCGCGACCTGGACGCGCGCCGCCGCCGGGTGGGACGCCGCCCAGAACCTCAAGCTCGCGCGCTTCGGCGACAACATGCGCTACGTCGCCGTCACCGAGGGCGACAAGACCGAGGCCGAGATCCGGTTCGGCGTGCAGGTGAATACATGGGGCGTCAACGAACTCGCCGAAGCCGTGGATGCCGCATCCGAGTCGGCGATCGACGACCTCGTCGACGAATACTTGACCTCCTACGACGTCGTGCCGGAGCTGCTCAAAGACGGCGCACGCCACCAGTCGCTGCGCGACGGCGCCGCGATCGAACTCGGCCTGCGCTCATTCCTCGAGGCCGGCGGATTCAGCGCGTTCACGACGAGCTTCGAAGACCTCGGTTCGCTGAAGCAGCTCCCTGGCCTCGCCGTGCAACGCCTCATGGCCGACGGGTACGGCTTCGGCGCAGAAGGCGACTGGAAGACCGCAATCCTCGTGCGGGTCGCCAACGTCATGGGTGCAGGACTGCCGGGCGGCGCCTCCCTCATGGAGGACTACACCTACCACCTCACCCCCGGCGAGGAGAAGATTCTCGGTGCACACATGCTCGAAGTGAGCCCCACGCTCACCACGGCGCGACCGAGCCTGCAAATCCACCCGCTCGGCATCGGCGGCAAAGATGACCCCGTGCGACTCGTGTTCACCGCCGACTCGGGCCCCGCCGTCGTTGTCGCCCTGAGCGACATGCGTGACCGGTTCCGGCTCGTCGCCAACGTCGTCGACAACGTTCCCCTCGATGCACCCATGCCCCACCTCCCGGTCGGGCACGCGGTGTGGAAGCCGCAACCCGATTTCGCGACATCCGCCGCAGCGTGGCTCACCGCGGGAGCTGCGCATCACACCGTGATGAGTACGGCGGTCGGTGTCGAGGTGTTCCGCGACTGGGCCGAGATCGCTGGCGCCGAACTGCTCGTCATCGACAACGCGACGACGCTGCGCGAGTTCCAGAAAGAAGTGCGGTGGAACGCCGCCTACTACCGGCTCGCGCAGGGGATCTAGCGTAGGTTTCGACTGCAGCTAGCCGAAGTGCCCAGAGGGTGCCGACGCATTGCAGCTCTTCGACGCCGGTCACCCCAGCGGGACGAGGAGGATCTCGGTCCAAGAGACGGCCGGAAGTGTGATGTGCACACTGCCGCCGTCGATGGTTGCGGATGTGTTCTCAACGAGGCCTACCCGCTCTGGGTTCTCGCGAGTGTTTGCCGCGTGAATGTCGCTGTCGCTGAGCGTTCGGGCCGTAACGGAGTATCCGACGGTGCCACCGGTCTCCCCGGCAAAGTCGAGGCTGAGTTCGGTGTCTTCATCGGTCGAGCGGTTCACGACGTAGACGGCGATTTGCCCCGTCTTGTCGTCGAAGCTGGCGACAGCATCCACGAACGGTACGTCACCAAACTTGTCGGTGGAGTAGCTTCCGCTAACAGGGCTCACATCAAGTGCGACTCCGACGGCGTGATGGGCGGTGGAGGCAAATGGGAAGAAGGTTGTTTGACGCCATGACTGGCCGCCGGGCTCGGTCATGATGGGCGCGATGACGTTGACGAGTTGCGCGAGTGATGCGCTCGTTACCCGGTCGGCGTGCTTGAGCAGGGTGATCAGGAGGCTCCCGAAGACGACGGCGTCTGCCACGGAGTACTGGTCTTCGAGAAGTCTCGGCGCGACTGGCCAGTTGTCGACGCCGACGATTTTGTCGACGTTTTCGTATCGGCTGTTGTACCAGATGTTCCATTCGTCGAAGGAAATGTTGATCGTCTTGTCGCTGCCGCGGACCGCTTTGACGTGGTCGGCGCTTGCGGTGACGGTGCGAATGAAGTGGTCCATGTCCACGCCGGAGGCAAGGAAGCTGCCCAGGTCACCAGTGTTCTCGTAATAGGCGTGGCACGAGATGTAGTCAACGGCGTCGTATGCGTGGGTCAGGACGACGCGTTCCCATTCGGCGAAGGTCGGCATGGACGAACTGGATGACCCGCAAATAACGAGCTCGAGGTTCGGGTCGAATGCCTTCATTGCGCGGGCTGTTTGCGCTGCAAGCTTTCCGTAGTCATCAGCTGAACGGTGGCCGAGTTGCCATGGCCCGTCCATCTCGTTGCCTAAACACCAGATCCGCACGTCGAAGGGTTCGGTGCGCCCATGTTCAATGCGTGACTGGGCGAGCGTTGAACCTTCGCGCAGATTCGAGTACTCCAGGAGGTCGAGGGCTTCGGCGGTGCCGCGGGTGCCGAGATTTACGGCCAGCATCAGCTCGCTGCCTACTTCGTCAAGCCACTTTTGGAACTCGTGCAGTCCCACTTCGTTCGTTTCGGTGGAGTGCCATGCCAGGTCCAAGCGGCGGGGTCTTTCGGACCGTGGGCCGACGCTGTCCTCCCACTTGAACCCCGAAACGAAGTTGCCGCCAGGGTAGCGGATTGCTGTCACTCCGAGCTCCTTCACTAGCTCGATCACATCGGTGCGGAAACCATCAACATTGGCGAGGGGATGTCCAGGCTCGTAGATCCCGTCGTAGACCGACCGCCCCAAATGTTCAACGAACGACCCAAACAGTCGCGGGTTGATAGCGCCGATAGTCGCGGCGGTATTGATGGTCAGTCGTGCTGAGTTCATGTGCTGATTCCGTTTAGCTAGCGGGTTGGTTTGGCTCGAGGCTGATGCGTGTTCTCGGAAGCGGTCAGCGACCGGGTTCTCGGCGCGCAGAAGTCCGCTGTCGGATTCGATGAGGTCGTAGAGACCCATGGTGAGCAAGTGGTCAGAGCGCGGATTGTCGCTGTGTCGCCAAGTCCACTCGTACATGTCAAAGAGTGGCCACCAGGTGTAGCCGACGACGTTACTGCCTTCGGTGCGCATCTGGTCAATAAGCGCGACGGATTCATCGAGCCATTTGATGCGTTCGTCAATGCTTCCGGTAACGCAGGTTTCGGTGAGCATTACGGGTGCGCCGTAGCGATCCGCGAAGGTAGTGAGAGCCTCTTGCAGTCCTTGAATTCCGCGATCTATGGAGGGCCGCGGATCCGAGAATCCACCGGAGTGAGTTACACCGTGCTCGAAGAGCTCGGTCGAGTGCCGGGGGTAGTAGTTGATTCCCATGACGTCCGGTTGGACGGCGTTTTCCCTGAGCCAGGTGAGCGTGTTGTCATCGATACCGTTCGTGCGCAGCGCGTTCACGAGGGGGTGGTCGTCGTCGACTCGGCCCGTAATGAGGTCTTCGACCAGAAAGACTTGATCGTTGAGACGCGCTGATTCTGAAGCGTGCTCGAGTGCGTCCTCAGGACAGATGAACTTCATGGCTGCCTCGACATGCACGAAGCTTGCGTCGGCAAGAGCCTCTGAAATGCCCCGCTGGGTGAGGACGATTCCGCGGGCGAGGTTGGCTGCGATCGCCGTGAAACCTTGGGTTCCTGAGAGGTAGGGGGGCCAGTATCCGTATTCGCCGCAGAAAAGCGCGTGGATGACTGGTTCGTTGACGGGGGTGTAGTCGGTTGCGATGTCGGCGTATCTCTCGGCTACGCGGACGGCATACTCAGCCACATGCTGCGGGTAGTCGGGGTGCGCGAATTGCCCCGCGAGCCAGATCGGAGTTCCGTAGTGGACCAGATCGATGATGGGTCGGATGCCGGCGTCGGCAATGCTGTTGAGCGCGCGATCTGTCCAAGACCAATCCCACTGACCTTGCTCAGGAGCGATGCGGTACCAAGGAAGTCCCCATCGAAGCAGTCCGGCGCCGGTTGACTTAGCCAGCTGGAAGTCGGCGACGAAGTGTTCGTAATGTTCGGTGAGTTCATACTCATCAATGGCGCGTTCACCCTCGCGACTTTGAGGGACGAATGTGTCCTCGATTCCCAGCGCGAAGTGCAGCCGGCCGTCCTTGAACCACGGCTTTGGTGCTGAGCCCGGCGGTGTCATTTGAGCCCCGTTGTTGCGACTGATTCGATGAAGCGTCGTTGAACGAGGAGATAGATCAGCGCGAGGGGCGCTACCGCGATGAGAGATCCAGCCATCATCGTGCCGTAAGGGATGATCCCGCTGGGTCCCGTGAGAAGGGTCAGACCGGAGGTGATGGTTCCCATGTCGGGAGTCGTGGTGAAGATCAACGGCCACAGCAGGTCGTTCCAGTTGTTGACGAACGTGAAGATGCCGAGCGTCAGCAACGCGGGCACCGCGTTGGGGAGCACGACACTTCTGAACACTCTGAATTCGCTTGCGCCATCGATTCGGGCCGCGTTATCCAGGTCGCGGGGAAGCGATAGGAAGAATTGGCGAAGGAAGAAGATTCCGAACGCGTCCGCCGCGCGGGGGGCAATCAATCCGGCGAAGGTATTGACCCAGCCCAGGTTGCCCACGAGCTGGTAGATCGGAATGAGCGTGGCTTGAAAGGGGATCATCAAACTGGCCACGATCACGATGAGAAGTGCCCGGCTTCCGCGGAAGTCCAGACGCGCCAACGCGTACGCGGCCAGTGAATCGAAGACGAGTGCAAATGCGGTGACGCCGCCCGCGAAGAGGAAGCTGTTCAGGAATAGCCGTGCAAACGGAAGGTCGCTGAAGATGCGTGCGAAGTTCGCCGTCGTCCATTGCCCGGGCACCAGGGTCGGCGGGTACGCATTGATTTCGGCGGCCGGTTTGAACGCGGTGAAGACGATAATCAGCACCGGTAGTAAGACGACCAGCGTCAAGGCCAGCACAGCAGCGAAGAGTAGCCAGCGTTCGACGTTTCGTCCGAGACGGGCTTTCGAGCGGTCCGTTGCGAAATTCCGACTCGCACTAGCGGTAGTAGCCATCAGGTCAGGTCCTTCTCGCGGCGTCCGAAGAATCGGAATTGGACGATGCTGAGGATGAGGGTTGCAAGAAGCAACACATACGACAGTGCAGATGCGAGACCAAGGTTGAGCTTCTTGAACCCCTCTTGGTAGATCTCCATGACAACGGTTTGGGTGGTCCTGTAGGGCCCACCACCTGTGAGTACGTAGATCTGATCGAACGCCTGGAGTGCGGCGATCATGGCAAAAATCACCACGAACGCGAGGGTGTTGCTCAGCTGCGGGAGTGTGACGTTTCTGAAGCGAGCCCACGCGCCAGCTCCGTCAATTCGTGCGGCCTCATACAAGCTGACGGGGATGTCTTGCAGCCCGGCGATAAAGATGACCATGTAGAAGCCGAAGCTCTTCCACACCGCAACCAGCACAACTGTGGGCATTGCCAGCACGGGGTCCTGAAGGACGTTTCCGATATGAATACCGACCGTTCGTAGCCAGTAATTGAGCAAGCCGACCTGCGGGTCTAGCAGATAGGACCATGCGAACGCCGCCACAGCCAGCGAGACGATGAATGGAAGAAACAGCGCAGTTCGAAAAATTCCACGTCCGGGGAGCCGCGCGTTGTTGAGCAACAGCGCAAGTGCGAGCGCACCAATCAGCGCGATCGGAGTGAAGAGCACTGCGTAGAGTGCGGTCGTTGACAGGGTTCCGAGAATCTGCGGATCCGTGAAGATCCTGATGTAGTTGTCGAACCCGATCCACTGTTCTGCTCCGAAGCCGCTGCTGTCGGTAAAGGACAGTCGGAGTGCAGAGATCATTGGCCATGCGACGAATGCGGCGAGGACGATGAGCGCCGGCAACAGGAACGGGATGGCAATCCCGGCCGATTGGCGCGCGGTGCGGATCGGTGTCCGCCCACCCAAAGGGGCAGGTGGCCGATACGCTTTCGCGTTCGGTTTGACTGTCGATGTCATGGTCTTGCCTCCAGAGCGATGGCCGCCGGGCTAAGAAGCCCGGCGGCCGCCGCTTCTTTGGTTGGTGCTACTTGGCCAGCGCCGACTTCACTTTTCCGGATGACGTCGACAGTAGAGCGACAGGATCACCTCCGGCGAGCGATTTCTGAGTCGCTTCGTCAACTGCCGCAAGCACGTCAACGCTGTTGGCGACGCCAGGCAGAAGCGGTCGCGCCGTTCCAGCGATGGCGGTGAGGGCGGAGACGACGGGGTTGGAGGCGACGTCGGCTGCCGGAATGTCCGTGCGCAGCGGCGGCCAACCGGACCCGAGCGACCACTTGGTTGCCACGTCCTTGCTGTAGAGGTAGTCGAAGAACTTCTCGGCTCCGGCTTGCTTGGCTGCGTCGGCCTGTGTGGTTACGGCCGCGCTGATTCCGATTGCCGAAGCCGCTTGCGCCTTCGGGCCGGCGGGGATTGCGGCCACACCGTAGTCGATCTTCGCGTCGGTTGCGACAAACGCCATCCACGGGCCTCCAACTTCCATGGCAGCCTTGCCCGAGCTGAACAGCTTGTCCGATGCAACGCCGTCGAGTCCGGTCGGAGAGATGTGGTCCTTGATGACTGCGTCCGACCAAAACTTGAGTGTCTCTGCGTTCGCTGCGGAGTCAACGACGGACTTGTTGTCGGTGACGATGTCTCCGCCATTGCCGTAGAACAGGCTCGCCCAGACGCCGTTTCCGACGGTGGCATGATCCGGCAGCGCAAGACCGTACTGCTCGGGAGTTCCGCTGCCCGTCGGGTCAAGCGTCAACTTCTTCGCGGCGGCCAGCCACTCATCCCACGTGGTCGGGAAGGACGTGATGCCTGCCTTCGCGAAGAGGGTCTTGTTGTAGATGACCGACAGGGGAACGAAGCCGGTCGGGACTCCGTAATAGCTCCCGTTGACCTTCACCATGTCGACAGCACGAGGGTTGAGGTTTGCAGCCTTGGTGGTTTCGGCAGCGTAGAAGTCGTCGAGCTTCACGAAAGCGCCCTTGGTGGCGTAAACCGGGAGGTTTTCCGCGGGAAGGGCCACGATGTCCGGACCCTGCTTAGCCGAGAGCGCCGGCAACAGCGTGTCGCCGATTACGGCCCACGTCTTGGTGGTGGTCGTGATCGTGACCTGCGACTGCGACTTGTTGAAGTCGTCAACAATCTGGTCGAGCACCTTGCCATCGGCTTCGGTGTAGCCGTGCCAGAACGTCAAATCTACGTGTGCAGCAGACGGCGCGGCGCCGCCCCCAGCACCCGAGCAGCCCGCCAGGGCGAAAGTCGCCCCGGCTACGACCGCAATGGCCGCGATGAGTTTCTTCATTGAATGCCTCTCTGAGTGACCGACTGCAGCGTCGATCAGCGGGTTTTTACAACGTTGTATTTTCAACGTTGTATTGGATCATAGAAGCATGACCTCTCCGCTGTCAATCGCCGTTATGGGTGTGTGACTTTGGGGCTGACGAGGGTGGACTCTCGTGCTACGACTTGGAACGGAACATCGATGCGTCGGGGCGACCCGATCGCCTCATCCCGATCTCCGATCCGCTCAATCAGCGCGCTAACTGCCCGTTCGGCTATGTCAGCGCGGCCAGGATCGATGGTGCTCAAGTTAGGCATGGCGAACTGCCCTTCGATCAGATTGTCGAATCCGATGACTGCGACCTCTTCAGGCACATTGATGTTTTCTTGGTTCAGTACACGAAGCGCACCAAGGGCAAGTTCATCGTTCAACGCGAAGATCGCGTCGAAATGGCGACCGGACTGCAAGAGTTCATGAGTCGCAGCTGCTCCATCAGTGCGATGCCAGCCTTCCCGGTAGATCACTAACTCATCTCCCAAGTTGATGCCGTGAGCTTTGAGCGCACGCATGTAGCCCTCAAGCCGCAACGAAGCAGACCCAACGGTCTCGAATCGGTGCGCTCCAAGAACTGCGATGCGTCGACGACCCGAGGCGATCAGGTGCTCGGTTGCCGCATAGCCACCGTTGACGTTCTGCATGACCACGTGATCGTTGGGACCGTCAAATATCCGCTCGCCAAGGAGCACAAGCGGATAGTTAACGTTCAACAGATCACGATCATCACTGGACATGCCAAGAGGCGAAAACAGAAGGCCATCAAGCATCGACAATCTCGAACCGCGAAGAAGTTCAAGCTCAGCGTCGCGATCCCCGCCGGTCTGTTCGATGAGCGTCACGAAGCCGAGCTTCCGCGAGGCCTCGAGCACGGCATCCGCGAGCTCGGCAAAATAGCTAAAGCTCAGTGACGGAACAGCGAGACCAATCACACCCGTGCGACCCGCACGAAGGTTTCGTGCGGCAAGGTTCGGTTGATAGCCCAGCTCGTCGATCGCCGACAGAACGCGAACTCGAGTGGAGTGCTTGACGAATTCGAATCCATTAACCACATTGGAAACCGTCTTTACCGAAACGCCGGCCACACCGGCGACGTCCTTGAGCGTTGCAGCCATAAGTAATCCTCTTGTGCGACGTTGTAATTTTCGAGCATACAAGGAGTGTGGACGAGGGTAGAGATCAGATCGGATCGATGCTCCGGAGTGCGACACGCACCGTGAGCGCATCTGACCGACTAGCCCATGGGCGCTCCTACCTGTCGCTCAAAAGCGAAGTCGGCCCTCAAAGAGTCAGGCTCAGAACGCTAGCAGAATCGCTCTGCGCAGAACGCATCGACTCTCTAGTTCGGAGGACCAACTCTCCTTCACGTTGGCGGGAAATGTGCTCACTCAAAATAAAGTGTGGGGTTTTTGTGGGGGCTGGGCCTATTTTGAGGGGTACAATGGCACTCTGACCAGCACTTTTACTGTGGCAAGTGAGGGATTCGAACTCCAAATGCCCCTCAGCGCCCGTCACGCGGGCACCCAGAACTCAGTGATTTACGGGGATTACGACTGTTTAGCGCCTATTGGAGCGCACGTTCCTCTTGCAGAGTTGTGGGGTTTCTGTGGGGGAACGCTTGAGCAACAGAGTCAGGGTTCGAGTGGCAGTTCACTGCGCGCCCACGGCCTCGTGCCCGCGATCCTGAGACGAGCGAGCCACTCGCACGCTGGTCGAGCGCTCAGTCTTTGTTGCGTACTCGGTCTAGTACGACAGCCGCGATGATTACCACGCCCTTCACGACACTTTGCGCAGGCGACGGGATCCCCATCAACGTCAGGCCGTTGCTCACTACTCCAATGACCACAGCGCCGAGGACCGTGCCTACGATCGTGCCGTAACCACCCGCGAGTCGGGTACCTCCGAGCACCGCAGCGGCGATCGCGTCGAGCTCGATCCCGGTTGCAATGTTCGGCAGGCCGCTCTGCACGCGGGCCGAAAGGATAACGCCTGCGAGCGACGCAAACACGCTGCAAATGATCAATGCGACCACTCTCACCCGGCCCACTGGCACTCCGGCTAGTGCAGAGGCTTCGGCGTTTCCGCCGACAGAGTACAGCTGCACTCCAAAGAGCGTGCGCTTCAGCAGCAACTGGCAGATGACAAAGACGATTACTGGGTACACAAGCAGCATTGGGATGCCGGCCACTTGGCCCAGCGCGAATATGTTCAGGAAGGCGACCGACTGGATGGCCCTCGGTTCGCCGTTGTTGTAGGACAACGCGAGACCGGTTCCAACGCTTAGTGTGCCGAGCGTGACGATGAAACTCGGCACCCTAAAGCGCACAGTGAGCAGCCCATTTACGACTCCGAACGCCAAACCGATGCCCAGGCATGCGACGAGTGTGATGATGGCGTTCAATGGGGAACCGTCGGGCCCATCGTTCTGGAGAATTGCACCCGCTGTGATGCTGCAAACGGCCATAACGCCGGCCATGGAGAGGTCTATCTCTCCGGCGATCAGCACGATAGTGATTCCGAGCGCAACGATAAGAACAACGGCAATCTGGCGACCAATGTTGAGCGCGTTGACTACGGTGAAGAAATATTGCGATCGGATCGAGAAGAAGACCATCAGCACTACTAGTGCGATGATCAACGGGAAGATACGCGACGTTGCTATCTGGCGCAGGATTCCCACGCGGGCTTGCTGGTCAGTAGAGGTCAGTGCAGAATTCACGGAAGTATTCTTTTCTAACTTGGTCGACATGATGCGGCTACTCTGCCGACAGTTCGAGGATTTGTTGCTCGGTAATATTGGGCCGGCGAAGTTCTCCCACGACCATTCCGTCGCGGAGCACAAGCACGCGGTCAGCTGACGAGAACTCAGACACTTCTGACGAGAGCATCAGGATTGCAGCGCCCATCTCCCGCTGCCGCTCAATCTCGTCGAGCATGTCCCTTTTCGCGCCAACGTCAACACCTTGGGTCGGATCCTCCAGCACGAGCAGCTTCGGCGCGTCGAGTGTCGCGCGCGCGAAAACAACCTTCTGCTGGTTCCCGCCCGATAGCTGGCTAATCGGCTGCGCGAGGGAGTGTCTTCTCACGCGTAGCCGATCGGTTGCCGCTTCTACGCGGGTGTGCAGATCAGTCGACACAGTGCGCCAAGCGGTGCGCCGCCACTCACCCCGGCCGAGCAGTACGTTTTCTTGGATGGTTTGACCCGCCACTGCACCGCGTGTGCGGTGGTCGGAGGGAACGAACAGTACACGCGATCGCCTAGCCTTCAGCACGGTGCGAGGAGCGGGCGAACCGTTGATACGAATGGATCCGGTGTAGCGCCGCGCGCCCACAATTGCCTCGGCGAGCTGCGGCCCTCCCGAGCCGACGACGCCGTAGACCCCGAGAATCTCGCCCTGACGTATTTCAAGGTCGACACCCGAAACTCGGTCAGTGACTAGGTTCTTTACCTCCAGAACGATGGGTTCTCTATCGGAGACCCTGATGGAATCGGTATCGCCTCGAAGCACCTCAGCGACGGACTCACCGACGATGGAATCAACAATCTGCTTGCGATCCCAGGGGGCTTCGGGAAACTCCGCTGCGTTGTGCCCATTTCGAAGCACAGTAATGCGATCGGCTATCTCGTAGACCTCGTTCATCTTGTGGCTCACGTAGATAATTCCGACATCCGAGGCCACTAGCCCACGGATGGCCGCAAACAGGCTGCTCTGTTCTTTTGCAGTGAGTCCGGAGGTCGGCTCGTCCATGATCACAACTTTCGCGTTGCTCGAGATCGCGATGGCGATCTCCAGCAACTGACGCTCTCCGAACGTGAGAGCCGACACCATGTCGGTTGCTCGAGCTTGACTGCCGAGCGAGGCGAGCGCCGTTGTCGCCTGCTCGGCCGCTTCCGCGCGATTGCGGGCGAATGATCGCTTCGCGGCGTAGGAGCGGATGAGGAAGTTCTCCGCGACAGTCAGGCTAGAAATAACGGATAGCTGCTGGTGTATCACCGCGATCCCGTGAGAACGCGCCTGTAACGGATCGGTGAGGTGAACGTCGACACCGTCGATTCGGATTCTTCCTGAATCTGGCGAGTAGACGCCGGCCAAGATCTTGATGAGTGTTGATTTTCCGGCTCCGTTCGCGCCGAGGAGTGCATGCACTTCCCCGGCGCGAACGGTTAGATCCACATTCACAAGGGCACGTGTGGGACCGAAGGTTTTCGTGATCGAACTGACGTCGAGGACAACCTCGGGCTTACCTGACACGGGCATTTGTGAACCTGATCTTTGGGGTTACTTGAGCGGTGCGCCGAAGAGCTGCTCGTACACCTTGCCGACGTTTGACGAATCAACAGCTACGTTCTCGCAGAAGATCACCTTAGGCACACTAGCGCCGGCGAGAGTAAGAACCATCGCGGTCCCAGCAGCGCTTCCCTGGCAATCGGTAATCTGAGCGGACGTCGCTTGGAGAGCCGCGGTTTTCGAATTGATTAGCTGCGCAGTTTCAAGGCCAAGGTCACTGGTCGTGATGAATCCCTTCCAGCTTGCCGACGCGGCCGCCGCATTCATACCTTGCGCGATGCCGTCGTAAGCTCCGAACCCTCCGGTGATGGTGGGGTTGGCAGTGAGGATGTCGGAGAACGCCGTCGTGCAATCAGCCTTGGCTTGGCACGTGACGGTGTCTTCAACGATCTTGATGCCCGGTGCACATGCGATTCCCGCTTCGAAGCCTTTCACGCGGTTGTCAACATGCCAGAGGCTGTACTTGTAGGGGACGACAGCAATCTCTCCCTTCCCGCCAAGCGCGGTGACGAGCTGTGTCGCTGCCTGAAGTCCACCACCGAAGTCATAGGCGGAGATTAGCGACGAGTAGTTGTCCGCCTTGAGTGCGGAACCGACTACAACGACCGGTACGTGTGCGTCGGCTGCGGACTGGAGACCCGGCGCCGATGCTGCCGCATCAACAGGGAAGATGACGAGCAGCGCGGGCTTCTGCGCGATCAGACTTTCGATATCCGAGATCTGAGTCTGCGGCTTGGACCCAGCATCAGTCGTGATGACGGTAGCGCCAATTGTCTTCGCGACCTTTGTGATGCCCGCGACGACCTGTGTGGTGTAGTCCGACGAGAAGTGGGTAGAAATTGCGATCTTTCCGCCGGCCGCGATCTTGGTCGCTTCTGCGATCTGGTCGGCGGTCGCGGTCACGTCGGACGCGTAGGTACCCTTCTCGCCGTTAGGGCCGACCAACGCGGACTTGCCCGAAATGCAGTCGAGGACCGATTGGTCGACGGTCGCCGCGGGCTGTGTGCTGCCCGGGCTTGCGGAGGAGCTACAGGCGCTGAGCGCCATGGTTGCGAGGGTGACTGCTACGGCAATCAGTGCAACTCGCTTGGACACTGCTGTGTGTGGAGACATCATCGTTCCCTTTTTCGAAGCTGCGGGTCGTCTGACCAGACTGACACTTCCGATTTCGAAATCGAACCAGACATCGGGTCAAACTGTCAACCAAAATGTCAAGACTGGCGGAAAATATTCAGAGATCACCCGATTTGGGGCTGAAACAGCGGATGAATCGGCGTCGTTCGTGTAGCATCGCTTCGCTGTCCCTCAAACATCCGATCAATTTTCAGCACAAGGACGTGTCCCTCGTGACGACCGAATACGCTTTCCCGCCAACCCGCCTGCCGCTACTCGCTGAGCCCCGCACCGTTTACTTGGTGGCAAGCGGTGATCAGCGCGAAGCCTGCAACAGAGCTGGATGGGTGACCCAGCAAGCTCTCGAAAAGGCACTCGCGGATGCGTTCCACAAGTTCGGGTGGTCCCTCAAGCGAGCGCATGAAGAAGACCCCGCCAGCGGGCATGGATTCATTTCGAGTCAGGCGATGGGCCTCCGGGTGTTCGAGGCAGTGCCGCCAGACGCACCTATCGTCGTGGCCGAATCAATCTGGCAGTACAGCCATCATGTGCTTCCCGGCCTGCGAAGCCACCGTGGCCCTATCCTGACCGCGGCCAACTTCTCCGGTACCTGGCCCGGATTGGTCGGAATGCTGGGTCTCAACGCCGGACTAACCAAGATGAACAAGAAGTACTCGTCAGTGTGGAGCGTCGACTTCGCCGATGACTGGGCGCTCGAGTGCCTCGAGGAATGGCTGCGAATTGGAACCATCGAGCACGATCGAACGCATGTGCATCCTCTCGGGGAAATAGGCGCAACAGCCGAATCGGAACTCGGTCGCGCGCTGGCGGCACAGTTGCAGCAGTCAAAGGCGATAATCGGTGTCTTCGATGAGGGGTGCATGGGAATGTACAACGCCATCATCGACGACGAGCTGCTCAACCCGCTCGGTATATATAAAGAGCGCCTCTCGCAAAGCGCCCTCTACGCCGAAATGCTTCGTGTACCCGATTCTGAAGCAGCCGCGGTAAAACACTGGTTGGACGAGACGGGAATGACCTTCCGCGTCGGTACCGACGAAGAAACCGAACTTACCGAGGGCCAGCTTCTGTCTCAATGCAAGATGTACATCGCCGCATTGCGTATAGCCGATGATTATGGTGCAGATGCCATTGGCATCCAATACCAACAGGGCCTAACCAGCCTCGTCCCCGCTTCGGACTTGATCGAGGGCTTACTCAACAGCGTCGAGCGGCCACCGGTTCTGAGTCGTGATGGAGCGCGTGTTCTCTACGATGGCGACGCACTTCCCCACTTCAACGAGGTAGACGAAGGCGTTGCAGTCGACGCGCTCATCACTAACCGCGTGTGGAAGGCAATGGGTCTCGACCCCGCCAATACTCTCCACGATGTTAGATGGGGCGAGGAGTTTGACGGCCAGTTCGTTTGGGTTTTCGAGATCTCAGGGTCTGTTCCGCCTTCGCATCTGATCGGTGGCTATGCCGGGGCGGAAAGTTGGCGGCAGTCGCCCGTGTACTTTCCGGCTGGTGGAGGAACTCTTCGCGGGATCTGCAAGCCAGGAGAGTTTGTATGGTCGCGGCTGTACATCGAAGATGGGCGCCTTCAATTCGACATCGGCCGCGGCACTGCCGTTGAACTACCGCGGGAAGAGACGGACCGGCGCTGGGCAGCAACCAACCCGGAGTGGCCGATAATGCACGCCGTACTGCACGGTGTTTCACGCGACCAGTTCATGGCGCAGCACAAGTCCAACCATTTGCAGGTTGCTTACACACCTGATGCTGAATCGGCCGACCGGGCTCTCAAGGCAAAGGCTGCAACCTTCCAGTCGCTCGGTGTAGAGGTACACCTCTGCGGCGATGGCGTGCTCGCCCAGAACGAGGCGTGAGCAGTGTTGAAGGGAATCGACCCCTTGCTTACTGGTGCCGTGCTGCTGGGGTTGGATCGGATGGGTCACGCTGACCACGTCGTTATCTCGGATGCTCATTTCCCCGCTTGGAGTCTGGGCCGTCAAGTGATCGACATTGCTGGCACGAGCCCCCGCGTTGTCGAAGCCGTCATATCTGTGCTTGCGCTAGACGACGTCCATCCCGTACGACTCATGGCGGCCGGGGCAGACGCCGAGGCGCTGCGTCCCGCTCTGATCGCGGCAACAGGCGTGGCAGCAGAACTCGCCGAGGAAGTGGAACGCGAAGCCTTCTACGCACTCGCCGCCAGTTCCTCTTTGATCCTTAGAACGTCCGAAGTTGGGCTGAATGGAAATGTCATTCTCACCAAGGGCGTGACCCCTAGCGTTTCCGCACCGTGATGATCACCGCAACGCTCACGATGCGGATCATTGAGGCCCACAATCGCCCCCGGCGCACCGATGTGGTGGTCGGTTCGTCGGGGGAGCCACGTCAATGCAAGCCCGCACTGGAAAGTAGTCATGACTAATAAAGCTGTCGCCGATCTGGTATCCCGAAGTAATCGGTTGGGCTCCGATCCGCGAGTCACCAACTACGCCGGCGGCAACACTTCAGCGAAGGGCTCCGAGACCGACCCGGTCACGGGTGAGCCGGTGGAGTTGTTGTGGGTAAAGGGTTCGGGCGGCGATCTGGGGACGTTGACCGAGTCGGGGCTGGCCGTGCTCCGGATGGATCGCCTTCGTGCACTAGTGGGCGTGTATCCGGGGCCCGACCACGAAGACGACATGGTTGCCGCCTTCGACTACGCGCTGCACGGTAAGGGGGGTGCGGCTCCGTCGATCGACACGGCGATGCACGGACTCGTGGATGCCGCCCATGTCGACCACTTTCACCCCGATTCGGGTATCGCGTTTGCCACCTCGAAAGACGGTCCCGCGCTGACGAAGAAAGCATTCGGCAGCAAAGTCGTGTGGGTTGATTGGCGGCGCCCCGGGTTCCAGCTCGGGCTCGACATTGCTGCTGTCAAGAAGGCAAACCCTGAGGCGATCGGCTGCATCCTCGGCGGGCACGGCATCACCGCGTGGGGGAACACGTCTGCCGAGGCCGAGGCCAACAGCGTGTGGATCATCAAGACCGCGGAGGACTACATCTCCGCCAAGGGCAAGAAGCTGCCATTCGGCCGCGCCCTGAAGGGGTACGGCGCGTTGACCGAAGGCGAGCGGCTGGCGAAGGCGGCGGCGCTTGCCCCGCACATCCGCGGGCTCGTATCGACCGACCGAGCACAAGTCGGCCACTTCACTGACAACTCCGTCGTAACCGATTTCCTTGCCTCAGCCGAGCACCTGCGACTGGGCGCGCTAGGCACGAGCTGCCCCGACCACTTCTTGCGCACGAAAGTGAAGCCGCTCATTCTCGACCTCCCGGCGAATGCCTCGGTTGAAGCCTCGATCGCGCGCCTTGACGAGCTGCACGCGCAGTATCGCCTCGATTACGCGACGTATTACGACACTTACAAGACGGCAGATTCTCCCGCGATGCGTGGAGCCGACCCCGCGATCGTGCTCATCCCAGGCGTGGGCATGTTCAGCTACGGCGCCAACAAGCAGACCGCCCGCGTTGCTGGCGAGTTCTACATCAACGCCATCAACGTCATGCGCGGCGCCGAAGCCATCTCAACCTATGCGCCCATCAGTGACGCGGAAAAGTTCCGCATTGAGTACTGGGCACTCGAAGAAGCCAAACTGCAGCGCATGCCCAAACCGAAGCCCCTTCAGGGTCGGATCGCCCTCGTCACGGGGGCGGCATCCGGTATTGGAAAGGCCATCGCGACCCGACTCGCAGCCGAGGGCGCGTGCGTGGTCATTGCCGATCTCGACCTCGCCAAAGCACAGGAGGCGGCCGCTGAACTCGGCAACTCCGATGTTGCCATCGGCATCGTCGCGAACGTGACCGACGAGGATGCCGTGCAGTCAGCCATCGACCAGACGGTTCTCGCCTTCGGGGGCCTTGATCTCGTCGTCAACAACGCGGGACTCTCGCTCTCCAAGAGCCTTCTCGAAACCACCGTCGCTGACTGGGACCTGCAGCACAACGTCATGGCCAAGGGCTCGTTCCTCATCTCACGTGCCGCCGCGAAAGTGCTCATCGACCAGAAACTCGGCGGCGACATCATCTATATCTCGTCTAAGAACTCAGTCTTCGCCGGCCCGAACAACATCGCCTACTCAGCCACCAAAGCCGACCAAGCACACCAAGTACGACTGCTCGCGGCCGAGCTCGGCGAATACGGCGTCAAAGTCAACGGCATCAACCCCGACGGAGTCGTGCGCGGCTCCGGCATCTTCGCCGGCGGCTGGGGTGCCAAACGTGCGGCGGTCTACGGTGTCGCAGAGGAAGACCTGGGCAAGTACTACGCACAGCGCACACTCCTGAAGCGAGAAGTGCTCCCCGAGAACGTAGCCAACGCAGTGTTCGCACTTGCAAGCGCCGACCTCAGCCACACAACCGGACTGCACATCCCTGTCGATGCCGGCGTCGCGGCCGCATTCCTCCGGTGAAGCCGTGATGCCCATCCGCGAAGTTTTCGCAGCGATTGATCTGGGTGCCAGCAGCGGCCGCGTCGTGGCCGGGCTGTGGGATGGCGTGACCCTGTCAACGCGGGAGGTCGCGCGATTCGCAACCCCATATGGTCATGAAGGGGCGCTGCTGAAATGGGATGTGCGCCAGGTGTTCGCGTCCAGCATCAAAGGTCTCCAACGCGTGCGGGAACTATGCGAAGAAACAGGAGCGACGTTCGCGGGAATCGGCATTGACAGCTGGGGAGTCGACTTCGCGCTGCTGAGGTCAGACGGGATCGATCTCGATGATGTGCGTCATCACCGGGGTGCTGGGGTGCCGCCAACGGGTCGCGAAGATTTTCGACAGGGCTCCGCGGGCCGCTATGCCCTGACCGGGGTGTTGGACCAGTCGATCAACACGAGCCAGCAACTGGCAGCTCGACTTGATGACGATTCGATCGGTGATGCGACTCTGCTATTCATTCCCGACCTGTGGGTCTACTTGCTTTCTGAAAACGTCGGCACGGACCCCTCTATTGCCTCGACAAGCCAGTTACTCGACGCGGTCGACGGCACGTGGGCTGCGGAACTCAGCGAACGGTTGCACGCATCCGGTCTAATCTTTCCGCCCGTTGGCAATGTAGGAGATATCGCCGGCGAGACTAGCGCACGCATCACGTCGCTCATCGGCGCAAGAAACCCAGTGCCGGTTTTCAGAGTTGCTGGGCATGACACCGCAAGCGCACTCGCGTTTGCCGCTCCAGCCCGACGGAATGCAGCGACCAGTGGGTTGGTATCGAGCGGGACGTGGTCACTCGCCGGCCTCTCGTTAGCCGATCCAGTGCTGACTGCTGATGCACGCACCCGGGGTTTCACGAACGAGCGCGGCCTGAAGGGTCACCTTCTTGTCAAGAATCTCAGCGGGATGTGGCTATTGCAGGAGTCCCTGCGGACTTGGGGTGACGACACGGGAACTGCGGCGATCGCCGAGCTCGTGCGAGCCGCCGGTGAGGCGGCAGAGGACGAGCACGTTCTCGATCTGGCCGACCCGAGGCTGCTTGAACCCGGCGACATGCCGCGGCGCATCGCTCAGCTCGCCGTTGAGTCAGGTCGCTATTTCCCGACTACGCCGGCCGAGATAGCTCGCACGATTTTTGATTCGCTCGCTGCCGCCTACTCCTCGGCTGTTCACGAGGCGGCCGATTTAGCGGGGGTTTCCATAAACAACGTTCGTATTGTCGGCGGTGGCTCGCGGAATGCTCTGCTGTGCCAGCTGACCGCTAACCGAAGCGACGTTTTCGTCGTAGCTGGGCCGGCCGAGGCCAGCGCACTGGGCAATATCGCCACCCAGCTGTGGGCAAGCGGGCAACGTTATTCGATCACTGCGGCTTACGCCGCAATTGCACCTGAGGACTGGGTCGTCGAGACCTATGCACCTCGTAGACAGGAGACACCCGCATGACCGACTACCACTCAATTGATGCCTTGAAGGAGGTCAGCTCGCTTTCCGCCTGGGCGGCAGAACCGCAGCGTGACCTCGTAATCCTGGCGGAGGGAAACGCCTCGATTAATTTGGGCCAATCCATGCTTATCAAGGGGTCGGGAGCATCAATGGGATCGGGCGGTATTGCTGAGTTCGTGGAGGTTGACCGGGTCAGACTGGCGGAGCTTGTGAACGGGGGCACCGCGACCGATGACGAGGTTGCAGCAGAGCTGCTGGCGGCACGATTGTGGGGAGAACGACGCCCATCGGTCGAGACGCTACTTCATGTCGTGTGTCAGGCCCTTGATGGGGTCGTTGCGGTTTTGCACACTCATCCGACACCGGTCAATGCACTCTTGTGCTCGACTGCGGCCAACCTGTTGGTGAGTGGTTCCTACTTTCCCGATCAAATTGTCACGCTCGGTACTAACCCGATGCTCGTGCCGTATACGGACCCGGGCCTGCCGCTCGCTCAGCTGGTGAACGCGATGCTGGCTGAACATATCGGGGCCACGGGCTCCGCACCTAAGGTCATCTATCTGCAGAACCATGGAATGTTCGCACTCGGAAGCGGTGTCGCCGAGGCCATTCAGGTCACGCAGATGGCGGTGAAGACTGCACAGGTGATTCTGGGCGCTACAAGCGTGGGTGGCGTAGTGCCACTCTCGCCCGATCATGCCCTACGCATCGACTCGAGGCCCGATGAATTGCTTCGGCGCAGCGAACTTCGCCAGAGATAGGACGCATCCCGGCACGTCGTCAGGAAGCGGGCTCGGCCTGGCCGCCCGCCAGAGTCGTGCGCAGCCAAGCCTCAACTCCCCCGATGTGCACTTTCGACCAAGACCGCGCCATCTCTGGATCGTGGGCTTCGAACGCCTCGACAATCGCGCGGTGTTCGTCTAGCGTTCGCGAAATCGATCGCTCTTGTGCGAGGCCGCGCCAGACGCGGGCCCGCGCTGTAGCGCTAGAGAGTCCATCGAGCAGGCTCGTCAGGTAGGCGTTACCCGCTATTTGCGCAATCTGGCGGTGAAACTGGATGTCGTGGGCGACAAGTTCTTCGACGTCCTTGGAATCGTCAACGGCATTCATGATGCGGCGAAGTTCCGTGAGTTGAGCGGCAGTTGCCTGTTCGACGGCACGGCCAGTGATGTAGGGCTCGAGCACGCGGCGCACCTCAAAGATCTCGAGTAGCGATTGGTCGCCGTAGAGGTCGGCGACGAATCCCATCGCGTCCAGCAGCAGGTGCGGTTCCAGACTTGTGACATAGGTGCCATCGCCCCGTCGCACGTCAAGTACCTTGATGAGTTCGAGCGCTTTCACGGCCTCGCGCAGCGAATTTCGCGACAGTCCCAGAACCTCGCTGAGCTCTTTTTCAGGAGGCAGTCGGTCACCCGGCGAGAGTTGACCGTCAACAATCATCTCCTTGATGCGGAAGATCGCTTCCTCGGTCACGGCCATACGGTAATCCTATTGCTGGGTCGCATTCGCGCGACGTTGGGGCGTCGGCATCTCATCGCAGTGCGTGAACGTGTGCGTTCGCGGCCACAGACTCGCTCAGCATCTCCGCACCGCTGCCAGGCAATATTGGAGGCCAGTAACGCCCGTCATGCACCTCCGCTGGCTCAACGAAATGTTCATGCAGATGGTCGACAAACTCCATCACTCGACCCTGCGTAGTGGCAGAAACAGCAATCGTGTCGAACATGGCCAAATGCTGGACTATCTCGCACAGGCCCACCCCTCCGGCATGGGGGCACACCGGTACCCCAAAGCGGGCGGCGAGCAGCAGAATCGCAATATTTTCGTTGACGCCGGCTACTCGAGTCGCGTCGATTTGTAGCACTTGCAATGCGTCGGCTTGAAGAAATTGTTTGAAGAGCACGCGGTTTGCAGCATGCTCCCCCGCGGCAATCGGGGTCGGAGCGATCGCGGCAGAAATAGCCGCGTGGGCGAGAATGTCATCGGGGTGTGTGGGCTCCTCGACCCACGCGAGGTCAAATTGTTGGAGCTCCCGAATGCGCTCGATTGCCTCGTCACGGCCCCATGCCTGGTTGGCATCGATCGCCACCGCAATGTCGGGACCTACTACCGACCGAACAATGCCCAACCGGCGAAGATCATCCGCTCTGTTCGCCCCCACTTTCACTTTGACTTGGCGAAACCCATCGCGCACGGCCTCTTCGCTCAGCCGCGCTAACTTTTCATCGGAGTAGCCTAGCCATCCCGGCGTCGTTGTGTAGGCAGGATATCCATCGGCAAGGAGTGAAGCTTCGCGTTCGGCGCGTAGGGGCAATGCCGATCTGAGGATGGAAAGCGCTTCTGCGGGTGTGATGGCGTCCTGCAGATATCGGAAATCGACCAGCGCGACGATCGCTTCAGGTGAGAGGCTCGACAGAAGTTTCCACAGAGGTAGCCCAGCCCGTTTGGCTTTGAGGTCCCACATGGCATTGATTGCAGCCCCGATCGCCATGTGCATGATGCCCTTTTCGGGGCCGAGCCATCGGAATTGTGAGTCGTAGACCAGCTCTCGCCAAAGTCCGCCCATGTCGTCAAGCATGCTTTCGACATTTCGGCCCAAAAACCACGGTGCCAACGCGTCGATTGCGGTTGTCTCGATTTCATTGCCCCGACCAATGGTGAAGACAAAGCCGTGACCCTCATGCCCGTCTGCCGCGTCGGTAGTAATAATGAGGTACGCGGCTGAATAATCCGGGTCGGGGTTCATGGCATCCGAACCATCGAGAAGCGTGGACGTTGCGAAGCGCACGTCGGTGGTCCGGAATCCGACGATCGTTGTCACGCAGTTCCCCAAACCTTTGGTCGTGCCGATCCTAAAGATAGGATGTCTGCGTGTCAACCTCTGACCGCCGAAGAGGAGCGAGACCCAACCAAATGCAGGACATACCCAGACCCGACCTCGGTCCGCTGCCGCTACCTGAGGTGCTGGATTCCCACACCCACCTGTGGAAGCGCACAATAATTCCGCAGCCTTGGATCGACCTCGAAACGATGTCAGCGATCGACCGTGACTTCTGGGTGGGTGACTTGCAACACCTGCAGGAACGCCGAGGAATTCGTGGTTCTTTAGTTGTGCAAAGCGCGAACTCCCTCGTCGAAACATCCGAGCTTCTCGCTGCCGCCGACGGGTCCGTAATCCGCGGCGTGATCGGCTGGGTTGACTTGGAAGACAATGTGTCCGCCCAACTCGAAAGCCTTCGACGCGGTCGTGGAGGACACCTTCTGGTTGGCATTCGGCATCTCGTTCACCAAGATCCCGACCCGCACTGGCTATGCCGCGACACCGTTGCTACCGGGCTCGACCAACTATCCGCTGCGGGGCTGCCGTTTGATCTAGTCGTGCGCGCCGACCAATTGGCAGACACCGTGCAGGTTGCCTCTTCACACCCGCACGTTACCTTCGTTCTTGATCATCTCGGCAGACCGCCGATCACTTCGAACGAGTTGGGTCGGTGGGCGAAGAGCCTCGAATCGCTTGCCAACCTTCCCAACGTGGTGGCCAAGGTCTCTGGACTAACGGTGGAGGCGGCGCCCGGCCGCTGGTCGACCGAAGATTTGCGCCCCATTGTGGAACTGGCCCTTAAACTTTTCGGCACCGGCCGGTTGATGTTCGGCAGCGATTGGCCCGTCGTTGAGCTCGCCGGCGGTATCGACAATTGGATTGCCGTCGTGAGGGCACTGGTACCCGACCCCGACCACGCCTTGTTCTTCGCAGGTAATGCTGTCTCTACTTATGGCCTGGGCCGCGGCGATGCTTAGACGTGCCGTTGCCGGGCTGCCGCTGCAACTCACCGAGATTGGGTTGGGCGGCGGGAGCCTTGGCAACCTGTACACGGCGATTTCGGATGAGCAAGCTCAGACCGTGGTGCACACGGCATGGGCGCGAGGAATCCGGTACTTCGATACGGCTCCGCATTACGGTCTCGGTCTCTCGGAGCGCCGGCTAGGGCAAGCGCTGAAGCGCTATCCCCGGGACGAGTACGTACTGTCGACCAAGGTGGGCAGATTGCTTGTCGATAATCCGTCCCCACGATTACTCGACGACGATCACTTTGCAGTGGCAGGGAACCTCACACGCCGCTGGGATTTCAGTCGCGACGGCATTCGTAGATCAGTGGAACAGAGCTTGAATCGAGTAGGAGTAGACCGGTTCGATGTGCTCTATCTGCACGATCCTGACCTCGCAAGTATCCCCGATGCAGCGCTCACCGGGGCGGCAGCGCTTATAGAACTGCGGGACGAAGGATTAGTCACTGCGGTGGGAATCGGCTCAAACAGTAGCGTCGCCGTTACGGAACTGTTCCGCCAAGCTGACATTGACATCGCAATGATTGCCGGCCGGTTCTCCGTGCTCGAGCAACGCGGCGCAGACGAAGTGTTTGAAGCGGCGGCCGGGCGCGCTGTTGTCGCTGCAGGAGTTTTCAACTCAGGGATCCTTGCGTCGATCCACCCAAAGGACGGCGCGAAGTACAACTACCGCCCCGTGCCCGATCGCGTCCTGAGTCGAGCGCGGCACCTAGCGGAGCTTGCTGAGTCTCACGGTGCGACTTTGCCGCAGGTATCAATAGCGTTTCCTTTGCGCAATCCAGCCGTCACATCGGTAGTTCTCGGCATGAAAAGCGCCGCGGAGGTAGAAACAAATATGGATTTGGCTCTTCGTACTACTCACGAGAATTTCTGGCGCGCGCTCAGCGAGCGCCCCGACTGACGAGTAGATGAGGTGTCCAATCACCAGCGCGGTAGCTGCGCTCAGCTCGTCCGCAGGTGCACTTGCGACAGAGTCCAAGAGCAATCTGAGGCCGTACGGCTTAGTTGCCGCACGGCCCCTGATTACAGCGTGAACTGTTCAGCCGAGGCGAGCCCTATTGCTCACGTGAGGCCTGCGATCTCGGAAGCGCTCAATGCGCGGTCGTAGAGGAGGAACTCATCTATTCCAATTTGCCCGTTCCCGGCCAGCGACTGGCCGATGGTGGTTGGTTCAAAAGCACCGGTCCACGTGCCCTGGCTGTCCAGCACACCGTCAAGGTAAAGCTTCAACGTTCCAGAAGTTCGAGTAATGACGACGTGCGTCCATGCCCCCGCAGGGATGGTCCTCGAGGCAACCACTCGATCTGACCCGGCGTACAACCGAGGCGTACCGGCCCAGAAATTGATGTCCATGCCTGAGCCGCGAAGTAGCCCGGTCGTGTTCGTGAAGCCAGCAGAAGGGTTGACGCATCCTGCGACCGTGAAGTCTCCAACTAATGAGACGGCGGGCAGCCCGATGTTGCCGGTACGGGCGTGGTGAAGGTTCCGGTGACAGGTTCGGTTTAGGCCGCGATGTGTCGCGACTGGGTTAGTTTGGCTTCGAACTCGATGGGCGTCAATCCGCCGAGGGTGTCTTGGGCTCGTTGGCGGTGATATTTGCGTTCGATCCAGACCACGATCGCCAGGCGCAGCTCGTTCCGGCTGGCCCAGCGTTGCTGGTTGAGGACGTTGGTTTGCAGCAGCGACCAGAAGCTCTCCATCGCCGCATTGTCGCCGGCGGCCCCGACGCGGCCCATGGATCCGGCCATACTGTGTCGGCGTAGTGCTTTAGCCATCGCCCTGGAGCGAAATTGGCTGCCTCGGTCGGCATGCAAGATGCAGCCGGCGACGTCCCCGCGGAAGGTGACAGCATTGTGAAGTGCATCGACGGCCAGCTTCGCCGTCATCCGATCAGCGATCGAGTATCCGACGATCTTGTTGGAGAACAGGTCCTTGATCGCGCAGCAGTAAAGCTTGCCTTCACTGGTCCAATGTTCCGTGATGTCGGTGAGCCATAGTCGGTTCGGGGCATCGGCCCGGAACTGGCGTTTCACTAGGTCGTCGAACACGGGCGGACCAGCTTTCTTGCCTTTGCCTCGCCGTCGACGTTGCGCTGAGGACAATATCCCCGCATCGGAACACAGTTTCCATGCAGTTCGCCGACTCATTCGCCAGCCGGCCCTGCGGGCCTCGTCGGCCAAGAACCGGTAACCGAACGTGGGGTCCTCGCCATGAGCGTCGAACAGGGCATTGACCCGGTGGGCTCGAACCCAGACGGCATCACCGACAGGGGTGTTTTTCCACCGGTAATAGGGTTGGCGGGCGAGCTTGAGAACCCGGCACGACACCGTGACGGGAATCCCGTCAGCAGCGAGCTCGACCACGAGCGGGTAAATCATTTTGGGTTGCCACCCAGTTTCAGGTTCGCCTGAGACAGATACGCTGCAGCCCGCCGCAGCACCTCGTTCGCCTGCTCCAACAGTCGAACCCGCTTGCGCAGCTCCCGATTCTCAGCCTGGTCCGAATCCGTCAACCCCGGACGCTTCCCGTCCTCAATATCGGCCTGACGCAACCAGTTCGACAGTGACGCATCACTGACCCCGAAATCCTCGGCAATCTGCTTCAACGTCACCCCCGGCTCACGACGACGGGCAACGGCAACAACGTCCTCGCGGAACTCTTGCGGATAGTGCTTAGCCATGGAGACATCCTCTCTCGCAGGGACGAAACCCTACAGATCAGTTGTCACCGGAACCTTCGCCACGCCCGTGCTAAGTGGATCATCAATCAGCGTCACCTCAAAGCATCCGCTTACCGTTCCGTCGAGACGGCTTGGCGCGTCCATGTCCTACCTGCCTGGGGACGACGACGACTGGGCGAAATCCGGCATTCAGACGTTCAATCTTGGGTCACCAGCTTTGCTGCAGGCGATGGTAAGCCAAGGTCGGCCACAGTCGTCCTTCGGGCCTACGGCGTCCTCGCGGGCATCCTCGACGTCGCTGTGCTGGATCGACGCATCTCGTCTAATCCGGCACGGGGAGTAAAGCTCCCGCGGAAAGGCAAGAAGACTCGGGTCTACCTCTCCCCCGATCAGGTTGAGCTCCTCGCATCGAGAGCAGGAGAACATGGCGCTCTCGTTTACTTGCTCGCTTACACGGGCCTTCGATGGGGCGAGGCGATCGGACTTCGAGTGTCGTCCCTCGACATGCTTCGACGCAGGATGTTGATTCAGGAGAACGCCGTCAATATAGGTAGCAGCGTCGTGGTGGGTACCCCCAAGACCCACGAAAACCGGAGTGTCCCGTTCCCGGAGTTTCTTGCCGAGCCGCTCCAAAAAGCGTGCGAAGGAAAGGATCGGAGCCAACTGGTTTTCGGAGAAGGGACCTCGCATCTTCCAAGAGCCGGCAGCAAACAAGGTTGGTTTTGGAATGCGGTCGTTGCGTGCCAAAAGGTCGATGGCGATTTTCCCTACATAACTCCGCATGACCTCAGACACACTGCCGCGAGCATCGCCATTTCATCGGGTGCCAACCCTAAGGCGGTCCAGCGAATGCTCGGCCACGCCTCTGCCGCAATGACGCTCGACACCTACGCGGACCTCTTCGAGGATGACCTCGATGCGGTATCTGAGCGCATGAACAGTGTGCACGCAAATGCAAGTGTGGGGTTTTTGTGGGGGATTGACCCTTAACGGGTCAAAAAAACCCCGAAATCATTGATATTCCGGGGCTAATTCGCGTGGCAAGTGAGGGATTCGAACCCCCGAAGTCTGAGACGTCTGATTTACAGTCAGATCCCTTTGGCCGCTTGGGTAACTTGCCAGACGCTCCCGACCACATGTAATCATCTGGGCGAACGCGC
>Ga0123337_10001713_pt1 | contig 27228 bp, 27 predicted proteins | sample frozenSSSSmetaG_FD_89792 | JGI IMG/M metagenome (GOLD analysis project Ga0123337, IMG submission 89792) | Glacier valley bacterial and archeal communities from Borup Fiord, Nunavut, Canada, to study Microbial Dark Matter (Phase II) -... | ecosystem: Environmental > Aquatic > Freshwater > Ice >...
CTTTGATTGCTATACAAGTTTATTATACTAATTTTCATAAATATGCCTTGATTTAAAACTTCATTTTAATGAATTTAAACCTAGGGATTTGTACAAATTGAGCACCGTTTTAATATACAATAACGCATGGCAAGAAAAGAGTATCTTTCGCAAGAAACACGCCATCGGTTTGACCATCCCCCTATCCTTAATGCAGAGCAGCGGGTGATTTTTTTAAAAGCCCCCGGATGGGCAGCCGAGTACGTCAAGACATTACAAACACCCTCTAACAAGGTCGGGTTTCTTTTACAAGTCGGCTACTTTCGAATTGTCAGTCGATTTTTTGTATCAAACAGGTATCATCAAAGAGATATTGACTTTGTGGCAGAAAGAATTTCGGTAGATATTAATGCAGTAAAGATGAATGAGTACGAAGGCCGCACCTTTCTTCGACACCAGGAAGATATACTGGCTTATTTTGGATTTACTCCATTCGATAAATTATCCGGCGAAGCCTTGGTACAAGAAGCAGAGAGATTGGCGCATGTACAGACCAGACCATCGCTTATATTTGAAGGGTTGGTTAGTTTTCTTCAGGAGCATCGTATAGAAATTCCCACTTATCAAACCCTTCGATCTATTCTTGAAAAGGCTTTAAATAGTTTTGAGCATTCCCTTGAAACTATTTTAACAAAACACCTTTCAGAAGCAGATACTATTCTTTTGGATCAACTGCTTATAGAGCATAGTTCTTATCAGGAAGATGAAAAAAGAAATTTAAAAATAAAGCGATATGAGATTACTTTTTTTAAAAGGATTTCGCAATCTATGGAAATAAAACAGGTCCGGGAGCGCGTCCAGAGTTTTCAACATCTTAAAAAAATGTATCTGCAATTATTGCCAGTTGCAAAACGCCTTAAACTCTCAGATGGATCCATTCAATTTTATGCCGAATATGTTATTAATAACCAGGTTTCTCAAATAGCTACCAGAAGTACCATTCGATATCTGCTTCTGATTTCGTTTGTTATTCACCAATATTATTTATTAGGTGATGCACTTATTTTAACATTAAACAGTGCTGTTACTAATTACGTCAATGGGTGCGAAAATGTAATCAAACAGGAGCTTTATCAAAGCAGGATGCAGATAGCCCAACTTGTGAATGGTGTAACTTATCGAAGCATTACCCATATTGATGTGCTGACAACTATTGAAATGATTATCTCGAATACCGCTAAAGAGCCTCAAGAGAAAGTAACACTAATCGAAGAACTACTAAAAAAGAAACGATTATCTCAAAAGCTTTTACGGGAGGATGATGAGCGCCTTAAATCCTTGCGTGAAGTAAATCAAAAAATAAGTGAGCGCGAAGATTACTACCAATCCCTTGAAAAAAACTCCTCTAAGCTTAGTGCAAAAATTAGTGAAATTGTCAAAGCCATTATTGTCAATAGTGCGTCTTCTGGAAAAGCTATTCTTAATGCTATTTTATATTTTCAGAGCAAAAACGGTTTAATTACTTCCAGAGGAACCATCCCTATTGATTTTTTGGGAATGGAGGAACAGCAGCGAGTCCTTACGCCTGAAGGCAAACTGCGAGTTGGTTTATATAAAGTATTTTTATTTATTGAAATTAGGGATAGCATTAAATCAGGGGCAATCGCCATTGATTCTTCTTATGATTATCGTTCCTTCGAAGAATATGAGATTCCACAAAGTATATGGCAAAAAGACAAAGAAAAACTTATTGAAAGAGCAGGCTTGTTAGCTTATTCTCACCCACGAGTAACACTGGTTAAATTAAATGAAAGGCTTAATATTCAAATCAGCTTAACTAATAAACACATCGAATCGGGTGAAAATAAGCAAGTATATTTTGATACAAAAGGTCATTGGCATTTAATGAAAGATAGGCGGGAAGTAGAGGAATGTGACTCAACCTCACTTTATCCCCAAGAATATATTATTCCTATATTGGAAGTGCTAACGACTGTTCAAAATGCTACCGGGTTTAACTCTGTTTTTGAGCACCATGGTATTGATTACGTGCCGAAACGACCGGATGAAAAATTGTTTTTTGCAGCAATCCTTGGTTATGGATGCAACATAGGTATCCGCAAATTCTCTTTTATGTCTAAGGGGATTCGGACAAATTCTTTAGAAACCACTGCCCTGCATTATTTTTCTCCAGAAATATTGGTTCAGGCCAATGACAAAGTGCTTGCCTTTAGCAATGCATTACCACTTACTGAATGTTTCAGGAGAGACCCTGAATTTATCCACTCGTCAAGTGATGGTCAAAAATTTGATGTATCGGTGGCCTCATTAGTAGCATCTCCATCCTTTAAATATTTTGGCAACGGTAGAGGTGTAACCTTGTACTCTTTCTTAGATGAATCAGGCCAGTTATTTTATTCTACTGTATTTTCTGCTGCTGAGCCCGAGTCACATTATGTTTTAGACGGATTAACACACAACGAGGTTATATTGCCCAACGCACATTCTACAGATACTCATGGATTTAGTGAACCTGTATTTGCAGTAACTGGTCTTTTAGGTATTGAATTCCGTCCCCGCTTTGCCCGCTTTCATCACCAGCAGTTATATTCTATTGATGAAGTTTACACATATCGTGAACAGAATTACAAAATTATACCTAAGATGAAAATTAATCTTGAACATTTGGAAAGCCACTGGGATGATATTTTAAGGCTAGTTTGTACCATTAAGTTGGGTTATTCAAAAGCTTCAACTCTATTTAGACGGTTAAATTCATATTCAAAACAGCACCCTCTTTATAAAGCCCTCAAAGATTTGGGCAGACTGTATAAAACAGCCTATATTTATCAATACATGGATGATGAAAGAATTCGAAAATCGGTTTCAAGTTCCCTTTCACAAATTGAAAGTAGCAATAATTTTTCTAAAGCTATTACGATTGGTAATAATCAGGAATTGATATGGGCTACCAGAAAGGAACAGTTAATATCTGAAGGATGTAAAAGATTAATAGCAAATGCAGTAAATACTTATAACCTGATGTTGCTCTCTGAAAAACTTCTTCAAGCAACTTCGGAACAAGAAAAGCAAAACTTATTGAATAAAATAATAGAAACTTCTACTCAAAGTTGGGCTCATATCAATTTAGTAGGTGAATATGACTTTTCGGAGGGTAAAGATTATAAAACATTTGATTTAAATGCCCTCATAAAGCTAAATCTAAAGCCCTGAGAATTGAATATTCAGGACTTAGGAACGCAAAAAATATTCTGAGCAAGCCGTGACGGTTTTTGTACTTTCTTTTAATTTACCCCTCAGTTAACAAACCGTTTCTTTCTGGTTTTAACGCAGAACAAAAGGTCTCTACTTTTATATTTTCAGAACGGAGTCTGTAGAATTCTTTTATTCTAGCATCTTCTGAATAATAAAATGAACCTTTGTTTATCCATACAGTAATACCAAAGTTTCCATTTATGGCTTCCTTCAATTCTTTGAAATATTCAAGGGCACCGATTTCTGATGACATTACCACATGAAAATGAAGTTTAATTTTCAAAAGGTCCAATTCAATCTTAAATTCTTCAGCAGAAAATGAATAATTCATTAATCTAACTATTTCATAACTTTCTCGCTGCCCAGTATCTGCAATAAAATAAGATTCATTGCTTTTTGAGGCTTCATCAAATAAATTATAGAATATTTCACCATTATAATTACTTGGCCACCTTCCTTGATAAAAGTCTAATCTCCTAACTTTTTCTCTAGGAAGGTGGCCATAAATATAGGGATCATGGTCAAGATCATAAAAAAGTACGTCTTCATAATTTTTTAGTTTTAGATAAAGAAGGCCTGTTAAATAGGATTTGCCTACTCCATCTTTGCCTGCACAAATTACATTGACTGTTTTCATATTAAAAGTTTAATTACACATCCGCCAAGGTGAACCAAAGTATCACTACATTCCAAAAGCTTAGATCATAGTGATGTTTCCAGAATAAATATTTTAGATTGCAGAAAATTAAAGCAGAAAACAGGTTTATTGTTATCTGCAAAAAGACTATTTTATTATTTTAATACATAATTTATGCAAATAGGCAATAAGATTAAAAAGGTAAGAGAATTAAAGAATCTCACACAAGAACACATGGCTGAAAAGTTGGGAATGAACCAGTCAAATTATTCAAGGTACGAAACAGAAAGCAATGATATTACTTTAGGATTATTAGGAAAGATTTCTGAAATATTTGAAATGAAACTTGAAGAATTGTTGAATTTCGATGAAAAGTGTTTTTTTTATAATTATGCTAATGCCAAGAATTTCGGTATTAATCACATAAACGAAAGTGAAAAGGAGAAAGCACATGAAAGGGAAATAGAAAATCTTCTAAAAACAATAAAGCTTTTAGAAGAAAAGATAGAATTTATAGAGAAACTAAGTGTAGGAAATAAAAATGGATAAAATAGCTTGTATTCTTTTCTGGAAGTAAGAAATATGTCCTTTAATTAAAATTTAAAACTCTCAGAGCTTTTGAAAACTTTGAAGTTAATGAATTTTCAAGTAGAACAAATATGAAACTAATATAGAACAAATAGTTTGGCAAGCTCAGCCCTTTCTATAGGAGTTTTCCTTAAAAAACTTGAACAAACCATTAAAATAAAAATGTAACAAATTTTTCTAAATAAAATTTTTGATAGGGAATTGTGCCAAAAAAGTAACAAATTCTATTAGTGAAATAATTATGAAATAGTTACGACATAATTATGAAATAAACATAGTTTTAAAAAAATAGTGAAATAATTATGACATAATTGCGACATAAAATTTACTTTAAGTTTTGACCTTCAAATACTTTTCGAGAGTTTACAGATTTCTTTAAATCCGGAGTCAAATGAAGGTTTTTAATCAGCCCCATAAAATAAAAATACCAAGCCATAAGATGGAATTCAGAATTAAGGTTAACTTTGGTTCGGAGTATGTGTACTCACTACACAATTTTTAACTGCCATTCCGCTTTCAGCTCCAGACAGTTAAAAATTGTTGCGTTCGATGGGGACACCCCATACCCCTGAAAGATAGAGTTTTTTTTAACAGGAGTTTAAAGACGAAAAACATGTATGCAATTTTAAGGACAGAGAAATTAAAAACTGCAGGAAATATAGGAGGGCTCAACGCGCATCTTGAGAGAAAGATGGAAGTACCTAATGCAGATAAAGAGCTTGAGTATTATAACAGGCGTTTAATAGGAAGTGGTGATTTAGTTACTGATGTTAAAGAACGTTTAGCAACAGCTGAAATAACCCCAAGAAAAAATGCTGTCCTTGCCATTGAACATTTAATGACTGCAAGTCCTGAAGCTTTTGAATTTTCAAAAGCATGGAATGAAAGCAAAAATAAAGCTTCATTGACTGCTACCAAAGAAGTAGCAGAAAGGTGGAAGCAATTTGAAAAGAATTCTTATGAATGGGTCATTAAGCGATATGGAAAAGAAAACGTAGTCAACTTCACTGTGCACATGGATGAGAAGACTCCTCACATTCATGCAGTAGTAGTGCCTATAGATGAAAAAGGTAAACTTAACTGCAGAGCATTTTTAGGTGGAAGGGAAAAAATGAGAGACATGCAAGACAGTTTTGCTCTTAAGCAATCCGGTTTAGGTTTAGAACGAGGCATTAAAGGGAGTAAGGCAGTACATCAAGAGGTGCAGAAATATTACCACCATGTACAGGACTTTTCTAAAGCTCCTGCTGAATTGAAGATTGCCCTTCCTGTAACCTCATTAGAGGCTCCAGAACTCACCATTTTCAAGCATATGAAGCTAAGTCCGGATGAATATGTAAACGTGCAGGAAGAAAGGGTTAAAGGGCAATTAAAAGAACAAATATTGAACAGTAATGAACTTGCTAATAAGCAGGTATTAGAACTGCACAAAGCAGCTAAAATATCTGAGGCTTTGAAACTGGATAATCAGCGTTTAAAAGGGCAAATAAATGGCTTAAAGAAAGAACTTGGTTTGTCTATTGAGAAAGAGAAAAAATCACAACAGCTTATTAAGGATATCGCTTACGGGAAGATTAGTCCGGAAGAGTTAAAAAAATCTTTTGAACCGAAAGTAAAGATTGAACCTAAGAAGAACCAGGGTTTTGGTATGTAATTCTTTAAATGTTTTTTTAATGAAAAGCCTTAAACAATATGCTGTTGTATTTGCTATTTCTGTTCTGGAAGGTAAGCGCATGCGGTTAAAGGTTCTATCTATTTCTTCTCAAAAGGAAATAGGCGGATTATATGTAAGATGCAATAAAAAACTTCGAGAAGCTTTTCCTCAAGGGACTGTTTACCGTTTTCGTGCTGATCTCTTAGAAGGTAAAAAGGGTATTCGTTTCTTATCCAGCAAAAAGAAGTATTTTGAAAGGGCTATTGAATTCTTTGAACATAATTTAAGGGTGCAGATTGGAAATTACTTGGATGAAGGGAAGGAATTACCTAAATCCGGACAGTTGAGTTTGTTTGAGTGATTTTATTTGATCTGTTCAATACACAATGCATAAGATAAATTCTTCAAAAAACTAGGTGAGTAAATACATTGTGGCCAAGTTTAGTTTTTTATATTTAGCCATAACTATATATATTTGTATAGTTATGGCTAAATATAATTTTATATATGTGCCATATTTTGATATAACTTTTATGAAAGATATAATTGGAAGGGAACCAGAACAGCAGATATTAGAACAAAGCTTGAAATCTGATGAAGCGGAATTAATAGCCATCTATGGCCGAAGGAGAGTTGGTAAAACATATCTTATCAGGAAGTATTTTGAGCATCACATAATTTTGGAATTTTCTGGCGTTCACAATGCTACCATGAAGGACCAGCTAACAAACTTTAGAAATACGTTGGCAGGCCTAATGAAACTGCCTGTTATGTTAGCAATTCCTGTGAATTGGACAGAAGCTTTCACATTGCTTAAGGCTTATTCAGAACCTTTTTTAAAGAAGAAAAAATGTGTCATTTTTTTAGATGAATTTCCATGGCTCAGTTCAGCCAAATCCGGATTTTTACCAGCCTTTGAATTTTTTTGGAACGCATGGGGATCTAAGCAAAAAAACTTGATTGTAGTCATTTGTGGATCAGCGGCCTCATGGATGATCCAAAAGGTAGTAAATAACAAGGGTGGCTTGCATAACCGGATTACTAAAAAAATTAGGTTAATTCCTTTTACTTTAGTTGAAACCCGTAAATTTCTTAACCACAATCTCATTAATCTTGACGATTACCAAATCACACAACTCTATATGGCTATAGGGGGTATCCCACAATACCTCAAAGAAATATTGCCAGGACAAAGTGCCGCTCAGAACATTGACCGCATTTGTTTTACAAAGGATGGCAGCCTTCAAAACGAATTTAATAATCTTTATCAATCCTTATTTGCCGAAGCTGATAAACATATTTCTGTGGTAAGGGCACTTGCAGCTAAATCCATTGGTTTAACCCGCAAAGAAATTATGGATGTATGTGGCTTCTCTACAGGTGGGCAGACTACGCAGTTATTAGAAGAACTAACAGAATCAGGTTTTATTACTGCTTATTTACCTTTTAAAAAGAACTTCCGGGAGAGTATTTATAAACTATCCGATGAATATTCCAGGTTTTATCTAAAATTTATGGAAAACAGCAGGGCTTCAGGGTCTGGTACATGGATAAAATTATCGGCTTTGCCAGCCTGGAGGAGTTGGAGCGGTACTGCTTTTGAAAGTGTTTGCCTCAAACATGTTAACGCCATTAAAGACAGCTTAGGTATTTCAGGTGTCTATACAGAAGAATCTGCTTGGCGATATGTTCCAGGCAAGGGCAATGCCGGTGCGCAGATAGATTTATTGATTGACCGACAGGATTTTTGCATCAGTATCTGTGAAATGAAATTTTCAAATACCACCTTTACAATTGATAAGGCTTATGCCTTGGAATTGGAAAATAAACGAAATGTTTTTAGAGAAAATTCTCAAACGAAGAAAACTCTCTTTTTAGTAATGATTACTTCATTTGGCACTAATGACAATGCTTATAAAACCAGTTTAATTCAAAATGATATTAGGCTGAGCGACCTATTTAAATAAAATGAATGTTTATAAGTGTTTTTATGTTAACTGGACACCCTTAATTTAAGAACAAAGTCAGATAAAAAAAACCTACCCGCATTACGGCTCCCGTCCTTCGGCACGGTTAAAATTTTCTTCTAGGTGTAAATAAAAGAAATACAAAACCTGACGGTTTTGTATTTCTTTTATGGAAATTTCGGGGATATTGACCCTCTAATATGATACATAACTTTTCTTATGTTAAGTAGGCTTAATTTCATTCATCAATTATGTAATTTACTAAGTCTGGGTTAAGTTTAACTCCCCGATTGATTTAGTGAAGGATTAAGCCAATTGTCTGCTTTGTCATACAATAATTGAAACAAGGTACGATTGGCAACTATAAATCTTACCCTAAGAGTCATTCCTTTTTTTAGCCTTCCGGTATAACCGTTTTTAAGACTTACAATCTGCTTTTCTAATTTACATTTTACTTTAAAAACAGGTTGATTATTAATAATTACAAAATCATCACCAATATCAGTAATTTTTCCATTTACTAAACCCCATTCATTGTAATTAAATGCATCTATTTGAAAATGAACTAGCATATCTTTTTTTAATAATCCAATATCACTTGGAAGAACATTACATTCAACAATCAGGTTGGAATCAGGAGAAACAATACCCAGCACTTCGCCAACTTGCACATAACTACCAATATATTTCCCTGTGAGTTGTTGTATTGTTCCTGATACGGGAGCTTTAATAAGGTATAACATTTTTTCTTGTTGGTCTTGTTTTTCCTGGGCCTTCAGTTCTTCTACTTCTGTTTGATATCGTAGTAGGTCGGCCTCCCATTGGCTGCGTTGTGTAGCTTTAAAAGTCTGACTTTCTGATTTAAGTTTATCAAGGGTAAATTGCTTCTCTTCCATTTCCACAGGAGCAATTACTTTTTGATCAAACAAAATGCGAAAACGGTTAAAATCCGCTGTAGCTTTTTTTATCTGATATTCTTTCTCCTGCAAAAGCAAAATAAATTGGTTGTATTGTTGTCTGTAAAGAGGTGAATTTAATTTTAGATTATTATAATTAGTCTGCGTAAGCTGTTGCAAATCGTTAATAAATTGTGATTTTTCAGACTGGCGTACGGAATTGTGCCTGAGCTTTGTATCAATATTTTGGGAGGTAACAGAAAAAAGCACTTGCCCACTTTTAACAATTTGATTGTCGGTTACCTTTATTTCAGATATAACGCCTGATACCGAAGCTTTAAGTTCATTTTTTTCTGATATAGCTCTTATAACCCCCTGACTATTCACCGAAACTTCCGTTGTGATAAAAGGCAGTAAAGATAATGTTGCAATAATGGCTATTAATATGCTAAAATAAATAATTTGACTTTTAACCGATACATTCGGCAAATACGCCTCTGTTGTATTATTTATGATTTCAGGTGGAAAGAGTTGGGTTTGCATAAGTTAATTTTAAAATTTTAATTAGACTATCTCCTCAAATTGTTTTTCCCACAATCGGCTGTATTGTTGTTTGTTCCACAGCAATTCCTGGTGATTACCTTCTTCTACTACATTTCCATTTTCTAATACTATTATCCTGTCCGCTTTTTTAATGGTGCTTAACCGATGGGCGATGATGAGAATGGTTTTGCCTTGTTTTCGTAAATCTTCAATGGTATTCAATACATATTGCTCGGAAAGTGAATCGAGGGATGACGTTGCTTCATCTAAAATAAGTACTTCCGGTTCTCTGTAAAGAGCACGGGCAATGGCAAGTCGTTGCTTCTGGCCACCGGATAAACCTACGCCATTCTCACCAACCTGTGTTAAAAAACCGTTTGGCATTTTTTCGACAAAATCGATAATGCCTAATTGCCTGCATATCTCTAATACCTTTTTCATATCAGGTTCTAAAATACCAAGAGCAATATTTTCAATGATGCTTCCTGCAAAAAGATCAATTTGCTGAGGTACTACACTTACTATTTTTCTTAAATTTTCGTTTCGAATGTATTTGATATTAAAATCCCCAATTGTAATGTTTCCGCTTTGGATGGGGTACAAGTTTTGTAAGAGAGAAAGCAAAGTTGTTTTGCCGGATCCGCTTTCGCCAACTACTGCAGTAATTTTACCTCTTTGTATCTTCAAATCCAGTTTTTCAAAAACCTGAGTGCGTGTGCCGTACCGAAAAGCTACTTCCTTAAAAACAATATCTCCAACCATATCTCGGGAAAAATCTAATTTATTTTCATCTTCTTCCCGTTCTAAATCCATAATTTCAAATAGCCGGTCGGCTGCTATTAATGCTTCCTGTATTGTGCGGTTAGCCGTAATTAAACTACTTGCCGGGCCTGTAAAGTATCCAATAAGAGCGTAAAAAGATAGCAATTCGCCAGGGGTAAGCTGACGATCTATCACAAAATAAGAGCCACACCAAAGTAATATAATAGTAAAAAGCCTTGAAATAAGTTCGTTTGCATTACCAATACCAATAGCGGTACTTCCTGACTTAAAAACGCTTTGCAGCAAGTTTACAAAACGAGTTTCTGTTTTTAGGTTTGCATAATTTTCAACTCCAAATCGTTTGATAGTTGATACATTATTAAGCGACTCCACCAATTGGGTTTCTAAATCTGCTCCCTTTTCCATTAATTGGCGTTGTTGTTTCCTGTTTAAATGATTAGCTATCCAATAAACAGTAGCATACAACGGTATAATAGCCAGCATGATAAGTGCAAGTTTCCAATAATAGGTAAACATTAAACAAAAAGAAAATACCACAATAAATAAATTGACTACCAAATCAAGAGCAGTATTATTAATAAAAGCCCTGATTTTTACCGCATCATTTACCCTTGAAATAATTTCACCCACCCGCATAGTATCGAAAAATTGCTGTGGCAGCTTAAGCAAATGTTTGTAATAACCAAGTATAAGCCTGGCATCTATTTGTTGGCCTGTCCTTAGGGCAAACATACTTTTAGCTGTACCCAAAAACACTTGTAAGAGTAAAATTAAAATCATGGTAATACTAAGAAGGTTAAGGAGGTTAGTGTTACCTCCAACCAGCACGCTATCTGTAATTTTTTGAATATAAATAGAAGTAGCAAGGCCCAGCACTGTGTAAACAGCTGCCCCTATAAGTGCCTGAATCATCACAGACCTGTGTGGCAAAAGTAAAAACCAAAATCGCTGCAATACCGATATCTTTTCGTTGCCCTTTTTAAAGCTTTCGTCAGGTAAGAGTAAAATTAAAACCCCGGTCCACTCCTTTAGGAAATCTTCAATATTTCTTTTATGCATTCTGCCATCTGCAGGATCCATAACTGTAATATGCGTTTTGCTTACATCATATATAACAACATAATGGTGTAATACTTCTTTAACTATAATGTGGGCAATGGCAGGTTTGGGTATTTTAGAAAGACTTTCCAGCGTTCCCTTTACACCTTTTGCCTGAAAACCTAACTTAACCGCTGCTTCTACCATTCCTAATACATTAGTCCCTTTCTTGTCGGTTCCAGCAAACTGCCTGATGCGGGCAATCGGCAGTTTAAGTTTATGAAAAGCTGCAATAGAGGCCAAACAAGCCGCTCCGCAGTCTGTAATGTCATGTTGTTTAATTTTAACTTCTGAGGTCATTTAAAGAGAAATAAATAATTCTTTAATATTTAAAATGGAGAGCTTTTTTATTGCAAGCTGAAAGCTTTGTATGAAAGAACAAAATAAAAATGACCAAAATAATTCGAAGAAGGACGAAATACTATTAAAGAAATGTATGTGACAAGGTAGTAGTCTATTTCAAATTTGCAGAAAAAAATATTTATTTTTTTTCTTTCATACTTTCAATCATTTTAATTTCCTCATCCGTCGAAACGATTACACCGTAGCTCTTCCAAAACTCATTATTATAATCAGTTCCATGTTTATACAAAGTGTTTTTTGTATATTTTGGTTTATCATCATAAGGTTTTACCTGATTGTAATTGGCATTGTATGTTAGTAACTCAATTCTAAAATCAAAATTCAAATTAGTTTTCTTTTTGTCATAAATATGAAGGCCATAGTTTATTTTTGCATACTTTAAATAACATTTTTCGCCCACTATCCGATATTCCAATATTATATTTCTGTACGATATTTTTTCTCTTACTATAAGAACATTAATTTCTGGTAAATAAGGCCTGTTGCTCTCAGGCACTTCCATTTCAACGCGTGTAATAATAGAAGAGCTCTTATCTATAAATATTTTTCCCAAACTTAAGGGTTCTTTAATATCGGGCTTTGGGGTCACTTCTAATATGTAGTAATCTTGGCTTTCTTTGCCTTTAGCTAATTTTATATTAATATCATATTTAGCAGAGTCTGTAAATTTAATCATGCTTCGTTGTACGTAATAAAAATCTGCTATTTTATCAGGACCAAAAATAGGCGGCATGTCCACATCTTTTCCCTCTTCGGCTTCTACTTTCGCTTCTTTAGCCCTGGATTGAAGTACATAAATCGATTCGATTTTTTTCTTACCCTTGTTTTCAAGATAAAAATTAAGTATCCCATCCGAAAACCTTGAAAACTGCCCATTCTTTTTTACGAATTCCCGATAGTAAGTTTCCAACATTACTGGGTTATAAAGGTGCTTAACCGAGTTGGCTGACATCCTTTTTAAAAAGGCATTAGGGCTTTCTGAAAGTACAATTACTTCTTCAAGTTCTACGCTTTGCTGTTCAAGTTGGATAAGTAGTGGGTTATGCACATTTAAATTAACTGTGCTTATTTTTAACGTTTTATATCCTATGCATGTTATTAAAAGCGTGTCCGTTGAGGTATTAAAAAAGGGGATTACAAAATCGCCATCTGTATTGGCAATTGTACCCATAGTTTTACCGGTGTAGGTAACCGACGAATTAGGTATAGGCAAGTGGGTGGTTTTATCTTTTACATTTCCTTTACAAACCTGTTGCCCATAAATACAAAACGTAAACAGGCAGAAATAAAATATTAAAAAAATTTTCATTTAAATGAAATAAAGGTAAAAAAATAAAACAAGTTGTTATTTATCTTTAATGTAAAAATAAATGGATAAAGAGGATGTAGCAATAGCACCAACAGCCAAACCAACGCTTAAATCTTTATTTTCATTTCTCTCTGCTATGCTTAAAACCACTAGAGAAATAGTGATTGCAGAAAATAATTTACTTAACCTATTATATTTACTCTGATTATGTTGTATTGATTTATTTTCTTTTAAATAATCTTTTGATAATGGGGTCATTATATTATAATTTTCATAGGCACTACTCAATGGTCTAAACATAATAGACATGTTATTTGCCAGTTCAGGTTGTTGTGAATATGATTTTGATATTGATAAAAGATATGTTAATAAATAAATCAAAAATATAAGAATCGTTTTCATTTTTTTATTAATAATAAAAAGTTTATTAAATCGCTAAATATAAAGAAAACATATAAGCTTTAATAACAAGGTAGCTTTTAGAAAGCTACCTTGTTTATTTAACTTCTGTAATAATCTACTATTGCTATTACAACTGCTACAAGAGCAATAAGTGCTGATAATAGAAATCCACCCTCAATTTCACTTTGTTCCTTTGAGGTAAGCTCAACCGTATCAAAATTATTTAAATTCATTTTTGTCATAATTTTAAGTTTAAAGAAATTAAAAATGTTTATGATTATTGACCAGCAAAGCCTAATATAGCTGCCGCAAGTTGTAGACCAAGCGAAAGCCATCCCAAAAATGTTCTTCCACCTTCAATTTCGGTCATCTCTGTAGAATTCAATTCTACTATACCATATTTGTTTAATTCTAATGCGTTTCTCATTTTTTTGTTGTTTAAAAGTTGAAAAATAAATTTAAAACCTAATTACCCTATCGCGCATCGGGTGTTCAGTTGGTTTTGAGGATTTTTATTAATTTTCCTTGCAAAGCTAATAGTGCTGCATAAACTCATTAATGAGCTATTAATATAGTTTAGCACTTAGTTTGGAGGATATTATTTATTCCCTCTATATTTCAAAGCTAAGCTTACGGACTTAGGCAAGTTGAAAGCTGTTTAAATGTTATACGTGGCGGTTTAATAAACTTACCACGCATAACTTATACCTTGTGTGGAAAAAAATTTTAAATGATTTTTAAAACCTATATATAAGTTTGAATTATCCGAATCTACTTTCCATTAAAATTATAATGACTCTCTCCCTGGTGTTCACCATAAAGGATTGATATCGCCTGGCCGGTATTAATATTAATGGCAGTTCCCTGTGCGACAGGAATTAAATATCCACCCGATATGACATTAAGGCATGGTGTAGTTAAAGGGTTGCATCCTGTTGTGTCAATGGTTTTCATAAAGTGTGTGTTTTAATTTTTTCGAAATATGCAGGCTCACTTCACACTTACCAAGCACATAAGTTGAAAACCACTTAAGGAAGGACGAAATCCACTTGCAGGATGATAAAAGCTAAAAATGGCAATTGTTGGGTTTTTGTCCGTCGAGATAAGGCTTTGGTTAAATTATTATATACTTTTTTGTATAAATAGAAATAGATTTCATCCGTTTTGGCAGGACATTGGTTACCTTTCAGCCAGCTTTCGTCCTCTCTTGGATGAATATTAAAATGATGAGGTGGAAATTAAAAAATCCTGCGTAATTTTGTGTATCACAATGTTTAACTTTTAAATAATAAAAAAATGAAAAAGAAAATCATCAAAAAACTTACTCTTAATAAAGAAACTCTCCTTGAATTGAATAAGAAAGAAATGAAAAGTATCAATGGTGGGAATGTACCTCCTGTTGTAACTCCACACGCTCAAACTGTAGGCAGACCCCCTGAGAATTAATCATTATCAACTTACATTTATTTTAAATTCTTTCGAAAGAATAATATCATGCTATCCTATATTTAAACTTTTTCGAAAGAATTTATTTTTTTAACATATGATGAAAATTATAAAATTAAAGATAATCCTTATTACAATTTTTTTATTTTTTTATTCTAATAATTTTGCTCAGCAATCATCGTGTAATTGCTTAGAAAATTATCTATATTTTACCAATAGTATTACTAAAAATTATTCAGGCTATTCTTATAAGATTAAAGGCAAGGAGGCAACATTAGCCAAGCTTACAGACAGCTTAAAAGTGGAGGCAGGGAAAATAGGGAATAAAAATTGCCTGCCTATTTTAGATAAATGGGTTTCTTTTTTTAGTGACCCCCATCTTTCAGTTTATTTCTCTAAGAACGAAGATTTAACGCCTGAAATTACTGAATCTGTAAAAAGAAATACAAAAATCATAAATATTACTAAAACAGAGATAAAAAAATATTTGATAGGTAATAATAAACTTGATTCTATTGAAGGTCTTTGGCAAAACTTAAGCGGGACTTCGAATTTTATCATTTTAAAAGAAAATATGAAGCCTTCTGGCAAAAAGCAAAGGTTTGTTGCATTTATTACACTAACTAATAATAAACTTTGGGAAAAAGGCCAGTTAAAAGCAGAGTTCACAAAAGAAGGCGATTCTTATAAAACAATTTATTATGATGGAAACCATTTACCGCTTTATGTCGATTCCAAAATATCTTCTTCAAAAAATATTAATAAAACAGAGTTAGTTTTAGAAATAGGTGAATTATTCACTTTGTATAAAAAAAAATCTTTATTTGATACTTCAACAACCATTTTGCATAATAATCAAACCCAGAAAAAGCCCATTGAAATATCATACCTAAATAGTAAAACGGTTTTGATCACTATTAAAAGCTTTGATGAAAAATACAAAAGCTATATTGATAGCCTTATTAAAATACATGAACCTAAATTAAGTAGAACCCCTAACTTCATTGTTGATATACGTAACAATGCCGGAGGTTCCGTTGAATCGTACAAAGAATTATTTCCATTTCTCTATACCAATCCTATTTTAAAGCCACATTTTGCTATTTTAAGCTCTGAAGGAAATATTAAATTAGTTAAATCAATGATCAATGATAAAATGACTAAAGAGCAAAAAAAAGAATGGGAAGATGCTGTTGTTTCAATGGAAAAAAACATTGGAGGCTTATACAGGGAAGAAAAAAGAGATACAATTAAACTTAACAAAGTGTTTGAGTACCCGAGCAAAATAGCAATATTAATTAATGGTAGCTCAGCCAGTGCCTCCGAATATTTTCTACTGGATGCTAGGCAGAGCAAAAAAGTTAAAATATTTGGGGCGCCAACAAATGGTGCCATAGCGTTTTTGGAATATATTGATGAAAATTATTGCCCATGTAAAGCCTATAAATTTGTATATCCGGTAGCCATTAATGAAGAGATCTTAAAATTAGGTGGTGACAGGGCTACTATCAAACCGGATGTAAGTATACCAAAAAACGTAAAAGATTGGATAAAATTCGTTCAGGATAGTTTTGATAAATGGTAACTTTTCTAAAATAAAATGAAACTAGCGAAATTCAAATTCCATAAAATAGAATGGGCATTTCATGTTATTTTTTGGCTTATATATTATTTTATATTTTATACTGCTTTAATCATAGGTTTTCCGAAAGATAAAGTTAGTTATATGTTTCTTGAAGAAATTGCTTATACATCATCAGAATTATATGTAGTTTATAGTATCCTTTTTATCATTATTCCACTTCTTTCCTCATCTAAAATTAAAAAGCCCATAGCTATTTTACTCTCAGTTTCAAGTATATTTATATTCGCTTTATTCCGTTATCTTTTTATAATTTTTGGCTCAAATACTAATTTTGATATTATTTACGAAGTGACCTCTTCAATCTTAATTTATATACGTTTTGGTGCTATTGGGATTGCATATTGGGCCGGAAAAAGTAGAATAATTATTGAAAAGGAAAAAGATAAAATTGAAAAGGAAAAACTACAGTTAGAAAAATCAAAACTTCAAACAGAACTTGCACATCTTAAATCACAATTCAGCCCGCACCTTTTATACAATACTTTAAATTTCTTTTATGGCAGGGTATATAAACTGGATGAAGCCCTTGCTGATAATTTGGCTAAACTATCTGATATATTACGCTACTCCTTAGAAGGTGAACCTGATTCATTAATTGACCTGGATGAAGAAGTTAAATATTTACAAAACTTTATTGATTTGCACAAACTCCGTTTTGGGGACAATTTTTTTATCAACCTATCCATATCAGGTAACTTAACAGGCAAAAAAATATTGCCTCTGGTATTGATTTCATTTATAGAAAATGCCATCAAGCATGGAGAGTATACCAGCGCAGAACACCCAATTGAAGTAGTGTTGCGCGTTGCTAATAATGAAATTTTGTTCTCGGTTCGCAACCTTAAAAAAATAAATCGGCTTGCGAACATCCGGTTTATTTCAACCGGCCTGGGTCTTGAGAACATCCGCAAAAGGATCAAGCTTATTTATGGCAACCTGCAGGAATTAACAATCAGCGAGGATGATAGCTTTTATACCACCATCCTTAAAATAGAAATACCTGAAATTGATTTTACTTCAGTAAGCGATTTCTCATTACCACTTATTAAGCTTGCATGAAAAAATTTACCTGCGTAATTGTAGACGACGAACCCGAAGGCGCGGATATTATAAATTCCTTTATTAAAAAAACCCCGTTTTTAGAAACCATATTATTAACACATAATCCCTTAGAGGCATTTGCTTATTTGCAGGAGCACGAGGCAGATGTACTTTTCCTTGATATAGAAATGCCTCAGATGAATGGATTGGATGTTGCCAAATTGCTGCAGCATAAAAACCTTCATATTATATTTACTACTGCTTACAGCCAGTTTGCCCTGGAAGGTTTTGAATTAAACGCTACCGGATATTTATTAAAACCCATTACTTTCTACAGGTTTCTTAAAGCCATGCAAAAGTTATTTAAATTAACCGGCCCGGAAGCTATTGACAAAGCCAGGCCGCCAATGGCTGATGAATTTATATTGGTGAAAACAAATGTGAGGAACCAATTCAGAAAAATTCTTTTCAAGGAAATTTATTATATAGAAAGTGAGAGGAACAACACCGTTTTTTTAACAGAAACCGGAAAGATAGAAACACCACATGCACTAGGTGAACTCATTGAAAAATTACCAGCAGTATTTTTTATGCGTGTGCATAAATCGTTTGTTATCTCCTTAAGCAACATTGCAAAAATAGATAAATCGCACGTATATATAAAAGCTAAAAGCTTCGATAAAGAAGGGTCAGGTAAAAATATTGAGAAGGCTATATCAATAGGTAATACTTACAGCAAGCCCTTAGAAGAGTATTTCAAACAAAGCATCATGGATAAACAAGGTGAATAACAATGATACCCAATATTTTCACCCGGGAGATTTCTTTGTATTAAGGTCTCCATTATTGCCTTATAAGAACATTGAAGCGCTTACCATTGAAAAACTTCGTATTTTATATCAAGACCCTGTTTTACAGGAAGCCATTTTTATCGCATCCCCCGATTTATATTCCGCTTTCCGGATTTGGCTTTCCGGTGAAATGGAAAATTTTAAAAATAAAGACAGGATCGAACTGACGCTCGTAAAATACCTGCTGCGCATGGCTTACCGCTGCACACCTTTTGGCATTTTTGCCGGTGTATCTGTCGGTAAATTTGCGAATGCGAATATAATGCAACTGGCGGCACGGGAAGAGAATAAAAAATCAAGTCGCCTTGATATGGATTTTTTATGTAAACTGGTAAAAACACAAACCCAAAATAATAATATAAATGATCAACTTATCTATTATCCCAACAATACAATATATTATGTTGGAGATGACATTCGGTATGTAGAATATTTGATAGACAATGGCAAGCGTTATCACCGTTTAGTAAATGTGGAGTCTTCCGCCTATCTGGATTCATTACTTCAAAAAGCAAAATATGGAGCAAAATTTTCAGAATTATTGACAGTGTTGGTTGATGATGAAATTTCTGAGGAAGAAGCCAAAGAATTTATCAGGGAAATAATTGTCAGCCAATTACTGGTTAGTAATACTGAGCCCGTTATTACAGGTAAAAATTATCTTACCCACCTGATAGAAGTAAGCAGTAAGTTTTCGGAAAATATACTTTTTCACGATCATCTAATCCGAACAGATGATTTGATTCGACAAGCTGATATTAATTTTACAGGTGAAGCAATTCATCATTATCAGTCTATTATTGATCACATTAGGGAATTGGATATTGACTTTGAAGCCAACCAGCTTTTACAGGTTGATATGTATAAACCGGTTGAAACTCTTACATTAACCGGTAAAGTAACCGATACCCTTTCTGAGGCAATCATGTTTTTGGCTCAGATTAAAATTCAACAGGACCCGGCACACCTTCAACAATTCAGGCAGGCATTCATTGAACGTTATGAAGGTTGCGAAATACCACTTGTAGAAGCGCTTGACGCAGATATGGGATTGGGATATCCAATTTCGGATTCGAAGCATGATTTAAGCCCTTTATTGGAAGATGTAGTTATAGCAGGAGGGATAAATCAGGAAATTACTTTTATTCTTTCAAGTTGGCAAAAATTTATTTTTGATAAATATCTTTTTGCCATTAAAAATAATCTGTCGGAAATAGAATTTACAGAAAAAGAAACGATTTCTTTTCTAAAGCAAGACTCGTTAAATAAATTACCTTTCTCGTTTTATACTTTGTGCCAACTTTTGGGCGATCAGGCTGCTATTAATGAAGATAGTTTTAAGCTTGTACATAAAGTAAGTACAGGGCCATCTGCGGCAAACTTCTTAGGAAGGTTTTGCCATATTAATGAAGATTTGACGCACTCGGTTAAGAAAGCCTTGCAAGCTGAGCAGTTGAACTACGGGGAAAAAGTTATACTTGCAGAAATTGTTCATATCAACCAGGCACGAACCGGAAACATAGCAAGCCGGCCTATATTGCGGGATTATGAAATTCCAATATTAGTCCAGGCAGGTGTAGACACCGAAATGACCATCTTTTTACAGGATTTAAAAATTTCAGTAAAAAATGGAAAAATTTTTTTACGTTCCGAAAAATTGGGAAAGCGAATTATCCCGCGCCTCAGCTCTGCACATAATTATTCTTCGCATGCCTTGCCTGTATATCATTTTCTATGTGATTTAATGTTCCAGGATACTCTCACAGGCCTTGCTTGGGATTGGGGATTTCTTAATCAGGCAGATTATTTGCCCCGTGTTAATTATGGAAAAGTAATTTTATCAAAAGCCCGTTGGAAACTTTCAGCTGAGCAAATAGAAAGCCTTCGCAAAATTCCTGAAGTAGAGTTTAATGAAAGTGTTAAACAGATTTTTAATGAAAAAAATATCCCGCGTTTCTTCCTTTTATCCGAAGGTGACAATCAAATTCCAATTGATACCGAAAACCCTTTATGCTTAAAAATTTTTCATCAATTTGCTAAAGCAAATCCTTCAATTATTATTGAAGAAGATCTTTTTAATCATAATAACTTGTCGGTGAGTAATAAGGAAGGGCATTATACAAATGAAATTATTATCCCGTGGATGCGTACGGCAGATATTCAAACTAAAGCAACATTAAGTGATAACAGTAAGTTATTTTCCCCTCAATTGCAAGAAGTTGAATTTGCCGGCAAATGGCTTTATTTTAAAATATACTGTGGATACAAAACGGCAGATAAAATTCTTGTACAAGTAATTAAACCGCTGGCAGAAGAATTACTTATCCAAAAAAAAATAGATAAATGGTTTTTTATCAGGTACAACGATCCGAAACCACACTTACGATTTAGATTACATAGCAAAGATGATCTATATGCAATAATACCGCTTTTAGAAGAGCGGTTACAACCTTACATTAAAAGCAAATTAGTTGAAAAGTTTGTGATCGATGAATATAAGCCTGAAACAGACCGATATGGATATAATAACATGACCGAGAGTGAAACCTTATTTTATTATGACAGTAAGGCGGTTGTTTCGCTTATAAATGAATTGGATGGCGACACGGGGGATAATTACCGGTGGTTATTGGCAATAAAAGGTATTGACGAATTACTTAATGATTTTGGATTAAATACGACAGAGAAGAAAGTCCTGATGAATCTTTTACAAAAAGCCTTTAAAACCGAGTTTGATGCCGGTAATATCAACAGCAAAAAATCATTGGCCGATAAGTATAGAAAAGAAAAAAATAACATTCGAAAGGTACTTATTGAAAATAATGATGAGTTTGCGCCTGCTTTCCAAATTTTTAACGAAAGGAGTATTAATTGGAAACCTGTTATTGAAAATATCCTTCAAAAAAATCTGTCAAATACCCTGTCTGTAAGTTTAGAAAGTTTGCTGAGCAGTTATATACACATGTACGCAAATCGGTTGATAAGGTCACGTCAACGCATGCAAGAATTGGTTATATATGATTTTTTATTCATGCATTATTCTTCTATAAAAGCAAGGGACCTATGATAATAACAGGAGAGAGCAAAAAAAAAAATATTAAAAATTTAGCCTCCCAAATTTCATTAAATAATATACCTAATTCTATATCTATATTAAGCGGTAAAGGTGGTTTAGTATTGTTGGGTGTCATTAAACAAATTGGCGTAAATCTACACGAAAACGCTATAAGTTGCTGAATATTAGTATTATACGTCTAAAATTTGGTTGTTTATTTTAATTTTCGTGTTATAATAAAATTTCTAACGGTAAGCCTGTTTACTTCCAAGATTCTACTGATAGCAGTAATGCTAATTTTCTTCTCCAAAAGTTTTTTGATATCTTCATCTTTACCTGATAATTTTACCTCTTTGTTTTGTGAGCCGTAAGGCCTGCCCAGCCTCATACCTTCGCTTTTCCTTCTGGCTAAGGCTTCTTTGGTTCGCTGGGAAATGAGATTTCTTTCTATTTCAGCGGAAAGCGAAAAAGCAAAGGCCAAAACTTTCGAATTAATGTTGTTGCCTAATTCATAGCCTTCTTTAATAGTAAAAACTTTGATATTTCTTTCCATGCAGTCGTGGAGTATGGACATCACCTCCATTAAATTTCTGCCCAACCGGGACAACTCGCTTACCAGAAAAATATCTTCATTTTTCATCCTTAGCAAGTTCTATTTTTTGATCTTGCCAAATTTGTTCAGGGATCAAATAATTTTCATACGCTTTATAGTTAAAGGAATCCATTAGGTTAACCTGACCGGATTTTATCCCGTTTACTAAATGCTGTGTTAACAGAACCTTGTACAAGGAAGTAGAAGCAGGTGAACGGCTAAGCACGTCTTTTTCCGGTTTTTTTAAAAAACTATCCATTGGTTTATCACCAATGTTTCCATTTTTAAGCTTAAAATCTTCCAAAGCATTTTTTAAAGAAGGGTTCTCACAAACAAAATCAATGGTTCTTATAATATCTGAAACCCTAACCTGCAATGACCTGGAGCCTTCTTCGAGTACTTTATAGTAGGTATCATCTTTTTTTATATTACCTCCTTTTTTAAGTCTTTCTATGGTTTTTTTGCTATTTACAAACTTAAAAAATAACTCACTGTTTATCAATTCAACCCAGAACTTAGCCTTTTCCTGAATGGTTTTACTAAAATCAAGCGTTATGGACTCAACTTTTGTTGCTCTGCAACAACCTTGATTAAAAGACTGAGTTCCTATTCTCACCAACACCCGGTATTACTCGCCTTAAAAGAATTAGATAAAATAAAAAAAACAGAATTTTTGCTAGAGATGATGGATAATGAATCTATGCGTCAAATTATCCCAAAACAACTCAACAAAGGCGAAAATGCACATAAATTTTCAAGAGCGGTGTTTTATGCAAATAGTGGTGAAATTCGATTTGCTTCACGAGAAGAACAATTATTATCCGATTCTTGTAAAAGATTAGTCCAAAATATAATAATAGCTTGGAATTATCTTTATTTAAGCGACCTTATTTTTAAAACTTCTCAAAAAGATAGGTCAGAGCTTATTAAGGCAATAGAAGAATCCTCTCCGGTACATTGGCAACACATTAATTTGCATGGAGTTTTTGATTTTTCAACAGAGGCGCTTAGGGATAGCCTAGATTTTAATATTGAAGAGTTAATTAATTTTGATTGGAAAGAAGAACCAGCTACTTTTTAAGGCGTATAATACTAATATTCAGCAACTTATAGCGTTTCCGTGTAGATTTACGCCAATTTGTTTAATGACACCCATTTTTATTACAAACAGCTATTTAAAATTAATATTTACTTAATATGTAAAAGTCAATTCCATTTTGATTGTTAACCCAATTCGATCATTATAAAAAAAACTTTATTTATTTAAAGTAAATAAACAACTTTATTATAAGACGTGAGATTTTAAAAACGTGACAAAATATTTTTAAATCTTTTCAAAAGTCTGCGATTTCTTTACATCAACCCTTTGTACAAAGATAACATATTTAATTAAATATTTAAATAAATCTAAAAATTAATTAAATATTTAATATACATTTTTAATTACTAGTGTTTACGAAAAACGAACTAAATATTACTTAAAATATTTAATTTAAATCAATAAATTTTTTATTTCAGGTCGGGTCAATAGTTGGAATAGTAAAAATAAACGTGCGTTTTTACCATACTCTTTTTATAGGAGGGGTTCTTTTTAAAAGACCCTCTCCTATCGTTTTTCAAAGCTCACTAAGTTAACGAAACTGGTAAATGAAATCTGTGTATAATGTCAACCGTTTTAATTAACATTACAGGATAAATAATGTATTATGAAAATCGGATATGCCAGGGTTTCCACTCAAGATCAAAATTTGGATTTACAAAAAGACGCTCTGAAAAAATATGGTTGTGAAATTATCTATGAAGAAAAGGTAAGTGGTAAAAACATAGAGCGAACAGAACTTGGTAAACTAAGGGATAGTGTTAGGAAAGGTGATGAAATTGTAGTTTGGAAACTCGACAGGCTCGGCCGTTCGCTTAAAGATTTAATATTTTTAATTACCAGTTTTCAGGATAAAGAAATTGGATTTATCAGCCTTCATGATAACATCAATACCACTACCGCCCAGGGAAGATTGGTATTTAATATTTTTGCCTCACTTGCAGAATTTGAAAGAGAAATCATTAAAGAACGAACCATAGCTGGCTTAGAGTCCGCTCGGGCTCGGGGAAGAATGGGTGGCCGGCCAAAAGGACTTTCTGACGAAAGTTACAAAACGGCACTGGCCGCCAAACAGCTTTATGATGCTAAAACTTTGACGATTATGGAAATTTGTAAAAGGCTTTCTATTTCTAAACCCACACTTTATAAATATTTGAAATATTTTTAATTTACAATAAGTTTTAAAATTTAAGTTGAATCTTGCTAATATTAGTTTTTCAGAATTAAATACCTTAAAAGAATCGCATACTTTTTAAAAGGCGTCATTATCAAATGTTTTGTTTTTTAATTTTGATATTTGATAATCAATCCCAGTAACGTTTCTCCTATATCGAACCATTTCCAAGCTAGCATTAAAATGATGTGAAATATTTTCATTTGACATTCCTTTTTTCACCGCCCATAATATACCTTCTCTACAGATTTGTAAACACCCACCAAGCCACCTTGCCTCGTCTTCATGACCTTTATTATATGTTCTACAATTAAAAGGACCTAATTTATTAAATCCAAAAGGTGTGTGACCTTCTATAATATGTGCGATCTCATGCATTAAGTCACTTTCCTGTCTATAAACCGAATGTGAGTCATTTAATATAATTAATGGAAAGGGATCAAGATAAATTGTTATAGCAGAAAATCCATTATCAGGATCATTTATAATCTTTGATAAATTATTGTTAATTCCTGGTATTTCCGTAGAGGATTTAATTATTAAATTTAAATGCTTCGCTAAGATTCTAGCTGGTAAATAATCTTTTTTTGAAAGATTAAGAGCAGTTCTTAATTCTAGGGATTTTTTTTCTGCGTATGCTTTAAATCCACGACGCATTAATCTTGATTTATAAGGCCTTTGTTGTTAGCTAAGTAGGCAAGATTAATCATCTGAATTAAAGCGTCCACTGTTTGTTTACTTAGTGTCTGATCAGCTCTAAGTTGAATTGCAATTTTTTCAGGTATAGTTAAATTCTCTTCTTTTAAAAAAGATTGCTCATTTTGATTAATAAAAGTTTCAGGTGAAATATTTAACCATTTACATATTTTAATAAAAGTATCAACGTCAGGGACTTTTCCCTGCTCTATTCTAGAGAGTGTTGAAATACTCACATCCCCAATTTCAATAGCAATTTCTCTGAGACCCCTATTTTTTCTTTTTTCTCTAACCATTCCAGAAAACTTGTCCGTGTTAATTTCATGTATTGTGGCAGACCCCATATGACAATTTTTTTTAAAGATATGACATTGTGTCTTAAATGAGACAGTGTCTTATGGAAAATAAATAAAATAAAAAGAATTTTTGTTTCTTTAATGAAACAACGTTTTATCGGTATGAATATTGTGCACTCTTTTAATTAAAAAATATGTCTTTAAAATCAAAAACGTCTGTGTTAATAATTTAACTCAAAATTAATATTATGGAAGAGAAAAACAAAAATCAGGAACATGGTAAATCTGTTCTACGTTTAAGCATTAATGGCAAACATTATGAGTGGCATCAGGAATATATTACTGGTGCTGAAATTAGAAAGCTAGGAAACATTCCACCTTTCGATGAAATTTTCCTTGCTATAAAAAAGCCATGGGAAGATGAACTAATCCCAAATGAAAAGCAGATAAACCTTGCCCGCCCTGAAATTGAACACTTCTATTCAAAGGAAACGGAAGCAATCATTTTGGTAAATGGAACTCCTCGCGAATGGGTTAAATCAAAAATCAGTTTTAAAGAAGTAATCATCCTTGCTTACAGTGAATACATTGATAATCCCACAATGGTTTATGTTGTTGCTTATGAAGATGGACCAAAAAAAAATCCAGAAGGTTCAATGTTTCCAAATCAAGAAGTTTTTGTAAAAAATAAAATGATTTTCAATGCAGCAGGAAATTTTAAATCATAATTCAGATTTGAATCAATTACAAGTGGATGGTTACGACTTGGAGATAAATGGCGGATATTTACTTGTCCACCAAATACCCTATGTTACACCAACGAAGCAAGTAGATTATGGAACCTTAGTTTGTGTGCTAACGTATGCGACCCCAACGAAGTTTTCACCTCCACAAGACCACACAATTTATTTCTGTGGTGAAACTCCATGTAATTTAAATGGGCTACCAATGGATGCAATCATTAACAACAGCCAATGCCAACAGCTCACTTCTGAAATATTGGTTACTCATTACTTTTCAAGTAAGCCGAAATATTTAAACAACTATCCAAATTACTTTGAGAAAATAAGGACTTATGCTGAAATTTTGAGTATTCATGCCAAAGCTATTGACAGTTCTGTAACCACAAAACCAAATAAAAAAAAGTAAGATGAAAACTGAAGTACCAACCATAGAAAATGTTTTTAAATATCCTGACACTAATTCTTCCCGTGCAAAAATTGAATATTTGAATCGCAAATTTGAAAATCAAAAAGTTGCAATTATCGGATTGGGTGGCACTGGCTCTTACATACTTGACCAGATTGCTAAAACCCCTGTAAAGGAGATTCATATTTTTGATGGTGATATTTTTCAATTACATAATGCCTTTCGTTCTCCAGGTGCAGTGTCAGGTGAGAAATTAGAAGCCGAAAACCGATTAATGAAAGTGAATTACTACTTTGAAATATATTCCAATATGCATAATGGAATAAAACCACACGCTAAATACGTTACGCCTAAAAACATAGTTGAACTGAAAGGGTTCAACTATGTTTTTATAAGTGTTGATAAAAATGAAGTCCGTTACAACCTAACTCAAAGTTTGTTGGCAATGGGTGTTACATTTATTGATGTAGGTATGGAAGTGAATAAAGTCGAAGATAATTTACTTGGTACAGTTCGTGTAACTGTAGGAACGAAATCAAAAAATAATCATTTGGATTCTCGTATTGGTTCGCATGAGTTTGGTGAAAATGAATACGCGACGAATATTCAAATTGCTGACTTGAATTGTTTAAATGCGATGCTTGCAATTTTGAAATGGAAAAAACTAAGTGGTTTTTATCAGGATGTAA
>Ga0123337_10001717_pt1 | contig 27150 bp, 28 predicted proteins | sample frozenSSSSmetaG_FD_89792 | JGI IMG/M metagenome (GOLD analysis project Ga0123337, IMG submission 89792) | Glacier valley bacterial and archeal communities from Borup Fiord, Nunavut, Canada, to study Microbial Dark Matter (Phase II) -... | ecosystem: Environmental > Aquatic > Freshwater > Ice >...
CATTCATATTTCATCATTGGTTTACACTTTCTGGCCCTGATTTCGTTTCTATAAAAAAGAGAGACCTATCATGCGATTTCTACATACAATGGGGCTATTCGCCCTTTTTTTTAGTGCGGTACTGTGGCCTACCATCAGCCAGGCTACCCACGTGCGGGCGGGCGAAATCACGACCCGGCGTTTGCCCGGCGCGTCTCTTACTTACGAAATTACGTTCACGGCCTATTACGATGAAGTTGACGGAGCAGCCGCGTCGGCGCAGGGTAATGATGTAACGATCTGCTTTGGCGATGGCAATTCGCGTCTGGTCACGCGCTTACCCCGTGTTTTCATCAACAACCGAACCTCGTCCATCAACGTGTACCGGACCACCTACACCTACCCCGCTCCCAGTGTCTATACCGTCTCCGTGACGGTGCCTAATCGAAACGGTAATACCAAAAACCTGGGGGCACAATCGCGTGATATCACGTTTTTCGTCTCGACAACCATCCAGATTTCTTCCAACCTCGGTCTGAACTCAACGCCGGTGATGCTCAATCCGCCCCTTGACTCGGGCCGCGTGGGCCAGCGGTTCTGCCATAACCCAGCCGCCTTCGACGCCGACGGCGACAGTCTGGCCTATCGGCTGAGTATCCCCAAAGAATCGCTGGGGGGCGATGCGGGCTGTACGGGGCGTAACATTCAGGGCTACCAGGACCCCACCCGCTTCAGTGTATCGAGTGAAACGGGGGGGGCGGCTACCTTCACCATCGACTCCCGCACGGGCGAGCTCTGCTGGGACGCGCCCGGTCAGGAGGGTCAGTACAATTTCGCCTTCATCATTGAGGAATGGCGCGACGGCGTGCTCATCGGCGAGATCACCCGCGACATGCAGATTATTGTTCTGGGAGGCCCCAACCGAAGGCCACGACTGGATCCCCTACCCGACCTGTGTATCGAAGCGGGGCAGCTCATTAACCAGCCCGTGCGGGCCACCGACCCCGACGGTAACCCCATCTTTATTGAGGGCTTCGGGGGTGTTTTCAACGTGGGGCAGGACGGCGCACCGCTGGCCGCCAGCGAACTGATTTCGCCCGCCTACGCCCAGGTGCTCAACGGCGGTACGGTAAACCGACCCCTGACCCAGCCCGGGACGGCCACCTTCCGCTGGCAAACCAACTGCAGCCACATTCGGCGCGGCCCCTATGATGTGACCTTTAAAGTAACCGACGTACCCCCCAAAAGCGGACGTCAGAACCTCTCGCTGGTTTCCTTCCAGACGCTGCGCATTCAGATTATCGGCCCTTCAATCAAAAACCTGACCGCCCGCCCTACCGCCGTGGCTACAGGCCGCGCCATTCTGCTGAACTGGTCGCCGTACAGTTGCATTCCACCCAACGGGGGCGAGATTATTATCTACCGTAAAGAGGGCTGCACTACGGTTGAGCCGCCGGTTTGCACCCAGGGCCTGCCTGCCAGTTTGGGCTACCGCGAGATTGCGCGGTTGCCAGTGGGCAGCACGAGTTTCACCGACACGACTTCGCTACGGCGGGGGGTAAGCTACTCCTACCGCACGGTGGTCGAGTACAAAGACCGCAACAATGAGTTCGTCAACGGGGGGCTAAGCGCGGCCTCGTTGCAGGCCTGTCTGGAGTTGCCGCTGCTGGTGCCGGTCATGACGCAGGTAACGGTCGATTCGACCGCCGAGCAACGGGGGCAGATCACCGTGCGCTGGAGCCGCCCCGTAGGGCTACAGCCCGGCGATCTGGGCGGACCGTACCAGTACCGGCTCCAGCGGGCCACGGGGCTGGCAGGGACTACCTATACCACCATAGCCATAGTTCCCACCAATCTGGGGGCTAACACCGACACAATCTACGTGGATAAGGGTACCTCAACCTCGGCCCTCAACACCGTAGCCAATGCTTATAGGTACCAGGTCGAGTTTTATTACACCAGCCCCAGCGGGGTGCTGACCCGGCTCGATGCGGCTGACCCCGCGGCCAGTGTCCGGCTGAGTGCGGCCCCGGCTAACCGGCAGATTACCCTGACCTGGCAGACCAACACACCCTGGAGCAACGACAACCAGACGCACCGGGTATTCCGCAGCCGCAAAGGGCCGAACGGACCGTTTGAACTGGTGGCCGACGTGCCGGTTCGTGGACCGGACACGTACACCTTCGTAGACCGGGGCCTGCTGGCGGGCAGTACAACGATCATTCCCCTGTCTGCCGACACCAGTTACTGCTACCGAGTCCTGACGCGGGGCCGCTATGCCGACGCCCGGCTGACTAAGTTTGGTCTGATCGAAAACTTCAGCCAGACACTGTGCGCTACGCCTATCGACACCACCCGGCCCTGCGCGCCCCGGCTGGGACTGGATAGCCTGAACTGCGCCAGCCTGACCCCCGAGAGTTTCTGCAACCAGACTACGTTCACCAACAAGCTGCGCTGGAAACCCACCTTCGGCCCCACCTGCGACCCAAACATTGCCAGTTATAACATTTATTACGCCCGGTACGCGCAGGATACGCTGAGCCGTCTGACGAGTGTGCAAGCCCCCATGACCACCTTCGACCACGCCAGCCTGACCACCGTGGCGGGTTGCTATTACGTAACGGCGGTGAGTAAGCGGGGGCTGGAGAGCGCCCCCTCCAACAAGGTCTGCAATGATGCCTGTCCGGCGCTGGTGCTGCCCAACGTATTCACACCCAATGGTGATGGCCGCAACGACACGTTCGAGCCCATGCGCTGCCCGCGCTTTGTGCAGACCATCGAATTTGTTGTCTATAACCGCTGGGGGGTGAAGGTCTATGAGTCTGCTGGCCCGACACTCAGCTGGGACGGCAAAACCAGCGACGGGACTGAGCTGCCCAGTGGCTTGTACTACTATCAGGCCACCGTGCGCTACGCCGTGGTGGATCGCAACGCCCCACCCCAGGTCATTAAAGGTTGGGTACAGATCATTCGGGGCGGGGGAGCCTAAATCAATTGTGAATGAGTGGATGAGTGAATAGGCTGACGCAAGCAGTTGCCGCGTCAGCCTATTCACTCATCCACTCACTCGCTCATTCACAATTATTTCATGTTGTGATAAACCGTTTGTACGTCATCATCTTCTTCGATGCGTTCGATGAGTTTTTCTACGTCGGCCACTTCCTCGTCGGTTAGTTCTTTGGTGTCGTTGGGGATACGCTCAAACTCGGCCTGATCTATGGCAATGCCCTTCTCTTCCAGAAACTTCTGAATGGCTCCGAAGGCTGTGAATTCGCCATAGATGACGTACTGACTGGTTTCATCGTCGAGATCAACTTCGTCTCCCCCTGCGTCAATCAGTTCGAGTTCAAGTTCTTCCTGATCGAGACCGGCTGCCGGAATCCGGAAAACAGATTTACGGTCGAACATAAAGTCGAGCATACCCTGCGTACCCAGGCTACCACCCAGTTTGTTGAGGTAGCTGCGGACGTTGGCTACCGTGCGGTTGTGATTGTCGGTAGCGGTTTCGATAACGAGTGCGATACCATGCGGGGCGTAGGCTTCGTAAACAATCTCTTTGTAGTCTTCCTGATCTTTGGAAGACGCTTTTTTGATGGCCCGCTCCACATTTTCCTTGGGCATGTTGGCAGCTTTGGCGTTCTGGATAATAGCCCGCAGCCGCCCGTTGGTATCGGGGTCGGGTCCACCGCCTTTCACGGCCATCACAATGTCTTTGCCGATACGGGTGAAGGTCTTGGCCATCTGCCCCCACCGTTTCATTTTCCGGGCTTTCCGGTATTCAAATGCGCGTCCCATCTTTTTGAGGTTTTAACACAGAGAAAACAGAGGTGCTTATCCCTGATTATTTTCTCCGTTTACTCTGTGACTAACTCGGTCTCTCTGTGTTTAGAAATCAACTCAATGTTCATCATGGTCTGCACCATATCGTCGAACGTTTCCCGCCGACGAATCAGGTACGGTTCACCGGCGTAGACCAATACCTCGGCAGGGCGTTCGCGAAGGTTGTAGTTGGAAGCCATGCTCATGCCATAGGCACCCGCGTTCTCGAACGAAAGTACATCGCCGGGCCTGACTTCGGGCAGGGGCCGGTCCGTAGCGAATGTATCCGTCTCGCAGATATACCCTACCACGTCGTACAGCCTCGGTTCGCCCGCGTTGTCTGAACCGGCGGGGTTGGATGCGTTCAGGATGGTATGCCAGGCGTCGTACATCATGGGGCGGATCAGGTGGTTCAGACCCGAATTGACCATAACAAAGGTGCGGGTCGGGTTTTCCTTGACCACATTCACACCCACCAGCAGATGCCCGCTTTCGCTTACAAGCAGCTTGCCCGGCTCGAAACAAAGCTGAATATGGCGCCCGTACCGCCCGCAGAACGCCTGAAAAGCCGCCGACACTTTCGCGCCCAGATCGGTGAGGTTCGTGGCGTAGTCACCCTCGCGGTAGGCTACTTTGAAACCGCTGCCAAAGTCAATGAATTGCAGGTCGGGGTAGTCTTCGGCCATCGCAAACAGCACGTCGGCAATGCGCAGGAAGGTGTTGCTGTCTTTGAAATCGGAACCGGTATGTACGTGCAGACCTACCACCGGAATCTGGTATTGCGCCACTACGTCCCGGATTTTTTGACGGTAGGCGTTGGAGATACCGAATTTCGAGTTTTCGTGACCAACCTGAATTTTCGCGGTGCCCCCATCGAGCAGACTGGGGTTAATCCGCAGGGCCAAAGGATACTGACCGCCGTAGGTCTGACCAATCTGCTCCAGCAGGGGCAGGCTATCTACGTTGAGTTGCAGACCCATGACCAGTGCTTCCTGAATTTCAGACCAGGCGTTACCACTGGGGGTGTACATGATCTGCTCTGGCAAAAAGCCCGCCATCAGCGCCAGCCGCGCTTCATTGACGGATACCACCTCCACGTCGATGCCCTGTACCTGCATCAGCTTCAGGATGCTGAGATTAGTCAGGGCTTTGGTGGCATATTTTATTTTGAGATCGACACCCGCGAATGCGGCCCGGAGTGCGTCGATTTTTTCGATAATTTTGTCAGCGTCGTACACGTACAACGGCAATCCAAAGTCAGCGGCAATACCCAGCACGTCGACGCCCTGAATCTGGTAACGGTTATTGATCAGTTGCATAATTCGTAAAACAGACCGCAAAATTACTCGTTCTTTCCCCGATGTACAAAATTCGTCGTCTGCTCCTGCTGTTGCTCCTGTTTGGCGCGGATGCGGCCACTGGTCAGCCCGGGGTTGGAAGAGCTACCTTTTCGGCCCGTCGTCCTGTTTCCCGTCCCATGATTCCGTCCAGCCTTAAAACCGTAAAACGCGGTACTACTCCCGAACCCGCCCTACCCGACTCCAGTACCAACCCAATTCCATCCGCCATTGCCGACCGCCCTCAGGATACGTTGCTCCGCCGACGAAAATTACGGGTGCGGTTTCGGGGGTAAAACTAGTATGACCCCACAGACCTTCCATACCCACGCCGATCTGTCGCAGCACGCGGCTGAACATCTGGCCAGTCTGATTACTCAAAAGCCCGATGCACTCCTGTGCGTAGCGTCGGGCGACACCCCCATTGAGACGTATCAACGCTTTGCTGAACTGGTAAGAACCCGGTCTATTGACGTTAGCAGATGCCAGTTTGTGGGACTTGACGAATGGGTTGGCTTTGGACCAGACGATGCCGGAAGCTGCTCCTACTACGTCTTTCGGGATCTGTTTGTCCCGCTTGGTCTTAGGCCCGATCAAATCCACGTTTTCGACGCCAAAGCCCATGATTTACAGGCTGAATGCACCCGAATCGACACTATTATCGACCGGCATGGCGGGCTGGACCTGCTGCTGGTGGGGATGGGTATGAACGGCCATATCGCCCTCAACGAGCCGGGAACGCCTTTTACCAACGGTTGCCACGTCGTTGAACTGGCCGAAAGCACCAAAACCGTCGGGCAGAAATACTTTGCGCAGCAAACCGAACTCACGCACGGCATCACCCTCGGCCTGCGCCACCTGACTGCCGCCCACGACGTAATTCTGATGGTGAGTGGCGCGAAGAAAGCCCCCGTCCTGCGCAACGCCCTTACTGGTCCCGTCACCGAGCAACTCCCCGCCAGTATTGTCCAGACCTGCCCGCAGGTTCACGTTTGGGCAGACGCGGAAGCAGGGTCGTTGTTGTAGAACCGATACGGTGAAACAGGCTGTATTCGATACTGAATACAGAGGCCTAAGGCTACGCATATTTCACCGACCTGCTTATATATGAACAACTTTAACCGAATTGCTCTGGTGTATGACAGCCTGTCCCGGATTGTGTTTGGGCGCCGGCTGCAGCGGGCGCAGGCCCTGTTTCTCAATCAGATTCCGAGTGCTGATGCGTCGGGTACTGGTGCATCGGTGCTGGTGCTGGGTGGCGGCACGGGTGAGATACTAACCGCTATTTTTGCCAGACAACCCGGTTGCCACGTCCTGTTTCTGGAACCATCGGCCCGAATGGTGAGTCAGGCAACCCGGCGGGTACTACGTCTGACCTGCCCGGTCGGTATTACGTTTCGGGTTGGCAACGAGAAAACCTTACGGTCTGACGAGCAATTCGACGCGATTATTACCCCCTTCGTGCTGGACTTGTTCACGAACGAAACCCTTCAGACTCATTTTATCCCCTGTCTTCAAAAAACACTGAAACCGAATGGGATCTGGCTCGCTACAGATTTCGTGAATACGCCCGTCTGGTGGCAGCGGGTACTGCTCTGGGCCATGATCCGCTTCTTTCGTCTTACGGCCGGTATCGAAACACAGCAGTTAGTAGACTGGCAGCAGACCCTCCGCAACGCCGGGCTGACCCGCCATGCCCAGCAACACACCGTATGGGGGATGGTGTCGGCAGACGTGTGGAGCCATTAAACAGTCTGTAGAACCGAAGTAACATCAGAGAAATCACTGATGTCATACCACTCATCGGTGCCGAGGCTGAGCCAGTGACCGGCTTCTCTTGGCCGTTTGTGCCGGGCCTTTTCGGGGTCGTAATCGGACGCATAAACCGCGCTCATGACCCGTTGCAGGGTGGGCCAGGGTAGCGTCCTTGTGCGTTCCTGCTCGTTATGGCTGGTAAATACCTGCACCGTACGGCTGGCAAATGAAGCGGTGAGCCGGGTCTCCTGCACATCTGCCGGGCTTCTGATTTTCAGGTAGATTAACTCAAAAGGCCGCTCGCGCCCGGCCCGTTCGTAAATAGCCTGAATCAGTTCCTGAACCACATACTGCCAATCGTCGGCATGTTGCGGGCGTCCCTGCCGGGTGGGGACGTTGGGCGTTTCGATACGGACACTCCAAAATTCATCATCCTCGCTCAGTTGATCTTCATCAACGGGCTTCAGCCTTGCTTTATCGGCCAGGGTTAGCATTGTTTGCCGCCAGGTTTGGGGCAACCGGCCCGCCCAGGTCAGGTCGTCGTCGGGTGTGAAGCCATCCGCCAGCAGTTCTTCCTCGTCCATATCGTCACGATCGGGGTAAACGAGGGTCAGTTCAACACCAAGTTCACCAACGAGGGGCGTCAGTGCAAGGGTGTAAAAATAAGCGTAGGGAGCGGGCAGTGAGCGGGCGGTCTGATACCGGATCTGGAGCGTTTTGAGCGACATGAGTAAACAGCTAACAAAGCACAAACTTACAACAGCCGGGCCATTGTCTGGTTCCGGTCCAGTTTACCGGTGGCCGTTTCGGCAAACGCAGGTATGGCAAGCCACGTACGCGGTACACAATAGGGGCCCAACTGCAACCGTACCTCATCCTGAATAGACGCCCATTGTTCACTGCTAACGGTCAACTGCTCACTGATAACTACTACCCGCTGACCCAGCCGCTCGTCGGGCAGTCCGGCCACAAACAACCGTGCCGACAGGCCAAACCCGGATAGGTTGGCCAGAATAATCTGCTCGATGGGTTCCGGCTGAATTTTTACACCCCCGCTGTTTATGATCAGATCAGCCCGGCCCACTACCCGAAAGTGCATACGATCGGGCATCTCGACAACGTCGTTAGTCTGAACCCGTTCAAAATTGGAAGCAGCCGCCAGAATGTTCAGGCAGCCGCGTTCGTCGGTACCAAGCTGAACACCGGCAAGAGCCGTAAAGAAATCGTTTCGGTCGGGACCATTGAGCCGCCGGAGTGCAATATGCGATACGGTTTCGGTCATGCCGTACGTGGCATAAACCGGCGCGGAGATGATCGGCAACGCCCGTTCCAGCCCCGGACCAGTGGCCGCCCCACCTACCAGAATGGCCTTCATCCCGTTTAGAATAGAAAGAAACTCCGGCCTGCTGTTTAGCGCGATTTCATCTAAAATCGTCTGGAGTTGTAGCGGCACAAGGGCGGTAAAGGCAAAGCGGGTGTCAGGAGAAAAACCGTTCAATGGGTTGCTGGCTGGTTCAATAACGGTCATGGTCAGGCCCAGTTCCAGCCCGCGTACCAGCATCATCACGCCCGCTACGTAGCGAATATTCAGGCAAACGAGTGCGGTATCACCTGGTTTTAGCCCCAGCGTCTGCCCCGTTAGCAGCGCACTCGCCCGCATCTGTTCGCGCGTAAGCGTAATGGGTTTAGGCACGCCCGTCGAACCGGAGGTGTGCAGCACAAATTCAGCCTGTCCGCTCTGCCACGCCCGACAAAAGGCCAGCGCGTCGGTTTCGTAGGGGGTACCGCCCGTTGGCCACAATTCCGGATTATTGGGATCGATGAACAGCATCAGCCAGCTACGCGCAGGCTGTTTGCCCCGCTGAGTGTCGTAACCTTATACCGGTTGAGGGGCTGCGTGGCCGGGCCGGAAACAACCGCGCCGGTAACGCTGAAGCGCGACAGATCGAGCGGGCAGTAAAACTGATTTTCGGTGGGTTTATACACCAGCAGGGTACCTTCGTGCGTGCATTTAGCGGATACGGCTACAAATTCACCGCCCGACGTGTGAGCCACCAATACCCCATTGGTTATCACATACCCACCCACCACAGCCAGACTCTGATTGATCTGATCACTCAGGTTCAGCATAAAATCAAGACCGGGAGCGGGCGGCTGGTCGGCACTGTCGGAGCAGCCCGCCATACTGCGCGAAAAAAGCAGCGCACTGATGCCAGTAATGGCATGTAAAAAAAACTCGTGTCGGTTCATGGTCAATCTGTGCGTTTAGGCGGGTGCTGACTGTTACTTTTGTGAACTCTAACCTGTTCACTGTGTAAATATGCCTTTTTTCCGGCATTCTCCGACGCCGAACAATGCCCTTCATCGGGTCGTTACCAACATTAACTATGGAAGAAGCGAACGTAATCATCAATCCGATTTCGCCGGATAAAGTTGCCGAATCGCCGGGTTTACTGGCCTACGCACACACGGCGGGGGGAGCCGTAATCCGCCCCGAAGACAAAGGTAAGATCACGGGCCGGGCCGTGTCGGCCATGCGCGAACAGACTGACATGCAGCTTAGTCAGTTGTTCAGGCAAATGCAGTTACTGGCCGATCAGGCTACGGCTATCCGGCATCGGGTGGAAGTATCGGAACGCATTTACGGTGCGCAGATGAACTTCGAACCGGTCATTAGTCACACGTACTATTTTTACACCCGAAAAGACGGCTCCGACGTGCTGTCTATGATTGGACCGACCGAGTGGGGCCGCAAATTTCCGTTTGAGCGTTGCCTGGCGACGGTCCGCATGATGGCCGACCATACCTGGGACGTTTTTTACCATGAGGTCAATTACGAATTTTGAAGGATAAAATGAGCTAACGCAGGCAGTACACGCGCCCACTCATTCTATCATTCACCCAATCAAAATTAACTATGACAAGTAATCTCCCCTGGGAACCGATTAAAGAATACAAGGAGATTCTGTTCTCCTATTACGAAGGCATCGCCAAAATCAGCATCAACCGGCCGCAAAAGCGCAACGCGTTCACGCCCCTGACCGTCAGGGAGATGCAGGAGGCCATGGAAATTGCCCGGCAGGACGAACGCGTGGGCGTAGTGATCCTGACTGGCGAAGGCGGAGAAGCTTTCTGCTCCGGTGGCGATCAGTCGGTACGTGGACACGGCGGCTACATTGGCGAAGATACCGTACCCCGCCTGAACGTGCTGGACCTGCAAATGCAGATTCGACGTATTCCGAAGCCGGTTATTGCCATGGTGGCAGGTTATGCTATTGGGGGTGGTCACGTCCTGCACGTGGTTTGCGACCTGACGATTGCCGCCGACAACGCCCGCTTTGGACAGACCGGCCCCAAAGTTGGCTCGTTTGACGGCGGTTTTGGGGCGAGCTATTTAGCCCGAATTGTAGGGCAGAAGAAAGCCCGCGAAATCTGGTTTCTCTGTGATCAATATGACGCGCAGGAAGCGCTGAACATGGGGCTCGTGAATAAAGTTGTGCCGCTCGATCTTCTTGAAGAAGCCACCGTGGCCTGGTGCCGGAAGATCCTCGAAAAAAGCCCGATTGCCCTGCGTATGGTCAAGGCATCGTTCAACGCTGAGCTCGATGGGCAGGCGGGCATACAGCAACTGGCGGGCGATGCCACGCTGCTGTATTACCTGTCTGATGAAGCCAAAGAAGGGAAAGACGCCTTTCTGGAGAAGCGCAAACCCGACTTCAGTAAGTTTCCTAAATTTCCGTGAGGGTACGGGTCAGGTTTCCCGCCTAAAACACGCCCGCCGAAAGCGTCATTGCTTTTTGAAACTGTTCGGGGTCAATGGACAGGGCGACGCCTTGCTGCGCAAGGGTCTGGATAATTTCTTCGGTGGGGAGGTTGCCCGTCAGGCTGTCGGCGGCCATGGGGCAACCGCCAAACCCACGTAACGCCCCGTCGATACGCGAAACGCCCGCCCGCAGTACAGCCTGTACTTTGGCGGGCGTTTCTTCGGGCAGGGCGTGCAGATGCGCCCCAAATTCAACATCAGGAAAATGCACCAGTAATCGAGTGAACAGGTCTTCGATGGCATCGGGCGTGGAGGTTCCGACCGTGTCGGACGGCGCCACAATGCCGACACCCAGCTGTACCAGCCGGTCCGTGTAGTCAGCTACCAGGTCGGGGCTGTACGGGTCGTTATATGGGTTGCCGAAGCCCATCGATAAATACACAACAAGCTCTTTACCCGCATCTGCGCACAGCTGTTGCATCTGGGCCACGTCTACCAAAGCTTCTGCAATGGATTTGTTGGTATTGCGTTGCTGAAACGTTTCGGATACTGACAGCGGGAATCCCAGGTAATCAATTTGCGAAAACGTTACGGCCTCTTCAGCCCCGCGCTGGTTGGCCACAATGGCCAGTAGTTTGGTTTTTGTGCGTGACAAATCCAGCCCGGCCAGTACATCGGCGGTGTCGCGCAGTTGGGGAACGGCCTTCGGCGAAACGAAACTCCCGAAATCAAGCGTGTCGAAACCCACCCGCAACAGGGCGTTGAGGTATCGGATTTTAAGGTCGGTCGGCACGAAATGGCTCAGGCCCTGCATGGCATCGCGCGGGCATTCAATGAGTTTCATAGGCAGGCTGGTTTCATAAGCGGGCGGTTGCGGGTCGGGGTCGATTCAGCCAGGCAAACAGGCTCATCACAATGGCACAAATAGCCAGTCCACCCGACTCACGGGCTTCTTCGATGTTCATACTGTGCATTTTCAGTTCGCCAAAAAAGAACCCCTCAAACGCGGGTGGCCACTGATGAACAGCCGCTACGGCATATAAAATAGCCATGCCCACAAAAAACCACCAGCGCCCCGTACCGGTGTAGGCCATCAGGCAGGCAACAGCCGCAGCCCCATAAATAGGAATCCAGACTTCAGGGTCGGGGTCATTATACTGGAAAGCGGCAAACAGCATAAAGAGCAGGCCGAAGATGATGGCGAGAATTTTCATAATCAATTACAATACTGGGCTACAGCGTTGGCGGCATCGGCGTAACCGAGCATTTGGGATTGTTTAAGACTCAGGCAAGCGGCTTCGCGCTGTTGCTGCAACAGTTGGGTTAGCCCCAGCCCGTAAAACGCTTTGCCAAATTTCGGGTCGGACTGAACGGCCTGCTGAAAATCAGCGGTGGCGCCGGTCAGGTCTTTTTGTCCGTAACGCAGGTTGCCCCGGTTGTACAGAGCGAGTGCATTTTTGGGATCAAGCTCAATGGCCTGACTGAAATCGGTCAGGGCGGGCTGAATCTGCCCCTGCTGGGCAAATAACTGCCCCCGGTTCAGAAAAATTTCAGCCCGTCGACTCCGGCTCGTATCAGGAATGAGCCGGATGGCGTCGGAATAATCTTTCAGGGCACCCGGCAGATCACTCTGGGCTACTTTTAGCAAGGCCCGGTTGTAATACGGCTGGTAATCATCGGGTTTGAGTTTAATGGCCTGCTCATAGTCGAGAGTTGCGTTGCTATACTCTTTCAGTTCAAAGTAAGCCACCCCCCGCGAATTAAAGGCTTCGACGTTACCCGCATCGGCTTCAACGGCCTGATTCAGAACCTGTAAGGCTTCCTTAAATTTACCTTCGCGCAGGTAGCCTCTCCCCTGCTCTACGTATTTGTCTGACGAGTTACAGGCGAGAACAGTGAGTAGCAGGCAACAGGCCGTGATTAGTTTTTTTGTCATATCATTTGAGCAGGCTGGACCGGTAGGTCCAGCCCACAAAACAAAGGTACGGCCTGAATTTGCTTGATACCTTAATATTTCCTTAACTTTGCAACGGCAAATCGGTGCTACCAGCTCCTGCTGAATCCCCCAGGTCTTGACCGAAGCAAGGGTAGGTGGTCGTAGCGGTGAGACATTGGTTTGCCATTTTTTGTTTCCGGCCCGCATTGTATGGACTTGCTCCCCGCCCTCGCCAACTCGTTCCAAAGCACTTTCCAGAAAGCTCCTACGCTCTTTATCTGCTCGCCAGGCCGCGTCAACCTCATCGGCGAGCATACCGACTACAACGAAGGATTCGTCTTACCAGCTGCCATCGACAAAGCCATTTATCTGGCCGTTGGCCCGCGTACCGACAACAAACTGCATTTTGTTGCGTACGACATCCAGAAAAGCTTTACTGGCTCAATAGACCACATCGAACCCACTAAATCCTGGGCCGATTATATACTGGGTGTCCTTCAGCAGCTTCAGCAGGCCGGACACACCCTGCGTGGGCTGAACGGCGTATTCGGCGGTGCTATTCCGATGGGTGCGGGGCTATCTTCCTCGGCGGCACTCGAAAATGCCGTTGGCTTTGCCACGAACGAACTCTTCGGACTCGGACTTGACCGGCTGGCCTTACTGCGGCTGTCGCAGAAAAGCGAGAATGAGTTTGTTGGGGCCAAAGTAGGCATCATGGACATGTTTGCCAGCATGATGGGCCGGGCGGGTCACGTCATTAAACTCGACTGTCGTTCGCTCGAATACGCCTACGCACCGTTGCAGATGGACGGCATCCGCATTGTTCTGTGCGACACGCGGGTGAAACACTCGCTCGTTACGTCGGAGTACAACACGCGCCGGGCTGAGTGCGAAGCGGGAGTTCGGTATTTACAGGTTTTTTACCCCGAAATCAAAAGTCTGCGCGATGTGACGATGGCCATGCTGGACGAACACCTGAAAGAAAGCAATCCGCATCTGTACCGCCGGTGCGGGTATGTGGTGCGGGAAAATCAGCGGGTTCTCGATGGCATGGCTGCCCTCGAAGCGGATGACATAGCCGCATTTGGTCAGCTCATGTACGCATCGCACGAGGGGCTTAGCCATGCCTACGAAGTGAGTTGCCCCGAACTCGATTTACTGGTCAGTATGGCCCGGCATCAACCCGGTGTGCTGGGTGCGCGGATGATGGGGGGCGGCTTTGGCGGCTGTACTATCAATCTGGTGCGCGAAGACGCTTTGGACGCGTTCACAAAAGAGATAACCAGTCAATATTTCGCCCGAACGGGTAAAGATACCTACCTTCACGTTTGCAAAATCGAAGACGGAACGCACCTTGTTCGCTGAGTTTTGCGCAGCATGTTGTCAGGCTTACGAAGGAAGTATCTTCGGCAGCTGATTCATATAATTCAATACGGGTCATCGGGCGGAGATACTTCCTTCGTGAGTATGACAAACTAACTGAATAGTAAAATGAAGTTTTTCATTGACACGGCCAACTTAGACGACATCCGCGAAGCGCAGGAAATGGGTATTCTCGATGGCGTAACGACCAACCCTTCGCTCATGGCCAAAGAAGGCATTTCGGGCAAGGACCGGGTCATGCAGCACTACAAGCAAATCTGCGACATCGTAGGTAACGACGTTAGCGCAGAAGTCATTTCGGTGAAGTATGACGAAATGATTAGAGAAGGCGAGGAACTGGCCGAAATTGACGATAATATCGTCGTGAAAATTCCGATGACGGCTGATGGCGTGAAAGCCATCAAATACTTCTCGGAGAAAGGCATTCGTACCAACTGTACGCTGATTTTCTCGGCGGGTCAGGCCCTGGTAGCGGCCAAAGCGGGCGCGTCGTTCGTATCGCCATTTGTGGGCCGATTAGACGACATCTCAACCGACGGTATGGAACTGGTGGAGCAAATCGTGACCATTTTCACCAACTACGGTATCGAAACCGAAGTGCTGGCCGCGTCGGTACGTCACCCCATGCACATCATTCAGTGCGCTGAGATTGGCGCTGATGTCATGACAGCTCCGCTGAGCGTCATCAAAATGTTACTCCATCACCCGCTTACTGACAGTGGCTTAGCTAAATTCCTGGCCGACCACGAGAAGGCAAGCCTGGCGGTGAAGAAATAAAGTATAGGCGCTTAAAAGGGGTAGGGTATGAGTCATTGACGAGCATAGTATGTAAACGTCAGCTACTTGCACCTTACCCCTTATCTACCTTGTACACCTTACCCTCTCAAATTGTTATGTTCTCTTCCGACCCCGTCCTGACGCTCGATAGTGCTGATATTTATCAGGGGCAGAAATTAGTGCTGGGCGACGTTTCTTTTCAGATTCAGAAAGGTGATTTTGCGTATCTGGTTGGCCGGACGGGCAGTGGAAAGTCGTCGTTACTCAAGACGATATATGCCGATTTGTGGCTCCAGAATGGCCGGGGTCAGGTAGCAGGATTTTCTCTCGATAACCTCAAATCACGCGACGTACCGAAATTGCGCCGGGAAATCGGTATTGTTTTTCAGGATTTTCAGTTATTTCTGGACCGCACGGTTGAAGAAAATCTGCGTTTTGTGCTGAAGGCTACCGGCTGGAAAGACAAAACCAAAATGAATAACCGCATTGCCGACGTACTGATGCAGGTGGGGCTGGGAACGGTTTCCAAAAAGATGCCGCACCAGCTCTCCGGGGGCGAGCAGCAGCGCGTGGTCATTGCGCGGGCTATGCTCAATGAGCCGCAACTGTTAGTGGCCGACGAACCCACCGGCAACCTCGACCCCGCCGTGTCGGATCAGATTATGAAGGTGTTTCAGACCATCAACAACGCCGGTACCGCCGTGCTGATGGCCACCCACAACTATGATTTGCTTTATAAATATCCCGCCCGCGTCCTGCGCTGTCAGGATGGGCAGGTCATTGAACTGGCCGGGTAAGTTTCAGTGGATGAAAATTCTGATCATTGAAGACGAAGTAGATCTGGCAAGGAGTATTGCCGAGTACCTGGCTGATGAAGGATATCTCTGTTCGTTCGCGAATACCTTCGCTCAGGCAATACAGAAGATTGAGGATTATACGTATGACTGTATTCTGCTCGATATCATGTTGCCGGGGGGCAATGGAATGGATATTCTGGAAATCCTGAAGCTACGGGGGTTGCAGAATGGTGTTATCATTATCTCAGCGAAAGGGGCGCTCGACGATAAAATAAAAGGGTTGCAGATTGGGGCCGATGACTACCTGACCAAACCGTTTCATCTGGCCGAACTGGCAGCCCGAATCTACTCCCTTATTCGCCGGAAGCAATTTGGTCATTCAAACCTCGTTCAGCAGCATGAACTACAGATAGACCTGCTGGCCAAAACCGTACGGGTACACGCCCGCTCAATTTTGCTAACCAAGAAAGAGTTTGATCTTCTGCTCTATTTTTTAGGTAATAAAAACCGGGTCATCTCCAGGAGTACGCTGGCAGAGCACCTCTCCGGCGACTTCGCAGATATGCTTGATAATCACGATTTTGTGTATGCTCATATCAAAAACCTGAAGAAAAAACTGTCCGAAGCCGGTTGTACCAATTACCTGAAAACTGTTTACGGAACCGGCTATAAGTGGGAAGTATGAAAAAGCTGCTGACCCGAACGCTCACCTCCTTCACGCTGTATGCGCTGGTTGTTCTGGTAGCCAGCATACCCGCTTATTATTATCTGATTAATGACATCTGGCTGGAAGAAATTGATGAACACAACACCATCCTGGCCGACCGGACCCAGCACGAGCTACGTCAGGTAGTACTAACCAACACCGAACTAGCCGAGACCATCACGTTATGGAACAAAATCCAGCCGGGAACCAACCTTAAAAAAGCCGCACCGAAGGCAAATCCGGGCGATAGCACCTATACCGTGCTTAAGCAACATCCGGCTGTCCAAGACAACGAACTGAAGCGATTCAGGGGACTTTCCCGGATTATTGAGATCAATGGTCAGCCCTATCACCTGCTAATCGAAACCAACGTTGAGGAGTCGGAAGAGATTGTTATGGCCATTGCCATCCTGACGTTTTTTTTCTTTCTTATTCTCGTGATAGGCTTTTTACTGCTGAACAGAAGGCTATCCGTTCACATCTGGAAACCGTTTCGACATACGCTGGCCGAACTAAAACGATTCAGGCTGAGCAGCCAGGCCGTACCCGTATTCGAACCCTCGGGTACGTTTGAATTTGAGGAATTGAACGACGCCCTGCAACGGCTGATTCAGCAAAATATCTCAACCTATCGCTCCCAGAAAGAATTTACGGAAAACGCATCGCACGAACTCCAGACACCGATGGCTATCCTGAAAAACAAACTGGATTTATTGTTGCAAAAAGACCCGGTAACCGATCGTCAATATCAACTGATTGAAGAGATGAACCGCGTGTTGACCCGTGTTTCACGGATCAATCAAAATCTGCTGTTACTGGCCAGGATAGAAAACCAACAATTCGACGATCACCAGCCCATCGCCCTTGGTTTACTCATTCAGCAATGTCTGGACCAGCTGAAGGAACACTTCGAACATAAAAACCTCGCGCTGACGAGCCTTCTGCAACCAGATACCGTTGTAAAAGGCAACAAAACGTTGATCGAATTGATGGTCAGTAACCTGCTGATAAACACGATTCGGCATACCTCACCCGGTGGCATAATCCAGCTCCGGCTCACAGAAAACGAGTTATGTGTCGCAAATTCAGGGAATCAACCGCTTAATCCTGATACATTGTTTCGTCGCTTCAGTAAACAGGTTGACGATTCGTCCGGCAGTGGGTTAGGGCTGGCGATTGTGTACGAAATCTGCCAGTCGCATCAATGGCTGTTGCATTACCGGTTTACCGACGGATACCAGCAGTTTTTCGTCCAGTTCGATAATTCAAAATTTCTTCTAAATCGCTCCTCAGTTTTGCCGGGTAACTAATTCAGTTTATCGGTTATGAGACATTCGATCATCAGTTGCCTGCTGGTTCTGTCGGCTTCGCTAGCCCACTCGCAGGAAGTTAAACCCACCCCCATCGCCGAACCCGACACGCTTTCCTTTATCAAATCAAAACGTATGTCGGATGCCGACCTGGCTAAAAAGCGGGAAGGTACCTTTATTACGGGTATTCCCGATTTTTCGTCGGACCCCGTAACGGGTTTTGGGTTTGGGGTACGCAGCAATATTTATTGGAACGGGGAGCGGACCAATCCACTTTTTGCCTACACGCCTTATCTGGTTCGGTTAAAAGCCAATGCTGCCTACTACAGCACCAATGCCCGGGAGTTAGTTTTGTCTCTGGACGTACCGTACTACCGGGGCAGTCGGTGGCGGTATCGGCTTGACTTCAAAGCCCAACAAAATCCGGCCAACCTGTACTTTGGCTCCACAGAAAAAACGCTGGGGCCTTTAAGACTTCCGTCAGCCCAGTCAGACAATCAGTCGTTTGCTACTTATGAGGCTTTTGATCAGGCCCGTAAAACGCTGCGGCCCGGTGGCCAGGGAGAAGCAGCTCAGGTGACAGATGCACTGTCGAACCGCTTTCGGGAAACCGAATTTATGCTGAACCTGAAAGCGGACTATGCCATTGGGAAAGGAAAATGGCGGGTTATGGGCGGGTATGAAATCCAGAACCTGAAGTATGCAACGTTTGAAGGAGTAACCGCCGAAGCCATCGACCCCACAGCCGGTCAGAAAACAACGGCCCCCAACGGAACCTCGCTGTTACGGCGCGATTTTGAGCAGGGGCTGGTGTCGGGCCTGGATGGAGGTTGGGTGTCGATTATTCAGACAGCCCTGATCTACGACACGCGCGATTTTGAACCTGATCCCACGCGGGGGGCTTACGTAGAAATAGCGAATGAGTACTCGGGCAAGCCTATCGGTTCGCAATTCGACTTCGATAAGTTTTTTATACAGGGGCGTTACTATCAAAAACTGCCCTGGGGTTCCCGCACCGTACTGGCTGGCCGGGTGGCGGCTGGGAATATTTTTGGAAACCGAGCTCCATTCTTCGAGTTTCAAGATCAGTGGAGTCCGGACGGGAGCATCAACGCGCTGGGTGGGAAGCAATCACTGCGGGGCTACCGGGCCAATCGATTTTTGGCCCGGTCACTGTGGTTCACCAACGTAGAACTGCGGGTTAGGCTGGCAGAAACGCAATGGGGCAAACAGCGGTTTGCCTTCGGGGTTGCTCCCTTCTTCGATGCCGGCACCGTGCGCGACCGCTGGCAGGACCTCAACCTGACCAACATCAAAGTTTCCTACGGGACGGGGCTTCGTGTGGCCTGGAACCAATCAACGCTCCTGTCGTTCGATTATGGCATATCTAAAGAAGACCGGCTTTTCTTCTTCGGAATTGGTCAGGCTTTTTAACACCCGGCAGGGTACGAAACAGGGAAGCTAATCCCGATATTCTTTCTTAATGTTTATCGTAAGCTGCCGGGAAACGGTATCAGGCTGGGCGTAGCGCTACGGACCTGCACGCAGTTTTTTTCTTCGGTCTTCACCGGCATAAAATCGGTCAGTTCCGCCACGCCTTCTTCCGATAAAAAGCGGGTTAGCAGAACGGTTGTATCGGGCAGGTACAACCGCTTCGTGTCCACATCTTCCAGTTGGGGCCTGACGTCGAAGAAGCCGCCTTTGTCGGCGTCCAGCATCGATGCGAAAATAGACGGCGAGTCAAAGCGGGTGAAGCATAAAAAGTCGATTGACCCAAATTTCGATACGAGCGCGACGGTATGCAGGTTGCCAATAACGCCGTAGTCGCCGATGGGCTGATAGGTACCGGAAATCATAAGACGGGAGTTTAGTAAGAAGTTGGTGCAGACGAGCGTTCGCCTTACTAATACAACCTTTCCGCTCACTTACTTCTCCGACAGCAGCCGCAGCAATACGCCGTTGGTCCAGCCGAAACCGTCCTGATTGGGGTACTCGCCCCCTTTAGCCGCTGCCGTGTTTACTACGTCGTATTTCTCGACCATCTTGCCGGTGGCTTTATAAACGCGCAGATTTTCATTGACCCACCGCGTTTTTATCAGGTCGGCCAGTTTGGATTGCCGGTAATTACGCAACCCGCGGATGGCCATCCATTGCAGCGGTGCCCAGCCATTGGGCGCGTCCCACTGTTCGCCGGTAGTGTTGACGGTGGTAATTAGCCCACCGGGTTTCAGGAATTGACGCTCCAGCGTTCGGGCTACTCCCACGGCCTGTTGCGCCGTACTCATGCGCATGAACAATGGCACAACCCCAGCCAGCGAGTAAACTGCCGACGATTTTTTGGCTACGAAGTCATAATCGAAAAAGAAATTCCGGGAACCGTCCCAGCAGTATTTCTGCACGGCATCGCGCCGTTGGCGGGAGAGCGCCAGATACTGGTCAGATCGTTTGGTATCACCTTTGAGCCGATAGCCTTCTGAAAGGGTCCGTTCGAGATTGGTAAGCAGGCAGTTGAGATCAACCGGCACGAAATCGGTTGTGTGAATAGTAGCCAGTGTTTTACCATCCCGAAACCAGCGGCTACTGTAATCCCATCCCGACTCGGCACCGGCCCGCAGGTTGCGGTAAAGTTGTTCGGTTTCTGCCTGAGTTTTAGCCACTTTCTGCGCCAGCAGCGCATCTTCTTTGTAGGATTCGGGACGGGGCGTGGTGCGGTCGTCATAATAACGGTTCAGAATAGTACCATCAGAAAGCCGCACAACGCGCCGGAAAGCGGGATTCTGAGCGGTGAGGTTCGCTTTGCCATCCATCCAGAAATCGTATTCTTTCTGGAGCTGGGGGAGGTATTGCACCAGCGTTCGGCGTCCGTTGGTTTCGCTGAGCAGGTTGATGATGAACGAGAAAAACGGCGGCTGCGAACGGCCCAAGTAATACGTACGGCTACCGTTGGGAATGAAGCCAAAGGTGTCAACGAGGTACGCAAAGTTATCGGCCATGTTCTGAATCAGGTCCGTCTTACCCGATTTCTGCAAACCGAGCATCGTAAAGTAGCTGTCCCAGTAATAAATTTCGCTGAACCGCCCGCCCGGCACCACATACGCCTTCGGTAACGGAATGCGCGAGCCAATAGGCTGACCCTCTTTTTCGGCGGGCCGGGTCAGTACGGGCCACAACTCATTGATATGCTCCTGCGCCAACTGCCCCGTTTTGCTGACGTAGCCCGATGCGGGCGTAACAGGCAGCGTAAAATATTGCAGTACAAACGCTTTCAGATCGAAACCGGGTTGTGTGCGGGCCACCTCATACGCGGTGACAATGGTCTGTACCGATGCTTTGGGGGTGCAGTCAGCAAAGGTTTTGGAATCAGGAAAAACGGCTTTGAGCTGCACATCGGCAAAGAAACGACCAAACTGCTCGGCGGGATCGGCCCATTTCTGAGCAACCGTTGGCCGAACGGTAATCTGTTGCGCGTTGGCAGCGAATGCATTAGCGAAAACGAGCAGTGCAAACAGTAGTGGCTTTGTAAGCGGATTCATATAGGTTATCTGGTGGATGTGAAAGCTGGTTACCGACGGTCATGTCTCGTTCAGCTGCCTGATAAAGCAACGAATATGGGCGTAAATCCTGACTTTTACGCGGTTCTTTCCCTGATCCTTCCTTGAAAAATCCGCTACCCATTATTGTTCTGGCCCAGTTTGGCTGCACGTCGCTCTGGTTTGCGGGCAACGCTATTTTACCCGATCTGGCCCGAACGGCGCAACTACCCGCCGGTTTTCTGGCTCACCTGACCAGTGCCGTGCAGTTAGGATTCATTGTCGGTACGCTGGTATTTGCCCTGATGGCTGTGGCCGATAGGTTTTCGCCCTCGCGGGTGTTTTTTGTCTGTGCACTGCTGGCCGCGCTGCTCAATCTGGGTATCAGCGCGGGTGGGTTATCGGCAGGGGGGCTGCTATCGCTGCGCTTCGGTACGGGGTTTCTGCTGGCGGGTATTTATCCGGTCGGCATGAAAATCGCGTCGGACTATTACCAGCGGGGTCTGGGCGTCTCGCTGGGGTTTCTGGTGGGCGCGCTGGTGCTGGGTACCGCCTTCCCGCACCTGCTCCGAAGCCTGACCACTACGCTGCCCTACCGATCGGTTATTTACGGAACCTCCCTGCTGGCAGGGCTGGGGGGACTGGCCATGCTGCTGCTCGTTCCTGACGGACCGTACCGGCAAGTTCGCCAGTCAGTGCCGGGTGGTTTTTTGGGGCGGAGTTCGTTTTTTACAGGCTTTCGGGACAACGGCTTCCGGTCGGCTGCGCTGGGGTATTTTGGGCATATGTGGGAGTTGTATGCGTTCTGGGCATTCGTGCCGGTTATGCTCGCCCAATTTGCCCGGCAACATCCATCGGCCAGTCTGAACGTCTCGCTGTTGTCGTTTCTGATTATTGCCGGGGGCAGTCTGGGTTGCGTGGCGGGTGGGTATTTATCACTGCAATTGGGCGCGAAACGGGTGGCCCTGGCAGCCCTGTCGCTGTCGGGGTTGTGTTGTCTGGTGTCGCCGTTTGTATTGGGTGGCTCCTCTCCTGCCCTGTTCATTGGGTTTCTGGTTTTCTGGGGAATTGTCGTGGTGGCTGACTCGCCGTTATTCTCTACGCTGGTGGCCCAAAACGCTCCGGCAGCATCGCGCGGTACGGCCCTGACACTGGTCAACTGCATCGGCTTTAGCCTGACTATTATCAGTATTCAGTTGCTGAACGGACTGTTGGTCAGCGTCGATGCGTCGTATCTGTACATGATTTTGGTAATTGGTCCGGCCATTGGCGTAGCGGTACTGCTGAAAAATCGGTAGATTCGGCCATGCATTTCGATACCCTCGCCCTCCGCGCCACCCACCAGCCCGACCCCGCAACGGGTGCGGTGGTGGCCCCGCTGCACCTCTCCACGACCTTCGCCCGTGATACGGCCAACGAACTGCCGGGACCATACATCTATAGCCGCGCCAACAACCCCACCCGCGAAGCTCTCGAAACGGCGTTGGCCCAACTCGAAGGCGGTAGGGTAGCGATGGCGTTCAGTTCGGGACAGGCCGCTGCCATGACTATTTTTCAGGCCCTGCGCCCCGGCGACCATGTGTTGATCGGCACCGATGCGTATTACGGCACCCCCGCCCTGCTTGAAGAGGTGTTTCACCCCTGGGGCCTGACGTACACGCGTGTCGATATGCGCGACCTGAACGCGGTACAGTCGTCACTACACGAGAACACCCGCGTGGTATGGTGCGAAACGCCGTCTAATCCGCTGCTACAGATCACGGATCTGCTGACCGTCAGCCGACTGGCGCACGAAGCCGGGGCCCTTGTGGTTGCCGACAACACCTGGGCCTCCCCCGCCCTGCAACGCCCCCTCGACCTCAATTGCGACGTAGTGATGCACTCGACCACCAAGTACCTCAGCGGCCACTCCGACGTACTGGGCGGGGCACTGATCTTCGGGAAAGATGATGCTTTCGCGCAGCGTGTCCGGCAGTTACAGACCCTGTCAGGCGCGGTACCGTCGCCGTTCGACTGTTGGTTAGTGAGCCGGGGCATCAAGACATTAGGCGTTCGGATGCGGGCGCAGATGGCTACGGCACAGGCTGTTGCCGAGTTTCTGGACGGCCATCCAGCGATCGAAGCCGTGCATTTCCCCGGTCTGAGCAGTCACCCCGACCGGGCCTTAATTCAGCAGCAGATGAACGGGCCGGGTGCCATGCTGTCGGTGCAGATTCGGGATACGGACGGAGGTAACGGAGCAACGGAAGCCCTGCGATTTATTGGAAAGCTAAACCTGATTACCCGCGCCACGAGTCTTGGCGGGGTCGAAAGCCTGATTGAACACCGCGCCAGTGTAGAAGGCCCGAATAGCAAAACACCAAAAAATTTACTCCGGATGTCAGTCGGATTAGAACACCCCGACGATTTAATTGCCGATTTAGCGCAGGGGCTTTCTTAATACCGGGGGCGTTTTTTGTGTATGTTCTGTCATGCTGACGCAGGAAGCATCTCCATGAATGACGAGCGGAACTCTTGTGTAATAGAGATGCTTCCTGCGTCAGCATGACAGAAAACCTATCACTTTTTGGGGCGATCTTTTGGCACATAACCCGGTACTCGCGGCATGGTGTACTGCACGGCTGAGTCAGGACCTTTAACGGGCATATTATCCAGCGTAGCGCGAACTACACGGAGCGGGTCGTTCGGGTCGCGGTAGAACGAGTTGCCGGGTCGAACAGTAGGCATCAGGTTAACGACCTTATCGGGAACGGAGTCGCGCCGGACGGCCGTGGCGGGTGTTTGGGCAAAGGCATACCCGGCAATCAGGAGCAGAAAAACGAGCTTCATAGTATAGGCAACTGATTATGTACGGATGTAACGACCCCGGTTTTTCCGCAGGCGTTGCAATCGGGCATTGAACCGATCGTAATCGAATGACTTTCCTGAGTCGTTAGATCATTAAATCCAACGGAAACTAAAGCCTTAACGTCAAAGTTGTTCAGGCAACGTTTATCCCAATTCCATGAATATCGCCCTTATTTCGACTTCGTCGCGTTCCAATAGCAATACCCTTCGCTTCACTAAATTTCTCAAAAACGTCCTGAACGAGAGCGGAGAACATGCCGTATCACTGGTTAATTTTGAGCAGTACGACATTCCGTATGTGGGGCAGGGTTCCGTCGATAAAGACAACCTGACGCCATTCCAGCAGGAACTCATCGGCGCGTGGTCTACTGCTGACCTGATTATCTTTGCCGCACCCGAATACAACTGGACGGCCCCACCCCAGGCCACCAACACCATCCACCAGCTCGGCGGACCGGCGTTTAAGCACCTGTTCGACAACAAAACCTTCGCGATGGCTGGTGTATCGAACGGCCGCGGGGGGCGGCAACCAGCCCTGGATATGACCACGGTGGTGAACAAGACCATCAGCTTCACCAACTGTTATTCGGTCATCTCGCCCAAACTCTACGAATCGCACGAAACCCCGGCCAACCTCGATGCCGATGGCAACTTTGTGGGCCACGAGGTGTATGACCGCACCGTTCGCGCGTTTGTCGAGTACACCCTCAACGTAGCCCAGCGGTGGGGACAACCAAGTTTGGTGGACATGAAATAAGAAAACCTTAACCGTTTAAAGTCATGCAGGTACAGGTCGATATAGACTTTAACCAGTTGGTGCAAATTATCAGGACACTACCAGCAGAACAGCTGAGTCAACTTAAGGCTGAGATTGAGAATAAAACAATAGCCATGAAGCCAAAAACTCGGTTGGAGACCCTGCTCCTGAAGGGTCCTGTTGCCACAAAAGATCAGGTAGAAACGATTGACGCCAACCGAAAAGCAATCAATCAATGGCGGACAACGTAATTCTGCTCGACACCTCTATTCTGATTGATTACTATCGCAAAACGGATAAGTCTAAAACGGTTTGGATTGCTCTGGTTCGACAGGAGTACGAATTTGTCATCTCTGCAATCACCAGATACGAGATATATTCAGGTGCTACCGAGAACCAGCTTTTGTTTTGGGACAGTGTTTTTCAGGCCATTCCTACGCTTCCCCTCAATGAAGTCTGCGTGGATACTGCGGTAACAATCAATGCAACACTAAAACGAAAAAGTAAGCAAATCGACCTTGCTGATTTGTTCATTGCGGCAACGGCAGTAGCACACAATCTTCCGCTTGCCACGCTCAACACAAAGCATTTTAACCGCATAGAAGAGCTGATTCTGGCCAGCGTAGGTTGAGCCTTTATGGGTACATCTATCAAATTCTAATCTTGCCTGAGTTGCCCCAAAAATTCCTTCACATCGCCGGTGAGCAGCGAAGTGTATTGGGTTATTTTTTCGATGGGCCAGTTCCACCACGCCGTGTTCAGCAGTTCGGCAATTGTTACGTCATCGAACCGTTGGCGAATCAACTGCGCTGGATTGCCCCCCACAATGCTGTACGGCGGTACGTCGCGCGTGACAACCGAAAACGCACCGATAATGGCTCCGTCGCCAATAGTAACACCGGGCATGATGGCCGCCCGGTAGCCAATCCAGACATCATTACCGATTGTTGTATCTCCTTTTTGGGGGTACGTTTTGCCCGCCATCGCGTGTTGCCAGTCGCCCCCGAAAATGGCGAACGGATAGGCTGTTGTAGCATTGACGAGGTGATTGGCCCCGTTCATAATGAACTCGACGCCCGACGCAATCATGCAAAACTTACCGATGCGCAGGGTATCGCCGGTGAAATCGAACAGGTAGCGGACGTTACGCTGAAAATTATCGACGGTCTCAAAATCGTCGTAATATGTATAGTCGCCAACGCTGATTTGCGGATGGTCAATTCTGTTTTTCAGGAAGCACAACCGCTCGTACCCAGCCAGCGGAAACGTAGTAGATGGATCAACAGCAGCCATAATTCTCTTTACACCAGTTTCGCTTCTTTCTCGTACAGGCCCACCAGCGTATCAACGGCGTAGTCGATTTCTGCGGGCGTGTTGTATTTGCCGAACGAGAAACGGACGTAGCCCCGATCAGGGTCAACACCCGGCAAAGCTGCCAGCACGTGCGACCCCACACTCGACCCGCTGGAACAGGCCGACCCGCCCGATGCTGATATTTTGGCAATGTCCAGATTGAACAGCAGCATGTCGTTCAAGTCTGACGCGGGCAGGCTGACGTTCAGCACGGCATATAAACTATCGTCCATATTGGCCGAGTCGCCATTGAAGAGTACCTCCGGCAACCGGTTGGTGAGCTGGTCAATCATCCGTTTTTTCAGGGCCGTAATGTGCGTACGGTGGTCGTCCATGTCGCGGTAGGCAATTTCCAGGGCTTTGGCCAGGCCCACGATGCCATAGACGTTTTCGGTGCCACCCCGCCGGTTGCGCTCCTGCGACCCGCCGTAAATAAACGGCTGAATATTGACCCGCCCGGCATTGACGTACAGAAACCCAACGCCCTTTGGTCCGTGAAATTTGTGACCCGCACCAACGATAAAATCGACAGGCAGCGTTTGTAAATCGTGCCGAAAATGGCCCATTGTCTGCACCGTATCGGAGTGGAAAATAGCATCATGCGCCCGGCACAACTCCCCTACCTGCGCCAGGTCAATCAGGTTTCCAATCTCGTTATTGCCCTGCATGAGCGAGACAAACGAACGCGGAAAGGTACCCAGTAACTGCTCCAGATGCGCCATGTCGATATGACCCCGCGCATCGACATTGACCATGCTGAGCCGGATTTTCTTCTGCGCAGCCAGATGCTCCAGCGTATGCAGCACGGCGTGGTGTTCGAGGGGCGAGCTGATGGCGTGGGTCAGGCCATAGGCGTCAATGGTACACTGAATAGCTGTGTTGTCGGCTTCGGTGCCGCCGGAGGTGAAGAAAATCTCGGCTGGCGACGTATTGAGCAACTGCGCCACCGTTTTGCGGGACTTTTCAATAATGGACCGCACCTGCCGCCCGTGGCTGTGAATGGATGATGGGTTACCGAACTGCTCGGTCATCAGCGGCAGCATAGCGTCCAAAACGGCGGGGTCGAGCCGGGTGGTGGCGGCATTGTCTAAATAAACGGGG
>Ga0123337_10001719_pt1 | contig 27148 bp, 38 predicted proteins | sample frozenSSSSmetaG_FD_89792 | JGI IMG/M metagenome (GOLD analysis project Ga0123337, IMG submission 89792) | Glacier valley bacterial and archeal communities from Borup Fiord, Nunavut, Canada, to study Microbial Dark Matter (Phase II) -... | ecosystem: Environmental > Aquatic > Freshwater > Ice >...
AGCGGGCGGATGTGGAGCGTGGGCAGGTGCTAGCCAAGCCAGGGAGCATCAAGCCGCACACGCACTTCATGGCGGAGGTGTACGTGTTGAGCAAGGATGAAGGAGGGCGACACACGCCGTTCTTCAACGGGTACCGCCCGCAGTTCTACGTACGGACGACGGACGTGACGGGGGCGATCAAGCTGCCGGATGGGATGGAGATGGTCGTGCCAGGAGACAACGTGCAGATGGATGTGACGTTGATCGTACCGGTGGCGATGGAAGAAGGGTTGCACTTCGCCATCCGCGAGGGTGGACGCACGGTTGGTGCAGGGGTCGTGACCAAGATTATCGCCTAACCGCTTGACCTGCCTCTCGTTGCAGAGGCGTTACCGTCGAAGCCGCCTCCTCCCTTGCTAGGAGCGGGCTGGCAGCAAGCAAGCAGCGTAGTGGGTAGCACGCCCGGTGCTACCCACTGGTATCCGTAACCATTCATTAAGGAGAACAGATGGCAAAGCAGAGGATTCGTATCCGCCTGAAGGCATACGACCACCGCATCCTGGATCAGTCGGCCTTGCAGATCGTGGAGACCGCCGAACGTACTGGGGCGAAGGTTGCTGGCCCTGTGCCGCTCCCTACGCGCATCGAGAAGTTCAGCGTGATCCGCTCGGCCTTCATTGACAAGGACTCGCAGGAGCAGTTTGAGGTTCGCACCCACAAGCGGCTGATCGATGTGGTTGACCCCAGCCCCAAGACGATTAGCGCACTAATGCGCCTCAACCTTCCCGCTGGCGTGGACATCGAAATCAAGCTCTGAGCAGGTTGCCGTCCGCGCTTAGCCAGCAGGCTACTTAGCGGACATGGCTGCCTGTGATTACAAGCAGGGCGCAGGTGATCAGGTTGCGGCAGGTTACTTTCAACCAGCGACCACGGATTACTTGCCGCTCGTCCCTCGTCGTTGAGGGAAGCATCCGCCAGTGCTGGCCGCTACACGATGAGTGGTTTAGCCAACTGAGATGCTAGAGAGGAAACAGATGATAGACCAACTGATCGGTAAGAAGCTGGGCATGACCCAAATCTTCGACGCTACCGGCACGGCGACTGGTGTCACCGTGATCGAACTCGGCCCGAACTATATCACCCAGATTAAGACGGCTGAGGGGCAGGACGGCTATACCGCCGTGCAGCTCGGCTTCGAGCAGATTGAGGAGAAGCGGCTGAACCAGCCGGAGCGCGGCCACCTGAAGAAGAAGGATGCCAACCTGCCCAACCTGCACTACCTGCGCGAGGTCCGTAGCAACGATCTGAGCGGCCACAATGTCGGCGATGTGCTGACCGTCGAGCAGTTCAATGACGGCGACCTGGTGGACATAACCGGCATCAGCAAGGGTAAGGGCTTCGCAGGCGTAGTCAAGCGGCACCACTTTAGTGGCGGCCCCAAGACGCACGGCCAGTCCGACCGCCACCGCCGCCCTGGTTCGATCGGCTCTGGCACCACCCCTGGGCGCGTCCTCAAGAACCTGCGGATGGCAGGGCGGATGGGCAACGACCGGGTGACGGTGCAGAACCTCAAGATCGTGCGAGTAGACGCTGACCGCAACCTCCTGCTGATCAAGGGGGCAATCCCTGGCGCGAACAACGGCCTGGTGATGGTGCGCCGCGCCGTCAAGGGCCAGCCGAGCGAGCAGTAAGCGAAGGGGCTGGCTGTCTGCCGCCCCCACCACGCCCAGAACGGGGCTTTCGTGCGTACAGCACTCCCGACAGGGCATATGCCGCGAGGCATAGAGGAGCTAACCTTCAGATGCAAGTGCAAGTTTACAACCTGAACGGTGAAGTCAGCCGCACCCTGGAACTGAACGACTACATCTTCGGCATTGAGCCGAACCTTGCCGTCGTCCACCAGGCGGTTGTGCGCCAGCAGGCCAATGCCCGCCAGGGTACCCACAGCACCAAAGACCGCACTGCCGTGCGTGGTGGTGGCCGCAAGCCATACCGCCAGAAGGGTACGGGCCGCGCCCGCCAGGGTAGCAACCGCTCCCCCCAGTGGCGTGGTGGCGCAGTGGTCTTTGGCCCACATCCGCGTAGTTATGAGAAGGATTTGCCGCGTAAGATGCGCCGTCTGGCCGCCCGCAGCGTCCTTTCGATCAAGGCAGCCGACGGTCAGATCATCCTGATCGAGGGTCTGCACAACATTGAGCCACGTACCAAGACGATGATCACTCTGCTTGCCAAGCTCAACCTCACCCAGGGCAAGGGTCGCGCCCTAATCATGCTGGCTAGCCGCGAGGAGAACGTTTACCGCGCTGCTCACAATATCGAACAGTGCGAACTTGCCTTCGCCCAGTACCTTAGCCTGGTGGATATGCTCAAGTACGAGTACCTGCTGCTCACCCCGGAGTCGCTCGAACTGATCGGCAGCATCCTCGGCGATGGTATGGATGCCTTTGCCGACGATGCGGCGAAGGGCGAACTGAAGGTTCGAACGCCAAGCAGCGACCTGCCAACCACTACCGTCGACCTACCACTCACCGACCACAGCCTCGGCCTGGCCGAAGCGGTCAGCACCAGCACCGCTGAGATGCTTGACCCACTCACCCCACGTGGCGTAGCCGAGGCGGTCAGCACCAGCACCGCTGAGATGCTTGACCCACTCACCCCACGTGGCGTAGCCGAGGCGGTCAGCGAAAGCAGCCGCCAGATGATTGACGAAGACGACGCAGACGCGACGCAGAAGGGTGCCTAGCCAACCATGAACATCTACGAAGTTATCCGCCGCCCAGTATTGACCGAGAAGAACTCGCAACTGATGGCCCAGGGCAAGTACGTCTTCCAGATCGCTATGGACGCGAACAAGGCGATGGTCAAAGAAGCAGTGCAAACCATCTTCGGCGTGAATGTGACTAAGGTCAATATTGTGCGCCTGCCGGCCAAGCCACGCGGCACCCGCCGCACCAGCCGTCGGGCTGGCTTCAGCAGCCCGATCAAGAAGGCAATCGTCACTCTGCTCCCAGGGCAGCGCATCGAAGCCTTCGAGGAAGTCTAGCCAGCCGCAGCTTGCGGGCTGCCGACTAACTACTCAACTTATGGGCGGAAACCTGTCCGCCCGCTAACCACTCTGCACCCAGCAGGCAATACCCCCCGCTGGCTGCGGCGTAACAGGAGATAGCAATGGCACTCAAGAGTTTTAAGCCCACTTCGCCCGGTGTGCGGACGATGACGGTCAGCAACTTCGAGGAGATTACCACCTCCAAGCCAGAGAAGTCGCTGCTCGTTATCAAGAAAAGCACTGCGGGCCGCAATAACCAGGGTAAGATTACTACTCGTCACCGTGGTGGCGGCGAGAAGCGGTTCTACCGGATCATTGACTTCAAGCGCAACAAGATAGGCATCCCCGGCAAGGTGACGACTATCGAGTACGACCCGAACCGCTCGGCCCGTATTGCCCTCATCTTTTACCCCGACGGCGAGAAGCGGTACATCCTCGCTCCCAGTGGCCTCAAGGTCGGCGACACGATCCAGAGTGGGGCGGGCAGCGAGATTCGGGTGGGCAATTGTATGCCGCTCCGCAATGTCCCGCTCGGCTCTGTGATCCACAACATCGAGATGCAGCCCGGTCGCGGCGGTCAGCTTGTCCGCAGCGCAGGCACCAGCGCACAGTTGATCGCCCGCGAAGATGTCTATGCCCAGGTGCGGATGCCCTCTGGCGAAGTACGCTTGATCCACGTCAACTGCATGGCGACGATTGGGCAGGTCGGCAACCTTGACCACGAGAACGAGAGCATCGGCAAGGCTGGTCGCGCCCGCCACATGGGGCTACGGCCTGAAGTGCGTGGTACGGTCATGAACCCCCGCGATCACCCGCACGGTGGTGGAGAAGGCCGCGCCCCTGCTGGTGGCGTGTCGCAGACCAAGTGGGGCAAGCCCGCAATGGGTCTCCGCACCCGCAACAACAAGCGCACCGACAACATGATCGTCCGCAAGCGCACCAAGAAGTAGCATACTGGCGGCGGGGCGGCTAACTTCCGCCCTTTAGTCACAAAAACTGGCAATATGGTGGCTGGATACGGTATAATATCGTGCTGTGTCCTGCCCCCGTACCCCTAACCAGCTTGTCCGCAAGCCAGGAGGGAGATGGTGGAGTCTCGCACCCCCACCAACCTCCCCTATGCAGCCGGAGGATGGCGGGGGTTTAGCATGAGGAGCCAAGATGAGTCGTTCAAGTAAGAAGGGGCCGTTCGTTCAGGAGCGGCTGCTGAAGAAGATCGAGGACATGAACCGCACTGGCACCAAGAAGGTGCTGAAAACCTGGTCGCGGGCCTCTACTATCTTCCCGCAGATGCTCGGTCACACCATCGGCGTATACGATGGCCGCCGCCACGTGCCGGTTTATGTGACCGAGAACATGGTCGGCCACAAGCTCGGCGAATTCGCCCTGACCCGCTTCTTCAAGGGTCATGGCGGCCACACCGACCGCGTTACCAAGAAGTAGTTACGTCGCTAGCCAGTGCTTGCTCTCTGTCTAGGGGAGCAAGGGCAGGTGAAGGCGATACGCCTACGAGGAGTTTCTTTTAATGAGAGTACGTGCTGTATCCAAATACGTCCGCAGTTCGCCGCAGAAGGTCGGGCTGGTAGTGGACGTAGTACGCGGCAAGCCCGTGTTGCTGGCGATGGACATCCTCAAGTTCTTGCCGAAGTATGCAGCCCGCGATGTGCGCGCCTGCCTCGCTTCGGCCATCGCCAATGCCGAGAACAACCACCAACTCGACCCTGCCGACCTCTACATAGCCGAGATTTACGCCGACAAGGGGCCAGCCCTCAAGCGGTTTATGCCCCGCGCTCGTGGTAAGGCCGACCGCATCATGAAGTATATGAGCCACATCACCGTCGTGGTAGCAGAGAGAGAGGTATAGTTTGGGCCGCAAAGTTAACCCCATCGGTTTCCGCCTCGGCATCAACAAGGACTTCCAGTCGCGCTGGTATGCTGAGAAGAATTATGCGCAACTGGTACTGGAAGACAGTAAGATTCGGCGCATGGTATTGCGCTTGCTTGCCAATGCCAGCGTGAGCAAGGTTGAGATTCAGCGTTCGGCCAACCAGGTTGACGTAACCCTACATACCGCCAAGCCGGGCATAGTGATCGGCAAGGGCGGCCAGGCCGTCGACCAACTCCGCAAGGATTTGGAGACGATGAGTGGCAAGAAGGTTCGCCTCAACATCAACGAAATCCGCCAGCCCGAAATGGATGCCTACCTGGTTGCTGAGAGCATCGGCGATCAGATAAGCAAGCGGATCAGCTACAAGCGGGCGATGAAGCAGGCTGTTACCCGCGCCATGCGCCTGGGGGCCAAGGGGATCAAGGTCAAGTGCAGTGGCCGTCTGGCCGGGGCCGAGATCGCCCGCACCGCCCTGGAGAAGGATGGCCGCATCCCAGCCCAAACCATCCGCGCTGATATTGACTACGCGATCTACCACGCTGGCACCACCTACGGGCGGATTGGCGTGAAGGTCTGGATTTATAAGGGTGATGTCTTGCCTGCCCGCGAGAGCTTCCGTCCGGAGCCACGGCGTGAGGGTACTGGCCGTGCTGCCGACCTGATCGAGGCGACTACAGACCCCGCTACTGCGTAAAGGCAAGCAGCCTAGCCGGGGCGTAGCTCTGGCCCATACGATGATTAGGAGTGTTTTACCATGTTGATGCCCAAGCGCACCAAGTTCCGCAAGACGCATCGCGGCGAGTCGCGTGGCCGTGCTTACAGCGGCACCACGGTGGCCTTCGGTGAGTTCGGCCTGCAAGCCTTGCAGACGATCTGGATGGACGGTCGCCAGATCGAGGCTGCCCGCCGCGCCATCGTCGGCTACACCAAGCGTGGCGGTAAGGTCTGGATTCGTATCTTCCCTGACAAGCCGATGACCGCCAAACCCGCCGAGACCCGCATGGGTTCAGGCAAGGGCGCACCCGACCACTGGGTGGCCGTGGTCAAGGAGGGGCGCATCCTCTTTGAGATCGCGGGCGTGCCAGAGGTTGAGGCGCGCGAGGCGATGCGGCTGGCTGGTCACAAGCTGCCGATCAAGACCAAGATCGTTAGCCGCGTCGAGTCAGGTAATGATACCCCCTTTGATCCCCGCTTCATGGGTACCAAGCGGGCTACTGGCCGCCCACCGCTCCCTGGCAGCGAGGATGCTGAAGGGACAAGCGAGGACAACGCCTAAATCCCCTTCCTTGCCCGCGCTCAGTTGGGGGCGCAAGGGGGGTGGCTAGAGAGGTAACGAACAATGGCCGAGAAGACCAATGCGCAGAAGCGCGAAACGATGCGCGGAATGACCAACGAGGAACTGACGCAGAATATCAATGATGCGCACCAGGAACTCTTTAACCTGCGCTTCCAGCTTGCCACCCGCAAGCTGAAGAACCACGGTCGCATCCTAGAGGTGCGCCGCGATATTGCCCGCATGAAGACTATTCTGCGCGAGAGCGAACTGATGGCGCAGCACGCCAGTGGCCTGGACGAGAACAGCTAGGCCCTGCTGGGCAGTACTGTCGGGGCGCGAGGCTTGCGCCCACCACACGAGGAGTAACATGGCAGACGAGAATGTGAACCAGGACTTCATCGAGGCTGACCCGAACGTGGGCGCAGGCGGTGAGGTGCAGACCCCAGCGGTTTTGCCGCTTGACGAGAGCAGCAGCGTGCCTTCGCCCGACCAGGCGATGAGCGAGGCCGCCCCGGATATTGCCGCCGAGGTAGTGGCTGCCACCCCTCACGCCCACCGCGTCAGCGTACAGGAGCGGGAGAGTGGCAAGGTCAAGGTTGGCCGCGTCCTTAGCAACAAGATGGATAAGACCATCGTGGTTGCTGTCGAACACTTGAAGAAGCACCGTATCTATAAGAAGACCATGCGCCTGACCCGCAAGTTTAAGGCGCACGACGAACACAACCAGGCCAACGCTGGTGACATCGTGCGGATCGAAGAATGCCGCCCGATCAGCAAGGAGAAAAGCTGGCGGTTGGCCGCCATCCTCCAGCAGTCGCGTGACATCATCGCCAACCCCACGAAGGCCGCCACCGCTGCCACCCCCGCCCCCCGCCCGAAGGCGAAGGCGAAGGCGAAGAAGAGGTAAACAACAATGATCCAGCAGACAACCCGGCTACGCGTAGCCGACAACACCGGCGCGAAGGTGATCATGTGCATCCGGGTCAAGGGCGGCAGCTACCGCCGCTATGGTACCGTCGGTGACGTGATCATGGCCGCTGTCAAGCAGGCTACCCCTGGCGGCCAAGTCAAGAAGGGCGACGTGGTGCGGGCGGTGATCGTGCGTGTTAGCAAGGAATACGCCCGGCCCGATGGTAGTCGCATCCGCTTCGACGAGAACGCCGCCGTGATCCTCAACTCTAGCACCGACAACCCGATGGGGACGCGCATCTTTGGCCCCGTCGCCCGTGAGTTGCGCGACAAGCAGTTCATGAAGATTATTTCGCTCGCCCCCGAAGTTCTTTAGCTTCGCAGGCGACCTCGGAGGAACTACAGGATGAAAATCCACACGGGTGATCAGGTCGAGATCATCGCTGGCAAGGACAAGGGCAAGCGCGGTAAGGTCAAGCAAGCCCTGCCTGCCAAGAGCAAGGTGATCGTCGAAGGTCTGAACATCGTCAAGCGGCACCGCCGCCAGGGTATCCGCAACGCCCGCCAGGTCGGGATTATCGAACTGGAAGCCGCGCTAGATTGCTCCAACGTAATGATCGTTTCGCCCAAGTACAACCGTCCCCGGCGCGTGGGCTACACCTTCCTCACTGATGGCACCAAAGTGCGTATGCTGCACGGCGGGCATGATGCCAACGGCCTGCTTCTCGAAGATGAACAGTTGAACGACCGCCAGTAACGCACAGGGCAAGCGCAACCCGCCTGCCGCTGCGTTCCTGACCGAGTGTAAAGCTCCACCACCAACCGGGGTGGATAGCCTACACGCAGAAGGAGAACATAATGCCTCCACGGATGAAAGAAAAGTTTGACAACGAGGTTGTTGCCACCTTGAAGAAGGAGTTCGGCTTCAGCAGCGTCATGCAGGTGCCACGCATCACCAAAGTAGTAGTCAACATCGGCATTGGTGAGGCCTTGCAGAACTCGAAGGCGATTGATGCTGCCGTTGGCGACTTGCAGATGATCACCGGCCAACGTCCCGTCGTCACCCGCGCCAAAAAGAGCATCGCTACCTTCAAGCTGCGCGAGAACAACCCGATTGGGGCGATGGTTACGCTGCGCGGGGCGCGGATGTACGAGTTCCTCGATCGCCTGTTCAATGCCAGCCTGCCCCGTATCCGCGACTTCGGCGGCGTGTCGTCCAAGGCGTTTGACGGGCGAGGCAACTACACCCTCGGCCTCAAGGAGCAACTCATCTTCCCCGAAGTTGAGTACGACAAGATCGACAAGCTGCGCGGCATGGAAGTAAGCATCGTCACCACCGCCCGCAACGACGAAGAAGGCCGCCGCCTGCTGCAACTGCTCGGTATGCCGTTCCGCCGCTGAACCCAGAGGAGAGACACATGGCTAAGAAGTCAATGATCGTCAAGCAGCAGCGCACCCCCAAGTTTGCCGTGCGTGGCTACAACCGCTGCAACATCTGTGGCCGCCCTCGCGCTTACATCCGCAAGTTTGGCCTCTGCCGCATCTGCTTCCGCGAGATGGCCCTCAAGGGTCAACTGCCCGGCGTGGTCAAGTCCAGTTGGTAAACTGACCCTCGTACCCCCATCCTACCCACCACCGCCCGTGGTAGGGAGCGCAGGAGCGAGGGGGCTGAACAGCACTGACCGCTCCGGCAGTGCCAGTAGCTACGATTTGTCGGGGAGCAACCTTTGTTCCCCAGAGAAGATTAAGGAGACTCGGTTACACATGAACGTTACCGACCCCATTGCAGATATGCTGACCCGCATCCGCAACGCTGGTATGGCTCGCCACCAAAGCGTGCTGATCCCGGCCTCCAAGATGAAGGAGTCCATCGCCCAAATCCTCAAGCGCGAGGGTTACGTCCAGGATTTCGATTTCCCACCCGATGCTGAACACCCCACCATCCGCGTCTGGCTGAAGTATGGCCCCGACAAGAAGCCGGTAATGAGCGGCCTGCGTCGCATCAGCAAGCCGGGCCTGCGCGTCTACACCCGACACAAAGACATCCCTATCGTCCTCGGTGGTCTTGGTATTGCCATCCTCTCGACCCCGCAAGGGATCATGACCGGCCACGATGCCTGGCGTAAGCACGTCGGCGGCGAAGTCCTCTGCTACGTCTACTAAGCCGTAGCTGGATAAGGAGAAAGAATTATGTCTCGTATTGGTCGCAAGCCGATCCCGGTGGCGAAAGAGGTGGCTGTCACCATCGCTGAGGGCAATGCGCTGACGGTCAAGGGGCCGAAGGGGACGCTAGCCGCTACCTTCAATAGTGATCTGTTGATCACCCAGCAGGACGGCCAGATCGTGGTTGAGCGGCCCAGCGAAAGCACCAAGCATCGCTCGTTGCACGGCCTCACCCGCACCCTGATCAGCAACATGGTGATCGGCGTTACCACTGGCTACAGCCGTGGGTTGGAGATCACGGGTGTGGGCTACCGCGTCGTCAAGCAAGGTAACAACCTGATCCTCTTTACTGGCTTCTCCCACCCGACCCTGGTTGAGCCGCCCAACGGCATCAGCTTCGTGGTTGACACCCCTACCCGCCTGCGGGTTGAGGGCATCGACAAGGTGCAGGTTGGTGAGATCGCCAGCAAGCTGCGCGGCATCCGCCCACCCGAACCCTATAAGGGCAAGGGTATCGCCTACAGTGGCGAGAAGATTCGGCGCAAGGCTGGCAAGGCTGGCAAGGCCGCTAAGAAGTAACTGGCAATCGGCAGTAAGTAGCGTGGTAGGCCAAAGCCTGTTGCTCTACTTATCGCCAACAAACAAGACGCGCTGGTTAAGCAGTGACTATCCTGGCCCACCCAGCCGCGCAAGGAGCAAGCAGTGAAGCGTAACCACTACCTCAAGTCACCGCGCAAGATGCGCCACGACCGCGTGCGCTCGAAGGTGAGCGGCACAGCAGAGCGTCCCCGCCTCAATGTGTTCCGCAGCCTCGAACACATCTATGCGCAGATTATTGACGACGTACAGGGCCACACCATCGTGGCCGCCAACTCGCTCGAACCGGCTCTGCGTGGGCAGACCGCTAGCATGAAGAAGACCGAAGCTGCTACCCTCGTCGGGCGCACACTCGCCGAGCGGGCTGTCGCCCAGGGCATCAGCAAGATCGCCTTCGACCGCGGTGGCTACCTCTATCACGGGCGCGTCCAGGCTCTGGCCGACGGCGCACGCGAAGGTGGCCTCGACTTCTAACCCCCAGCCCGCTTCCCTTGAGGAGGTGGCAGTCAAGGGGTGACGATCTGCCAGCACTACCTCTGCTCTGTCGTTCGTCCGACGGCAGAAAGGATGCTGGCTCCAACCAGGCTTTGGCGCGCCAGCCAGATGGCCCGTGCCAGGCATGACGAAAGGTACAACATGGCAAGAATTGACGCAACCAGGCTTGAACTGGAAGAGCGTATGGTACAACTCAACCGCGTCTCCAAAGTGGTCAAGGGTGGTCGCCGCTTCAGCTTTAGCTCGGTGATTGTCGTGGGCGACGGTCGTGGTATCGTCGGCGCGGGTATGGGCAAGGCGGCTGAAGTGACCGACGCGATCCGCAAGGGTGTAGAGGACGCGAAGAAGAACCTGATCCAGGTGCCAATGGTCGGTACGACGATCCCTCACGATGTGATCGTCAGCTTTGGCGCAAGCAAGGTGATGCTTCGCCCCGCCTCGCCTGGTACGGGCGTGATCGCGGGCGGTGCCGTGCGTGCTGTCCTCGAAGCTGCTGGGATCAAGGATGTGCTAACCAAATCGCTCGGCAACAACAACCCGGTCAACGTGGTGCGGGCTACCCTCAACGCCCTGCAAACCCTCCGCACTTCCGACGAGATCGCGCAACTGCGTGGCCTCCCGGTTGAGGAGATGGCGCGGCGAGCGCGGGTCAAGGTTGACCCCAACGCCCCGGTTGCTACTGCCCCGGCGGTTGGCGACGAGCGGTTGGAGCGGCCCCGCAACGGGCGCAATGACCAGCGTGGCGGCGGTCGCGGCGGTCGCGGCGGTCGGCGTGGCGAAGGTGAAGATAGCGGCGGTACTGGCACTGGTGGTACTGGCACTGGTAGCACTGGCACTGGCTTTGGTGGTCGCGGTGGCCCTGGTGGCGGTCGTGGCGGCCCTGGCGGCGGTCGTGGCGGCCCTGGTGGTGCGCGTGGCGGTCGCCCTGGTGGTGCTGCTGGTGGTGGTGGAGGTAATCGTGGACGCTAATAACGAAAAGCAGAGTAGTGGCAAGCAGCTACGGATCACCCAGGTGCGTAGCTCTGCGGGGCGGCTGGAGAACCAGCGGCGCACCCTGGTGGCCCTCGGCATCCGCAAGATTCATCAGACTGTGGTCAAGCAAGATTCTCCGATGGTGCGTGGTATGGTAGCGACGGTGGCCCACCTCGTCCATGTCGAGGAGATCGGCACTGAGGAGGCAATGCAGTGAAGCTACACGAGCTAACCGCCCCTTATGGGGCAGGTAAGACGCGCAAGCGGGTTGGTCGCGGCGATGGCAGCGGCAGAGGTAAGACTTCGGGGCGCGGTCAAAAGGGCCAGAAGGCCAGAACTGGCGGCAATATCCAGCCCTGGTTTGAAGGCGGACAAAACAAGCTGATCAAGTCGCTGCCCTACAAGCGGGGCGTGGGCTTCACCAACAGTCTGTTTACTACCCGCTATGACACGGTGGACCTGGATCGCCTGAGCGAACTGGACACCGACGAGATTACCCCGACCCTGTTGCACGACCTGGGCTGGGCGCAGCACGCAGATCGCCCACTCAAGGTACTGGGCAGCGGCGAACTGACTCGCCCCATGAATATCAGCGCGCACGCCTTCACTGCGGGCGCGATGCAGAAAATCCAGGCTGCTGGTGGCACTGCTACCGAACTGGAACACGCCGATACTGAGAACCGCCGCCTCCGCCGCCAGAAGCGGGAGGAGGCAGCGGTAGAGGCAGCAGCGAAGGCCGCAGCAGATGCTGAGGCTGCCGCCAATGCCCCCGTCCAAGAGGCAACCCCGGCACCCACCAGCAAGAAGGGCCAGCAGGCTGCCACTGGCAAGAAGGAGCAGCAGGCTAGCTCCAAGAAGGAGCAGAGTGCTGCCTCCGACAAGCCGAAGAAGGCTCGTCCTACCCCCACCGCTGAGACGCAGGTAACTGCAACCCCGGCTGTTGAAGCCCTGACTGCTACGAGTGCGGCTGAAGTAGAAGCTCCGGCTGTGGTGGCTGAAGTAGAAGCCCCGACGGCTGAGGCTGAAGTAGAAGCCCCGGCTGTTGAAGCCCCGACGGCTGCGGCTGAAGTAGAAGCCCCGGCTGTGGTGGCTGAAGTGCCGACGATGGCTGCCGACCTCGACCCCGACCTGGCTAGCTTCATCCAGGCCAGCCCCGCCGCCGAACTGAGCAGCACTAGCGGCGCAACGGCGATGCCGAAGCTGACTGGCGGCCTGTTCATCAGCCAAATCCGCGTGGATGGGCCGAACGGCAAGGACGACGAGTTCATCGAACTCTACAACGGCACTGACAACGAAGTTAACCTCAATGGCTACCAACTCTACTATCGGGCGGCCAGTGGTAAGCCCTCCGTGCGCCCCACCCTGCACAAGTGGGCCAGCGACACGATCATCCCGGCGGGCGGTCACTACCTGCTGATAGGCAACGACTACGACTGCCCTGCTACCCCGGATGCCCGCATGGGCGAACAGGGTGGCGGCCAGATGCGCCTCGAAGGGGGCGGCGTGGGCCTACTTGATGCTAGCGGCGGCCTGGTCGACAGCGTGGTTTGGGGTAAGCACGAGGGCAGCAACGCCGTCGCCAGCGACCATCCCTACCTGCGCGAGGGTCAGCTTGCCCCCGCCCCAACCTCTGGCAAGGCGCACAACATCGCCCGCCAGCAGGATGGCAGCTATCAGATCGTCGAAGGTTGCGATAGCGTTCGCAGCAGCAGCAGCAAGTAAGCAGCAGGAAGCAGCGCAAGCCACTAGCTCGCGCTGCTTCCCCATCTGGCAACCAGCAGTCGCCAGGGGCGCAAACTCGCCCCCGGTCAACTTAGAAAGGTAGCCCTCACTCCATGCTCCAGGCTACGCTCAACGCCTTCCGCATCGCCGACTTGCGACGCAAGATACTGTTTACTATCGGCATTCTCATCCTCGTGCGCTTCATCGCCCACGTGCCAGTGCCAGGTATCAACCTCAGCGAACTGGCGAAGGTGATCGAGGGCAACCAGGCTCTCGGCATCCTCAACGTCTTCTCTGGCGGTACTCTCAGCCAATTCTCGGTGATCGCCATGGGGGTTTACCCCTACATCACCGCCTCCATCGTGATGCAGTTGCTGATCGGCATCATCCCACGCCTGACCGAACTCTCGAAAGAAGGCGAGTCGGGCCGCGCCCAGATCAACCGCATCACCCACTACGTCAGCGTACCGCTGGCTGCCCTCGAAGCCTACGGCCTCCTGCGCCAGTTCAGCAATGGGGCAGCCCTCGGTGCCAGCACCAGCCTGCTCAACTTCAAGTTCGGCCTACTCGACGGCAATGCCGACCGCCTGTTTAGCTGGGCGGTGCTGGTCGCTATGGTCGCTGGCACTATCCTGCTTGTCTGGATGGGCGAACTGATCACCGAATATGGCATCGGCCAGGGGGTCAGCATCATCATCTTCGGTGGCATTGTCGCGGGCCTACCGAACAAAATCGGTCAGTTGTTCAACTCCACCGCTGGGGTCGGCAACTTCATCGGCTTCATCATCTTCATCCTGATTGGCATCGCTACCATCATCGGTATCGTGCTGATCCAGGAAGGGCAACGGCGCATCCCCGTCAACTACGCCCGCACTATGATGCGCGGTGGGCGGATTACCCGACAGAGCGGGAGCAGCTTCATCCCCATGCGCGTCAACTCGGCAGGCATGATCCCGCTGATCTTTGCCATTGCGATCATGCTGTTTCCCTCGACCATCGCGGGCTTCTTCCTCGGCGCGCAATCGCAGGGCATCCGCGACTTCGCCACCGGGGTACGCGACTTCTTCTCACCCCAGACTTTGCAGTACCAGATTCTCTACTTCGTGATGGTTGTTGCCTTCGCCTTCTTCTACACGCTGGTGCAGTTCCAGCAGCAGCAGATCGCCGAAAACCTGCAAAAGAGCGGCGGTAGCATCCCCGGTGTCCGTCCAGGTGCAGCGACCGACCGTTACCTCCAGCGGGTGCTGTTCCGCATCACCCTACTGGGTGCGCTGTTCCTCGGCCTGGTCGCGGTACTACCTTACCTCGGCGCAATAGCCACTGGCTCGGCTGGCACGCAGAACCTGATCACCAGCACCAGCCTGCTCATCGTCGTCGGTGTGGCAATTGACACGATGAAGCAGCTTGAGGCACAACTGCTGATGCGTCAGTACGAAGGCTTCATCAAGAACTAGCGGCGTGGCAGCCAGCGGGCGGCCTGACGGATGCGGCTTGCAAAGCAGGCACCCGTGCTGGCAGTCCGCCGGCTACCCCAGGCAAAAGGGATCAACGATGATCGTAGTGTTGCTAGGCGCACCAGGGGCGGGCAAAGGTACGCAGGCTCAGATGCTCGTCAAACAGTATGGCATGGTACACCTGTCGAGTGGCAACCTCTTGAACGAGGAGCGCAAGCTCGGCACGGAATTGGGCGTGCTGGCCGCCGCTTACATGGATCGCGGCGAGTACGTCCCCGACAGCGTGATGATCGACATGATCCTCAGTCGGGTAGTTGTCAACAGCGACCGCTCGATCATCCTTGACGGCTTCCCACGCACCGTTGCCCAGGCCGAAGCATTGGACGCGGCTTTGGCAGCGAAGGGCCAGCGTATTGACGCAGTCCCCTACATCAAAGTAGAGCGTGAAGCATTGCTAGACAGGCTTGGTGGTCGCTACATCTGCAAGGCCGCCAGCCACAGCTACCACATCATCTACAACCCACCACGGGTTGTTGGCATCTGCGATATTGACGGTAGCAAACTCTACCAGCGGCCCGACGACAGTCGCGAAACGGCGGAGAAGCGGCTGGTAGTCTTCGAGAAGACCATCCCAGTGGTTGACTACTATCGCAGCCACGGTGCATTGCAGGAGATCGATGGCGAGGCCGACATCGAAGAAGTTAGCCGTCGCCTAGTCCAACTGCTCGGCCTGGAGCAGCCCACAAACTAGTGCTGGGTCAGCAGCATCCTCCCTTGCGCGCAGCAAAGCAAGAGCGGGTGGACTGACAGGACACTTCCAGTCCCCTCCATGGTGAGGGGGAAAGTCAGGGTGAGGGGTTCATGGGCATCCGAATTACGACCAAGAACGAGGAGCAGTTCAAGCTGATGCGGCGGGCGGGCCAGATCGTGGCTGAAGCCCTGCAACTGATGCGCGAGGCGGCAGTGGCGGGGGCGACTACGCGCCAGCTAGACGAGATTGCTTACCAGCACATCCGCAAGTCGGGGGCGATCCCCAGCTTTAAGGGCTACGGTGGTCAGGGTACCGACCAGCCGAAGTACCCCGCCACGATCTGCGCCTCGGTCAACGACGAAGTAGTACATGGCATCCCAGACGACGTGCCGCTCAAGCCGGGCGATCTCCTCAGCCTCGACTGCGGAGCGATCTACCGGGGCTATCATGGTGACGCGGCGATCAGTCTCGCCATCGGCCCGGTCAGCGAAGTGACCCAACATCTGCTGGTAGCGGGCGAGGAGTCGCTGCGCCGAGGCATCGCCGCCGCAAAGGTGGGAGCGCACATCGGGGCGATCAGCAACGCGATCCAGACCTACGCCGAGGCTGAGGGCTTCCGCCTGGTCTTCGATTACGGTGGACACGGTATCGGCACTGCTATGCACGAAGACCCGCACGTACCGAACTATGGCCGCCCCCAAGATGGGATGTTGATCCGCGAAGGGATGGCACTGGCAATCGAGCCAATGCTGTCGGCAGGCAGCCCCAGCATGACGCTTGACCAGGATGGCTGGACGCTGCGAACGAGTGACGGCGCATGGGCCTCGCACTTCGAGCATACCATTGGCTTCACTGCCGATGGACCAGTCATCTTCACCATCCTCTGATTTGACGTAGGCGGGGCTAATCCAGTATAATAAGGGTTAGTGCGCCACAAGGCCGCATCGCAATGTCTTGCGCCCTTTTCGGGCGGCGAACCAGGGAGGTAGTTAGTTTTTGGCAAAGAAGAAAGACGTAATCGAGGTCGAAGGGAAGATACTGGAGTCGTTGCCGAATGCGATGTTCCAGGTGGAATTGGACAACGGCCACAAGGTGCTGGCTCATGTGTCTGGCAAAATCCGCCTCAACTTCATCCGCATTCTACCTGGCGACCGCGTGCTAGTCGAGCTTTCGCCCTACGATCTGTCTCGTGGCAGGATCACCTACCGCTACAGATAAACGAGCCATATTCAAGTGCAGTCTGCCGCAAGGTGGGCGAACGAAGGAGCAGTAACATGAAGGTACGTGCATCGGTCAAGCCCCGCTGCGAGAGTTGCAAGATCATCAAGCGCAAGGGCGTGGTGATGGTTATTTGCAGCAGCAAGCTCAAGCACAAGCAGCGGCAGGGTTAGACCCCCATCCCGCAAGGGAAGTAGGGGGCAGGCGCGATCCTGCCCCAGCGTTCAAGAAGGAGTTTAGGCGTTGGCAAGAATCGCCGGTGTAGACATCCCCCGCGATAAGCGGATCGAGATTTCCCTCACCTATATCTTCGGTATCGGCCCGACCACCAGCAAGCGTGTGCTGGCCCAGGCCAACATCAATCCCGACACCCGCACCCGCCTGCTGAGCGAGGAAGATGTTACGCGCCTGCGCGAGATCATCGACCGCGAAGTGCGCGTAGAGGGCGACCTGCGCCGCGAAGTGAGCATGAACATCAAGCGGTTGGTTGACATTCAGTGCTATCGGGGCATCCGCCACCGCAAGGGGCTGCCAGTACATGGGCAGCGCACGCGCACCAATGCGCGCACCCGGCGTGGCCCACGTCGTATCGTCGGTTCTAAGCGCAAGAAGTAAGCAATTAGGTCTCCTTATCGAGACCCCGCCAGCCAGCAACCGTTCAGCTACGCCTTTCTTCACCGTCTCATCAGCGGAGGAGAAGTGGGCTGGCGGCCAAAGCCACCAAGTTTGCTCCGGTGAACCAGCTTGTTGCAGCGATAGCCGCTGCGTCCTCTGCAAGCTAAGGCACCCGCCCTGCTTGATGGCCCGCTGGCCCCGCGAACCAGCATCCATACACAACGTTAAGTAAACTGACAGGAGTTTTAGCAAGCATGGCAGATAAGAAGCAAGAACGCCCGGTAAGCACCAAGCAGGCCCGCCAGGCCCGTGCCAAGCGGCGTGAGCGCAAGAATGTACCGCGTGGCACGGCCCATATCCAGTCTAGCTTCAACAATACAATCGTCACCCTCGCTGACCCGAATGGTAACGTCCTGTCGTGGAGCAGCGCAGGGGCGAACAACTTCAAGGGTTCGCGCAAGTCCACCCCCTACGCCGCCCAGGTGACGGCGGAGAATGCGGTGCGCAAGGCTATGGAACACGGCTTGCGCCAGGTCGAGGTCTTCGTCAAGGGGCCAGGTAGTGGCCGCGAGTCGGCGATCCGCGCCTTGCAAGCCAGCGGCATCCAGGTGATCAGCATCACCGACGTGACCCCGATCCCGCACAACGGTTGCCGCCCACCCAAGCGTCGGCGCGTCTAATCCTGGGCGTGAGTGCGCTCGTTTTAGCTGATTAGCATCAATCAGGGGTGCAATGTCGCCCCTCGCAGTGTGATAACGGAGGACTATCTTTGGCAAGGTATATTGGGCCAGTTTGTAAACTGTGCCGTCGGGAGGGGATGAAGCTCCTCCTCAAGGGGGATCGCTGTCTAACCCCCAAGTGCGCCATTGAGCGGCGCAACAGCCCCCCAGGGCCTGTCAGCCAGAAGCGACCCCGCAAGTCGAGTGAGTTTGGCCTGCAATTGCGCGAGAAGCAGAAGGCCAAGCGCATCTACGGCGTGTTGGAGCGTCAGTTCCGCCGCCACTTTGACGCGGCCAACCGCATCCAGGGCGTGACGGGCGAAAACCTGCTTCGCATTCTGGAGATGCGCCTGGACAACGTGGTGTACCGCCTCGGCTTCGCTGACTCGCGGGCGCAGGCTCGCCAACTGGTGCGCCACGGCCACTTCGATGTCAATGGCACCAAGACCAACATCCCCTCCTTCATCGTCAAGCAGGCCGACAAGATCGTGCTGCGCGACAAGAGCCGCGAGTTGGACTACTTCAAGGCGGTCAGCCAGAGCCTCGGCAAGCATAGCACCGCTAGCTGGCTGTCGCTTGATGCCCGCAGCATGGAAGGCAACGTGATTAGCCAGCCGACCAAAGCCGATATTGACCTGACGATCAACGACCAACTGATCGTCGAGTTCTACAGCCGCTAGTGACACAAGTTCTGACAGCTAGTGGGTTCAAGGAGGTTGACCGCGTGGTAGAAAGTAAGTGGCCGAAGGTAGAAGTAATGGCGGTCGGCACCAACTACACCCGCTTTCGCTTTGCGCCGTTGGGGCCAGGTTACGGACAAACGCTGGGTAATTCGCTCCGCCGCATCCTGCTTTCCTCGCTGCCAGGCAGTGCTGTTACCCACATCCGCATCAACAACATCTACCACGAGTTTTCGTCGCTGCCCTCCGTCAAAGAGGATGTGACCGAGATCGTGCTGAACGTAAAGAAGATTCGGCTGCGTAGCTTCTCCGAGCGGGCGGTACAGGTACGCCTCAGCGTGAGTGAAGGCGGGGAGGTCAAGGCGGGTGACATCGAGACAAGCAGCCAGGTCGAGATCGTTAACCCCGAACTTGTTCTTGCCCACCTGGACGGTGACAATGGACACCTGGAGATGGAACTGACCGTCGAGCGGGGGCGTGGCTACTACTCGTCCGACGGGCGCGAAAATCCAACCATCGGCCTGATTCCAGTGGATGCGATCTTTTCGCCAGTCCCACGTGTCAACTACATGGTTGAGTTCGAGGCAGATGCAGACGACCCGCAGCAGCAGAACGAGAGCTTGCTGTTGGAAGTCTGGACTGACGGCACTATCGAACCGGCGGATGCACTTTCCCAGGCCGCGCAGGTGATGGTGCAGCATACCTCGTTGATTGCTAACTTCAAGCGTGGCCTGGGCGGTGAGCGCGAAATCGCGCATGGCATCATCGCCTCCATCCCCTCGCACGTGGCCGAGACCACGATTGAGCAGCTAAACCTGTCGGTGCGAACCTACAACTGCCTCAAGCGTAGCTCGATCACCAAAGTGGGCCAAATCTTGCAGATGGATCGCAAGGACTTGATGGCCGTCCGTAACTTCGGCGACAAGTCTTACGACGAACTGCGGCTGCGCCTGGCCGAACGCGGCTTCCTACCCCCCGACAGTGACCTGGCCGTTGACCTGGACAAGGCCCGCGCGGCCCAACAGGCCGAGGGCGCAAGCCTGACCGACGACCTGGACGAAGAAGAAAGCAAGTAGCCGATCCTCCCCGGTCTTCGGGTGAGGGCGACAAGGAGTTAGACCCTAATGGGCATGAAGCACAATCGCAAGGGACGCTATCTTGGCCGTACCGGGGCCGAGCGTCACGCCCTCTACCGCAACCTGCTGGTTTCAGCGGTAGAACACGAGCGGATTAAGACCACCGAGGCGAAGGCGAAGGAGATTCAGCCGATGTTGGAGAAGCTGATCACCACCGCCCGTGTGGATACTCCACACAACCGCGCTCAGATAATGTCCGCTTTGAACAACAAGCTGCTCACCGCCAAGCTGTTCGAATATATCGCCCCGCGCTTTATCAACCGCAACGGTGGCTACAGCCGCATCTACCAACTCGGCTACCGCCTGGGCGACCACGCGCACATCTGCCTGCTCGAAATCCTGGAGAGCTAACCACCACTCGCCCCTTCGCTAGCGGAATAGAAGCCTCCGCTTCTTGAGCGCAAGAGAGGGTATGATGCTAAAGCTGACCCTTGCCTACGACGGCACCGCCTTCTACGGTTCGCAGTACCAGAGCAAGCAGGGGCAGCAGCAGCGCACGGTGCAGGGCGAACTGGAAGGGGCGATCAGCCGCCTGGTCGGGCAAGCGATCCGTGTGACCCTGGCTGGCCGCACCGACAGCGGCGTACACGCTGAAGGTCAGGTAGCTGCCTTCCAACCTCCCACAGAGGGGACGGCAGCCCGCCTCAAACTGAATGACTGGCAGCGCGCCCTCAATGCCTACCTGCCGCCCGATCTTCGCATCTGGCAGGTGGCGGAAGCCGCAGACAGCTTCCATCCCCGCTTCGACGCGAAGCGGCGCACATACGAATATGCTATCTGGAATGGGCCTGCGCCCTCTCCGCTGCGACGGTTTTACAGCTACCACGTTGCTAGTCCGTTGGATGTGAACGCGATGGACGCAGCCGCTGCTAACCTCGTGGGCGAACACAACTTCGCCAGCTTCGCCGGTGACGGCTGGGGCAGCCGCAGCGGGCAAGAGGGTAGCCCCTCAACCGTCCGCCTGCTCTACGAGGCAACCTGCTTCGTGCGTGAGGTGGCGGTGACGGGCAGACTGGTGCTGGTTAGGCTGGCGGGTAACGCTTTCCTGCCACACATGGTTCGCAATATAGTTGGCACCCTCCTGCTAGTTGGCAGCGGTAGGCTAGACCTGGCAGGCTTCGCGGCTGTGCTAGCGGCCACGGAGCGCAAGGCCGCAGGGCCGACCGCCCCACCGCAGGGTCTCTGCCTGGTGCAGGTGGAGTATTAGTCCCCCGACCTCCCTGGGGAGCGGGTTATATCTGGTCGTGCTACCGCCGCTAGCGGAGCAAACACTGATGACAAAGGAAACTGTGAGCAATGAAGAGTATCAACGTCAAGACTTACCAGCCTAAGTTGAGCGAGATCGCCCACGCCTGGCACCTGGTTGATGCCGCTGGTATGACCCTGGGCCGCCTGAGCAGCGAGGTCGCTAACCTCATCCGTGGCAAGCACAAGCCAACCTTCGTTCCCCACCTCGATAGCGGTGACCACGTGGTAGTGATCAACGCCGAGCAGATCGTGGTCACTGGCGACCGTGCCAACCAAAAGATGTACCGCCGCCACTCCAACTACCCCGGCGGCTTCCGCGAGGTAGTTTACAAGGACTTGATGGCGACCCACCCGGAGCGGATCATCGAGAATGCAGTCATGGGCATGGTGCCACGCAACCGCCTTGGCAACGCGCAGTTGGGCAAGCTGCACGTCTACGCTGGCCCCAGCCACCCGCACGGCGGCCAAACCCCCGTCCCCTATGTCTTCAACGAGCGGCAGCATGGCAACCGCCAGGCTGGTCAGAAGGAGAGCTAAGAGTTGACAACCCCTACCCAGAGCAGCCCGGCTGCCAGCAGCCGCTACTTCTACGGCACGGGCCGCCGCAAGTCGGCCATCGCCCGCGTGCGGATTACCCCCGGTGCTACCCAGTTCATCATTAATGGCAAGACGGCTGAGGACTACTTCGGCGGTCGTGGCATGAACCAGATCGTGATCAACGACCCCTTCCGCGTCACCAACATGGCTGGCCGCTTTGGTGTGTCGATCAAGGTTGTTGGCGGCGGGGTCAGCGGTCAGGCTGGAGCCGTACGGCACGGCATCGCCCGCGCCCTGCTCGTCTTCGATGCGGCCCTGCGCCCGACCCTCAAGCGGGCTGGCTATCTTACCCGCGACCCCCGCGTTAAGGAGCGCAAGCACGTTGGCTTGAAGAAGGCCAGGCGCGCTCCGCAGTACACCAAGCGTTGATTGCGGCCCCACGGGGCTGGCAGTAACCCTGGCGTACTACAAACAACGAAAAGCAACAAGGCTGGAGCGACTACCTGCGAGGGTGGCCGCTCCTTCTACATTTTCGCTGCTTCTTTGATTGACACTCCCCAATCACGCTGCTATAATGCCCCTACTGGCTGGCGACCGCCGCCAAGCCCCAACTGACGCAGCCCGAAAAGTGGGCCGCACTACCAAGCAGAGAGGAGTTCTTACCTTGACCACCCCTTTTGACGGTGCTAGTTTTGATTTCAAAGCCACCTTCGAGCAGTACAGCCAGGATGCTGGCTTCACCCTTGCCGAGGCCGACGAGCGCAAGGCCGTAATCACCTTCACTATGGACTCTGGGCGGCCCCAAACCCTGTTCATTATCCGCTATGATGAGACCCTGGAGTTCTCTGTGCCTAGCATGGCTGCCTTCGACAGCGAGGAAGAAATCCCCGGTGGCCTCTCTACTGTCTTGCTTCAGCGCAACGCCCGCCGCAAGATGGGCTTCTGGGCGGTTGAGGAGATTGGTGAGAAGCAGGTTTACTCTGTGATGCACAACCTGGAAATAGAAGACCTTGACCCTGACCAGTTCAGCCGCCTGACCCTCTCGCTGGTGCAGGAGTGCGACGACTTTGAGGGGATGCTGATCTCGGCCAATGGCCCCGACGAGGATGCCACCCCCGAAACGCCTAGCTCCAACGGCACAAACCCCGACAACACCAACATTAGCAAGCATGGCGGCGGCAAGCCCTGAGCCAGCCCAGCCCGGTCAAGCGGCCATCCCATGAGTAGGGGTGGCCGCTTTGCACTTCTGCTCGGAGCCGGGCCGCCAATGCCGAGGGCAGCTAGAACTATGTAGTTGTGCCACAAGTACCGCTCTGGCACTGGTACTTTCGTCCCTGGCTTGTGTTATAATAGAAGCATGGAAAAACCTTGTGCTGGGAGTAGGTTTGGTGGAGACAACAACAGGTACGCAACACCTTGAACAGGCCATGCTCAACGAGCAACTGGCGATGTGGCTCGCTTCGCGTGAGCCAGAGCGGGCGGCTAGCTGGGCGATCATCATGCTCTTTTACTCGGCTCTACACTACATAGATGCCTATCTGGAAGGGGTGCGTGCCGTCAGCAGCCCTAGCCATGAGGCCCAGGATGCTAATATCGCCGCTGACCCAGAGATGCAGAACCGCCAGGTAGTTGAACGCTTCCAGGTCTTGCGTCAGGCCAGCATCGAGGCGCGTTATCGGATGCGTTGCTTTACGGTAGACGAGTTCTATGACTATTGCAACGGCTACTTCTTGCCGATCAAGCACGCCGTCACCGAATTGCTAGACCCCAACAAAATCAGTAGCAGGCAGGATTAAGATGAGCGAAATGACAAAGAAACTGCGTGTCGGGCTGGTTGGTAGCGGCTTCGGCCTCAAGGTTCACCTGCCCGGCCTGCTGGCCCTTAGCGAGCAGATCGAGTTTGTGGGCGTGGCAACCTCCTCGCCAGAGAAGGCAGCGGCAATCACTGCCCAACATGGCGTGCCAGCCTTCGCCAGCTATGGCGATCTGTTGGCGGCGGGCGTTGACCTGCTGGACATCACCACGCCCCCCTTCCTCCACCGCGAGACGGTGCTGGCCGCCGTCGCAGCGGGGGCGCACGTCCTCTGCGAGAAGCCCTTTGCGCTCAACGTCGCCGAGGCCCGCGAGATGCAGTCAGCGGCGGCGGCGCATGGTCTGACCACCGCGATCAACCACGAGTTCCGCTTCTTGCCCGCCCGCCACTACATGAAGCAACTGCTCGACGACGGCTACCTCGGCACTGTCTATGCTGTACAGCAGTCAGAGATGGGTGGCTGGCTGCATGACCCGGCCAAACGGCCCTGGGACTGGTGGATGGACGAGACGCAGGGGGGCGGCTTGCTCGGTGCAATTGGCAGCCACTACCTGGACACCATCCGCTGGTTCTTCGGCGAGGTAGACGAGGTTTGCGCGACGGTAGACACCTATACTGCCAGCCGCCCCTTGCGCGACCAGCCCAGCGAGCAGCGCAAGGTGACGAGCGACGATGCGGTGGCGATCCTCGGTCGGCTGGCGAATGGCGCAGAGTTGACCATGCACCTCAGCGGCATGAGCCTGGCTGGGCGGCGGCAGATCGAAGCGTTCGGCAGCGATGGCTCCCTCAGTCTGGACACCAGCCGTGACGAAGCGATCTACGGCGTGGAGCCGGGGCAAGCGGAGAAGTTGCGCCTGCTACGTATCCCTAACGACCTCAAGCTGGCACAGGTTGGTGAGCATCACCTGCAAGCCCCCTTCATGGAGTTGATCCGTCGCCTGGCCGCCGCGATCCGGGCTGGTGAAGTAGCAGCGGTGGATGTTGCTAGCTTTGCCGACGGCGTGGCCGTGCAGCAGCTACTTGACGCGGTGCGCCTGTCCAGCAAGGAGCGTCGCTGGGTCAAGGTCAACAGCCTGTTATTAGAGGAGAGCAATGGCCTACGACTTCGTAGCGATACACGTTCATCTTGGTCCAGGGGGAGCGCAGGCCGACCTGCTGGCGACCCTCAGCCGCCACCTGCAAGTGGGAGGCTACGAGCCGGTGGCCGAGGCCGACCTCAACCCCTACCGCCCCGCCCTCAATCTGGGGCAGGCCACCCGCAGCCTCTACCTGGGTCAACCAACCGCTGGCTGGCTGACTATTGTAGACGAAGACGGCTTCCGCCTGGATGAGGCGACCGCAGAGGGGCTGCTGGCCGCCCTCTCTGCGCACGGCCCTGCCATCCTGCTTTGGAGCATCGATCAGTATGTCTGGGGCTACACTATCGCCCAGGCCGGGGCGGTCATGGATCGTTATACCGAGGACTGGATCGAGCTTGAGGCGTATAGCCCCTATCTGCTGCACCGTCCCGACTTGACGGTAGAGCAGCAAGGGCCGCGCTATCGGGGCGACGTTGCGGCACTGGCAGGCTTCCTCGCTGCTGTGGCGGCGGCCCAGCCTGCTGTAGTGGCTGACCATGCTATCAACGGCTACAGAGCCTTCTTTCGGCGCACTTTGGACAACGAGAATGACTACATGGACGCGCTGATCAGCGGCGAAGGGGAGATTTACGCCGACTCGTGGGCGAGGCAGCTAGCGGCGAGCCTGGCTATCGCCGAGCCGACCGTCACCTACCTAGACCTGGTGCGCGCCGAGCAGAATGGCACGCTGGTTGGCTGGCAGCCGCTTACCCTGCGCCGTCCCGCCCAGCACCAGCCCGCCTACAGCGTCGGCCTCACCCTCTACTGCCGCCAGCCGCTCACCTACCGCCAGATGGTAGACACGATCCTGCTGCTCACCCAGAGCCTGCCAGCGGGGGGTAGCGGTTGGCACGAACTGGAGCTACTGGGGACGTACTACAAGGATGAGAGCGAGTTGATTGATGGGCTGTTGCACGAGGAGTTGACGGCGGGCGAGCGGCTCAACCTGCGCTACTATCCTGGCTGCAACCTGACGATCCAGCGGGCAAGCGATGAGGTGCCGCTGGACGTGGTGCTGGTTGAGTACCCCAGCATCTTCGACGACCAGTACACCGCGGATGTGTTGCAACGCGCCTTTGAGGTGCAGGCGTTGTTCGACTTTGTGCAGTCGCCGCACCTCAGCCAGCTTGCCAGCGACTTGTTTGCCGCGACCAAGGCGGCCTACGGCTACATCAGCGTCCTCGGTGGGGGGGCGGGCGGCGACGGCGGCGGTCGGGTGAACGTTCCCGGCGCGATCCTACGCGAAGCCAATGCCCAGACCAACTCGCAGCTACTAACCCGCGTCGGAGCGGCGGAGGCGGCCAGTTGGCGGGCGCGCTGGAGTAGCGCAGGCGACGTGGCGCGGGGGGTATACTGGGCCAACCTGATCGACCCGCAGCGGCAGGCCGAGGACTATCTGCAAGTGGTGATCGCTGCTGCCCCTGGCTTTCCAGTGCTGCACGCTAGCTGCCTCAACCTGCAACTGCCCGTCGCCCTGCGCGACTACGCCGAGGGTACGAGCGAGAGCCGTGCTGCCGTGGAACAGATGCGTCAGGCGATCATCCGCCTGCTAGAGGAGCAAGACGCTGGAAGATGAACTAGAACTAGAACTCGACCTTGAGGAAGACGGCCACCAACTAACCTTCGCTGTTGGAGCGGAGGATGCTGGTAGGCGGCTGGATGTCTACCTTGCCAGCTTGCCAGAGGCCGCGATCTCACGCTCCCTCGCCCAGAAGTTGATCGACGAGGGCAATGTGATCGTCGCTGGCAAGTTGGAGAAGGCTAGCTACAAGCTGCGCCCTGGCGACGAAATCAACCTCAGCCTACCAGCCGCCGAGGCTAGCGACTTGGTGGCCGAGCAGATTCCGCTCAACATCGTCTATGAAGATGCTGACGTGATTGTGGTGGACAAAGCGGCGGGCCTTGTCGTTCACCCCGCCCCCGGCCATGCCCGTGGCACCCTGGTCAACGCCCTGCTTGGCTACGACCCAGGGCTGACCATGAATGGCACAAACCGCCCTGGTATTGTTCACCGCCTGGACAAGGACACTAGCGGCTTGCTGGTTGTCGCCCGCAACGACCATGCGCGGGAGAGCCTGGTGGCCCAAATGCAGGCGCGCACCATGCACAAGGAGTACCTCGCGCTGGTGCAGGGGCGGTTGAAGCACGCGCAAGGGATCATTGACGGGCCGATTGGCCGCGACCCGCGTGAACGCAAGCGCATGGCGGTAGTCAACAGTGGCCGCGAGGCCCGCACTCACTATGAAACCATCGCCTACTATAGCCGCTACACCTATGTGCGCGTGCGGCTGGAGACAGGTCGCACCCACCAGATTCGCGTCCACTTCGCCCACCTCAACCACCCGGTTGTTGGCGATGCGATCTACGGCAACCAGGAGTGGCGCAAAGACCCCCCGGTTGCCAGCCTCAGCCGCCAGTTCCTCCATGCCCACAAGCTGGGCTTCAACCTACCCTCTGGCGACTACCGCGAGTTCGTCAGCCCTTTGCCACCCGCATTGCAGCAGGTGCTGGATCGTCTGGACGCTAACGGACAGCGCAGCTAAAGGTGCGGCCTGGCAACGTAGCTAAAGTGGGAGCAGGTAGCCTTGAGTTGGTATAATAGGTGTGGTTATTTCCCATTCTACTGTTGCATCCCTCCTGGAAAGGCTCCCCCTTGAAGCGAACCAATCTGCTGCTGATCGGCCTGCTCCTGCTCAGCCTGCTGGCCTTGCCGGGCGGTGGGCAAGCGCAGGCAGGTGGACGGTTCTATCGTGAGAGTGGTAAGACGCTGGCCGCTCAGTTCATCTCCTACTTTGACGCGCACGGCGGCTTG
>Ga0123337_10001720_pt1 | contig 27131 bp, 28 predicted proteins | sample frozenSSSSmetaG_FD_89792 | JGI IMG/M metagenome (GOLD analysis project Ga0123337, IMG submission 89792) | Glacier valley bacterial and archeal communities from Borup Fiord, Nunavut, Canada, to study Microbial Dark Matter (Phase II) -... | ecosystem: Environmental > Aquatic > Freshwater > Ice >...
ACTGAGCAAATAGGTGAATTTGGTTTAACTATCGGTGCTGCCCATTATTTTGGCGATTTGAATAACAGGGCCCAGCTAAATCGTCCCAAACCTGCTGTGGGCGTTTTTTTTACAAAACAATTTAATAATTACCTGGGGGTTCGGGCCAGCGCACATTATGCGCAGGTAGGATATAGCGATATCTACAGCAAGGTGGATTATCAAAAAAGAAGAAACCTTAGCTTTAATTCAGATATCGTGGAAGTTGCACTACAAGGCGATTTTAATTTTTTCAAATTTGTTCCCGGCGATCCAAACTATATTTTTACTCCTTTTGTGAGCATTGGTATTGGCGCATTTAGTTATAACCCATACGCTTATTACCAGGATAAAAAATATTATTTAAAACCATTGGGTACAGAAGGACAGAATATCAATTATACCGATCCCTCCTCCGGAAAAGCAAGAAAGCCGTATAAAAGCATGGCAGTTTGTTTCCCTATAGGTGCCGGTATAAAATATAACCTTTCCAATAATGTAAACCTTTCTTTTCAGGTTACCCACCGGTTAACCATGACTGACTACCTGGATGACGTAAGTACTACGTTTGTAGGCATTGATAAGTTTCCGATATTAAATGGTCAGCCCTCTATTGCGGGTATCTTGCAGGATAGAAGTTTTGAAACAGGTACCAGCATTGGGGTGGAAGGAAGACAACGTGGATTGAGCAAGCAAAAAGATCAATACATCATTGCCGAAATCGGCATTTCATTTAGCATCAATACCTATAAATGCCCGTCAGCTAAGTAATACAAATCTTTGAGATAAAAAATGCCGGGGTATTACCTGGCATTTTTTATCTCGGGCACCTTTCAAAATAACCCCGGCATTAAAGCTTTAAGGTACCGGATCAACACTTTTTGCCTCTTAAAAGAACCAATAAAAGCCCGAAGTCTCTAAGCTACAAAATGAAATCCTCCCATATTTCTCCAAAACGCTTATTGCAACTAATTTTTATTACTTTTGCCCCCCAAAGTCAGGTCCATCCTGACTAATAATATTCACTTAGTATGAGTTTAAAGGACAGCATTCATATGCAAAGGCTTCCCCGTCACATCGCCATTATCATGGATGGAAACGGCAGATGGGCCCAGGAAAAAGGAGAAGACCGTCTGTTTGGACATCTTCACGGCGTAGAAAGCGTTCGTAATATTGTAGAAGGTTGCGCTGAACTGGGCATTGAATACCTTACGCTCTATGCCTTTAGTACTGAAAATTGGGACCGGCCGGCAGATGAAGTGAGTGGCTTAATGGAAATACTGGTGGATACTATCCGTAACGAAGTTCCTACACTTAATAAAAATAATATCCGGCTACATGTAATAGGCGATATTGAAATGCTGCCTGAAGCTGCACGCAGGGAGTTGGAAGAGGCTCTTGCTGAAACATCGGTTAATACTGGCTTGAACCTCGTAATGGCGTTAAGTTATAGTAGCAGATGGGAGTTATTGAATGCTGTGCAACACATCGCTGTTGACGTAAAAGCTGGTACACTGACTCCGGAAAATATTACACAGGAAACACTGCAGCAATACTTATGTACCAAAAATTTCCCTGACCCGGAATTGATGATCAGAACCAGCGGCGAATACAGGATCAGCAATTTTTTACTATACCAGCTTGCCTATTCGGAATTGTATTTTACCAATACCCGGTGGCCTGATTTTAGAAAAGAGAACTTGTATGAAGCGATTGTTGATTTTCAAAACAGGGAAAGAAGGTTTGGTAAAACCGGCGACCAGTTGAAAGAGGTAATACCAGGTCTGGTAAAGGGAGAAGATATTAAACATTAACAAGTCGGCAACAGGAAATAAAAGTGCAGAAACTGAACAAGTTGGTTTACCATTTTTAGATATCCTTAATAGCGGAATATTCATAAAAAGAAATACAATTACTGCTTACTGCTTAATCTCTTTCGCAATTGGAACAGGTTTTTGTAAGGGCATGTTTAACAAATAGTTTTAATAATAGCAAGTATATTGCCACTCGTAAAAAACCAATTGATGCAGAGGATTTACCCGAATTTTTTATTAACAGTTATCGCAGTTTTAGTTACACAGTTAGCATTTGGCCAAAACGATACTATCCCCGTTTCCCTAAACCCGGAACTACTGGAAATTTTTGATGCGAAAGTTCCTAAACAATATAACCTGGCCGGCATTACCGTTACAGGCTCCAAAGCTTTTGACCAAAACTTAATCATCTCTATTTCCGGCCTTGCCATTGGTGATAAATTAACCATTCCCGGAACGGATGCGTTTAGCAAGGCAATCAGTAAACTTTGGAAACAAAACCTGGTAGTAGATGTAGAGGTATTTTTAACAAGGCTGGAAGGCAAGGATTTGTATATAGAATTGGCCATCACGGAACGCCCAAGATTGGCAGATTTCAAGTTTGTAGGTGTCAAAAAAGGGGAAAAGGATGATCTGGAAACCAAAGTAGGCTTATCAAAGGACAGAGTTGTAACCGACAACATGAAGCTGAGTGCCATTGAGGCGATCAACAAATTTTATGCAGACAAGGGCTTTAGAAATGTGCAGGTAGAGGTAAAGGAACAACCTGCTCCTACCATGTTAAATGCTGTTATATTAGTTTTTAACGTAACCAAAGGCAACAAGGTAAAAGTAAACTCAATCAATTTTGCCAAAAACGATAATATCCCCGACCTCAAGCTTAAAAAGAAAATGAAGGGTACCAAGGAACTAACGAGAATTACACTTTATCCTGAAAGCAACCCAAGCCCTTACGGCGATACCAGTACCCGGCCTAATTTTAAAGAATATCTGCGGGACATGGACTATCTCTCTATCAGCAAAACAAAAGAATTCATTGATCCTTACTTCCGCTTTAAGTTATTTAGTTCTTCCAAATTCAATCCTAAAAAATACGAAGAAGATAAAGTAAATGTATTGGATTATTACAATGCCCAGGGATACCGCGATGCTGTGATTGTATCGGATACCGCCATAAGTAATCCTAAGGGGAATCTTGATCTGCACATCAAGATGAATGAAGGCAGGCGTTACCGCTTTGGTAATATCATATGGAGGGGTCAGACTAAATACACTGATTCCGTATTAAACCTCATACTGGGTATTAAAAAAGGAGATATCTACAACCTGGAAATATTGAACAAACGCCTTGGTAAATCTGCATCTGCTGAAGGTGGAGATATCCAAAGTTTATACATGGATGATGGTTATCTTTTCTTTAGGGTAGAACCTGTAGAAGTTGCTGTGTACAACGACACCATCGATTTCGAAATACGGATGACAGAAGGTCCGCAGGCCACTATTGGCAAGATTGATATCAGTGGCAACGACAAGACCAAAGATTATGTAATCCGTCGTGAATTAAGAACTGTTCCGGGCGAAAAATTCAGCCGTGCAGATTTGATTCGTACCCAACGGGAACTTGGACAGTTGGGCTTTTTCAATCCTGAAAAAACCAATCCGAATGTAGTTCCCAATTCCGACGATGGTACTGTGGATATTACCTGGCAGGTAGAAGAAAAATCAAATGACCAATTGGAACTTTCCGCAGGTTTTGGTGGTGGTATTGGTTTAACAGGAACCTTGGGTATTACCTTCAACAATTTTTCTATCAACAATATCTTCAATAAAAAAACATGGGACCCATTACCATCCGGTAGCGGGCAAAAATTAAGTGCCAGGATCCAATCGAATGGCCGTGCATATAGAACCTACAACTTCTCTTTTACTGAGCCATGGTTAGGTGGTAAAAAAAGAAATTCCTTTTCTGTTAGTTTATACAATACCAAGCAATCAAATGCCTTTAATTCCTTTGGCCAGTATTGCAGATCCTGCGGAGATAGCTCTTATATCAAAATCATCGGACTGGGCGTTTCCCTGGGTAAACAACTAAAGTGGCCGGATGATTATTTTTCAATGATTTATTCTTTCAATATTCAACAATATAAACTGCGCAATTATCCTAATATTTTCAAAGGAATCAGCAATGGCAATTCAACCAACATCAGTTTGAAATTAGCAATTGCCAGAAACTCAACACAGGGTAACCCAATCTTCCCAACCGGCGGATCTAACTTTTTATTAAGTGGCCAGTTTACATTGCCTTATTCTGGATTAGGACTTACCAAACCTGGTGACAACCCTTATAAATTCCCCGAGTTTCACAAATGGCGTTTTAATGGAGAGTATTATGTTCCCATTGGTGTAGCACGTGGAGCAGAAAAAAACAAACAGTTTATCCTGAAAGCGGCAGCGAAGTTTGGATTTATTGGAAAGTATAATAAAGACCTGGATGTATCCCCGTTTGAAAGATTCCAGGTAGGTGATGCCGGATTAAATAATAGTTATGCGCTGTTGGGGTACGATATCATTGCACACAGAGGCTACCCCATTTATTCAAGCAGTAATCCGAAAATAAATCCTGAGAATGGAACTCCAAACGAATATTTCACCATCTTTAATAAATATACGCTTGAGTTGCGTTATCCATTTAGTACCAACCCGAGTAGCACCATTTATGGTTTAGCATTTTTTGAAGCAGCCAACGGATGGTATAACTTTAAAGAGTACAACCCTTTCAAGTTGCGTCGTTCAGCCGGTGTCGGTATGCGTTTCTTTTTACCAATGTTTGGCTTACTTGGATTTGATTACGGTTTAGGATTTGACAGAATTCAACCAGGACAACCGATGAAAAGTGCCTACAAATTCACCTTTATGCTGGGTCAGGAACCTGAATAAATATTTATCCGTTTATTTGTAAAAAATATCAAGATGAAAAAAATAATCTTTTTTATTTCCTGTTTTTTAATGATTGGCTTTGCATCGCTCGCCCAGCGCTACGCAGTAATTGACTCTAAATATATTTTAGAAAAATTGCCTGAATACAAAGAATCACAAACCAAATTAGACCAGTTTAGTAAACAGTGGCAACAGGAAATAGAAAAAAAGCAAGCGGATCTCGACAAGATGTATAAGGATTATGATGCTGAACAGGTTATGTTAAGCAATGAGCTTAAAAAGAAAAGGGAAGATGAATTGTACAACCGGGAAAAAGAAGTAAGAGATCTACAAAAAAGACGGTTTGGATTTGAAGGCGACTTGTTTAAAAAAAGACAGGAGCTGATAAAACCAATACAGGATAAGGTTTATATAGCCATTCAAAAATTAGCAATTGAAAGATCCTACGATTTTATTTTGGATAAAAGTGAAGGAATTACCGTTATATTTGCCGACCCAAAACTTGACCGAAGCGATGAGGTATTAAAATTTCTGGGTGTTAAATAAAATCAAAAGCAACCATTCGCATGCAGCGAAAACTTTAATTAAACAAACTATAAACAAGTAAACATTAAAAAGACAATGAAAAATCTAATCGTAGCAGTTGTGTTTGGTATTTCAATTTTTGGATTCACCGGTACTGCATTTTCTCAAAACAAAATCGGTTACATCAGCACCGAAGAACTAATTGGTTCAATGCCTGAAGCAGAAAAAGCTAATACAGAATTACAGGAATACCAGCTTGCATTACAACAACAGGGAGCTGCGTATTACAAAGAATTAGGTGAGTTGGATAGCTTGTTCGCTAAAGATTCTGCTACAATGAACAAAGCCATTAAAGAATTAAAAAGAAATGATATGATTGCTTTGTATCAAAAAGTACAGGGATGGCAACAAACCTCTCAACAGCTGATTGGCGAAAAACAACAAGCTTTATTGGGACCAATCCAAAAGAAGGCGATTGATAATATTAAACTGGTAGCTAAAGAAGCTGGGTATGCTTATATATTAGAAGCAGGAACCCTTTTAGTTAGCCCTCCGGCAGATGATATTTTGCCATTGGTTAAAAAGAAAATGGGTATTAAAGACCCGGCACCTGCTGCTAAACCGGCAGCTCCTAAAAACTAGTGTATTTCAAATAAAATAATAGTGCAAAGCCATTCCGGAAAACGGGATGGCTTTTGTATTTTTGATATATGAGTAACGGACCCATCGGTGTTTTTGATAGTGGATATGGCGGCCTAACTGTTTTGAAAGAAATTAACGCTCTTCTACCGCAGTACGATTATATATATTTAGGCGATAATGCCCGGGCACCATATGGCCCACGCAGTTTTGATACGGTTTATCAATATACCCTACAATGTGTACAATGGTTTTTTAAACAAGGCTGCCCGTTGGTTGTACTTGCCTGTAACACCGCATCAGCAAAGGCTTTGCGAACCATTCAGCAAAAGGATTTACCAATGGGCGATCCTGGCAAAAGAGTGCTGGGTGTAATAAGACCCACGACAGAAATTATTGGCAACTATACAAGAAACAATAAAGTGGGCATCCTGGGTACAAATGGTACCGTGCAATCCAACTCCTACCCGATTGAAATCGAAAAGTTTTTTCCTGAAATTGAAGTGTACCAGCAGGCATGCCCCATGTGGGTTCCATTGATAGAAAACAATGAATACAATTCGCCCGGTGCAGATTATTTTATTGAAAAAAACATTCAGCAACTGCTGAGCCAATCACCTGATATTGATACGATCCTTTTAGCTTGCACCCATTATCCGCTGCTGCTGGAAAAACTAAAGCAATTTGTTCCGGCCACAACAACCATCTTATCACAAGGTGAAATTGTCGCCAATAGTTTAGCAGCTTATCTTCGCCGACATACAGAAATCGAACAAAAATGTACAAAAAATAGTCGACTTGGATTTTATACCACAGATTCTGCCGACGATTTTGATAACCACGCAGCCATTTTTTTCGGAAAACCAGTGATATCAACGCATTTGGAACTTTAATTTCAATAATTTGTAAATCGCATTTCGTAGTTCGCAATTTTTTATTACCTTCGCCGTCCTTTCACAAGCAGCAGGGATGGTGCCCTGATGAATGTAGATTAAAATGCTTTAGTAAATAATTTTTGTAAAAGGAAAAACTTAATACAATGCCAGGTAAAAAAAGAACTTATCAACCACATGTACGCAGAAGAAAACATGTACATGGATTTCGTCAGCGCATGCAAACTGCTAATGGCCGTAAGGTATTGGCAAGCCGTCGCAAAAAAGGTCGTGCTAAACTGACGGTTTCTGATGAACGTTTTGGTAAAAAATAGAATAAATTATTAACCCTTCGTGGGCGAAAAAATAATAACAGCTCTCCGTTTGGAGGGCTTTTTTAATTTTGTATCATTGAACCAAAAAATACGATATACACTGGGTAAGGAGGAACGGCTAAAAAGCCGGAAGGCAATTGAGTCCTTATTTAAGCAGGGCAAATCATTTTCGGTTTTCCCGTTTCGTGTATTGTACATGCTGGAGCAAACTTCGATTGTGCAGGATGCCAGCCCTGGCAAAAGCGGCCATTCAAAACTACAGGCAGGCTTTACTGTAAGCAGCCGGAATTTTAAAAAGGCTGTTGACAGAAACCGGGTTAAACGGCTGATGAGGGAAGCCTACCGCCTCCAAAAAAACGACCTTCAACAGTTATCCGTTTTACATCATTACAACCTTGCCCTGTTTTTTATCTATGTTGGAAAGGAATTGCCTGAATATAAACAGGTAGTTGAGAAAATAGATATTGTATTAAAACGAATGATCAAGTTAATCAGTGAACGAGGTTAAACCTACCATATTAACACAGATTGGAAGCATATTAAGCCTTCCATTTATAGCCCTGATAAAGCTATACCAGTTGATTATTTCGCCATGGCTGGGAAGCCAATGCAGGTTCACCCCCACCTGCTCACAGTATGGCATTGAAGCTTTTCGAAAGTATGGTCCAATAAAAGGATTCTGGCTTACCATAAAAAGAATTGCCCGCTGCAATCCCTGGGGATCACATGGGCATGATCCAGTGTCATAAACCCCATCCTTCTCACGATATAAGATTGGGACCTTGTTCCGGGGAGTAAATTCAATTAATGTGTATTTTTCTACGGAGCTTCTAACCTAATACACCCCAAACTTACTTCCAATAAAAAAGCTGCAATAAGTTTTAATTGCAGCTTTTTTATAAAATTTGTACCTGATTTATTTTGCAGCCGCAAAGCGCTCTGCAATCTTCGTCCAATTTACCACATTCCAAAATGCGGCAAGATAATCTGCACGCTTATTCTGATACTTCAGGTAATAAGCATGTTCCCATACATCAACACCTAAAATAGGGGTACCCTTTACCTCAGCAACATCCATCAAAGGATTATCCTGGTTAGGAGTAGAAGATATTTCCAGCTTACCATCTTTAACATTTAGCCAGGCCCATCCGCTACCAAATCGTGTCATACCTGCCGCTGCAAATTTTTCTTTAAATCCATCATAGGATCCGAATGCTGCAGTAATTGCATCTGCCAGTTCACCTGAGGGAACTCCACCTGCATTTGGGGCAAGACTTTCCCAGAAAAAACTGTGGTTCCAATGTCCACCACCGTTATTTCTAACAGCCGGACTGATGGTTCCTGCCACTGCAACCAATTCTTCAATTGTTTTGCCTTCGTTGGGTGTGCCTGCAATGGCTTTGTTTAAATTGTCTACATAAGCCTGGTGATGCTTACCATGGTGAATCTGCATGGTTAAAGTGTCGATATGAGGCTCTAATGCTTCATGGGCATAAGGCAGAGCCGGTAATGTAAATGACATATTGTTTTTATTTATTGGTTGAAAATTAAATGAGAAAATATATTACAAATTTAGTGGGGTTATCCGTAGTTGACAAATACAATGCCGTTTAGTTTTTTAAGATTCCTTTATGAAATTTTGACATGGTAATTGGTACATGGCTCTTCCCATTAAATAAATTCTATGTTGAAAATCATGTCCATTATGTGCTGCTGTATCACTTCCTGCTATTGTTACAGCCAGGTATCAACAAAAGTTGACAGCATAAAAATAGTTAGCCCGGAACGTTATGTTTCAACAAAAAATATTAAAACCGATCTAAGCATTTATCCCAATCCCGCAAAAAACAAGGTTACACTGCAGGTTAAGCAATTTGATCCCGGGATGGCGATTGTTCGATTAATGGATATCAAGGGCAAAATAATTAAAGAAGACAACCGGTTGCTAACAAACGGCACAGAGGATATCGTGATGTTTTTAATGTTGAAAGCAGGCATTTATTTTATACAGGTTAGCCAGGCCGGCAAAGTAGTCCGAAAGAAATTAGTGATATTATGACCTCAGAAAACCCTGTGCCTCATCAAGGCCATTGATGTTGTTTATCTTCTGGCTTTAAAAAAATCCTTCATTAACTGTGCACACTCATTTTGCAACAAACCACCTGACACAATTGTTTTAGGATGAAAAGGCGAACGCTCTCCTGCGATTTTCTTATACCCATTTTTTTCATCCTCCGCACCATATACCACCTTACCTATTTTGCTCCAGTAAAGGCCACCACTACACATTAAACAAGGTTGAATCGTTACATATAAAATTGCATCCGGCAGATACTTACTACCTAAAAAATTAAAAGCAGCGGTTAAAGCGATGATCTCTGCGTGAGCAGTACTATCCGTCAATCTCTCTACCTGGTTATAGCCCCTTGCAATGATCCTTTCATTCATTACAATAATAGCCCCTACCGGCACTTCTCCTTCATCAAAAGCTCTTTGCGCTTCCCTTAGTGCCTGCCGCATATAATGCTCATCTGTCATACAAATTGGTTTAACTAACTTGAGGCAAATTTACTGCTATGCCTGATATAAATGAACTGCAAACAATGCGTGCCTGGTTTGAAACCGGTGTTACCAAATCTTATCAATTCAGAAGAGAGCAGTTAATCAAATTAAGGAATGCCATTGAAACAAATGCAGATGCTTTACAGGACGCCTTATACAAGGACCTTAAAAAAAGTCCTGAAGAAAGCTGGGTAACGGAAACTGGTTTTTTATTATCAGAAATCAGCCATGCAATCAAGCATTTAAGCAACTGGATGCGCCCGGAAAGTGTAGGCACCAACCTGCTCAACCTGCCCTCAAAAAGCTATGTAATGACAGAGCCATTAGGCGTCGTACTCATCATTAGTCCATGGAATTATCCATTGCAACTGCTGCTTACGCCATTGGCAGGTGCCATTGCTGCTGGCAATTGTGTAGTACTGAAACCGTCTGAATTTGCACCCGCAACCTCGGTGATAATGAAGCAGATCATTGATGCCATTTTTGAAAAACAATACATTCAATTTATCGAAGGTGATGGAGCAGTGGTAATTCCCGCCATGATGAACAACTTTGTTTTTGACCATGTTTTTTATACCGGCAGCACTGCCGTAGGCAAAATCATTTACCAGATGGCCGCCGGAAACCTGGTGCCGGTAACGTTGGAATTGGGTGGTAAAAGCCCTTGTGTGGTAGAATCGGATGCCAATATAACAGTAGCCGCAAAACGCATTGCAATGACAAAATTTTCAAACGCAGGCCAGATGTGCGTTGCCCCGGATTATGTATTGGTGCATGTTTCAAAAAAAGATGCATTTGTAAATGCCTTTAAAGCAGCATTGTTTTCTTTTTTTGGAGAAGATGCTGCTTTGAGCGATGAGTATGGCCGAATAATAAACGAACGGCAATTTGACCGCCTGGTAGCATATCTGCAACAGGGCAATATCCTTGCAGGTGGAAAAACAAATAGGGAGCATTTGTACATTGAACCAACTCTTATGGATAATGTTTCCTTAACATCAGGCGTAATGACCGATGAGATTTTTGGTCCCATTTTGCCCATCCATACCTTTGAAACAATGGCAGAAGCCAAGGCCATTATTGCACAACATAAGAACCCATTGGCATTCTATATTTTCACCTCCGGTAGCAGCAAAGAAGCTGCCTGGTTAAATGACATCTCTTTTGGCGGTGGCTGTGTAAACAATGCAGCCCTGCATTTAACCAATCACAACCTACCATTTGGCGGACGTGGTTTTAGCGGAAGTGGAAATTACCATGGCAAATTTTCGTACAGTACATTCAGCCATAAAAAAGCAGTGATGAAAAGCCCTACCTGGTTTGACCCGGCTGCAAAATACCCGCCATTTAAAGGCAAATTAAAATTGTTTAAATGGTTGATTAAGTAGCAATCCGGAATCATTTAAACAATATAATCCTACTACAGTTATGTCATCAAAGAAAAAATATTCAGGGATAGCAAAATCATTCATCACGCTGCTGGTATTAGTAACCAGCTTTTCAACATTTATTTTGATCGCCAACAGAAACTCAAAAAATATGACCGCAAGACAAAAAATTTTAAAGGCAGTGTACCCTGTCATGATGTGGTTCACCAAATCAGCAGGAATAAACAACAGTTCTCTTTCAAATAAAGAAGTAGTGCCTATTGTTTCAATATATGAATTACAAAGCCAGCTCACCGATGGCAAACAACTGAACTTAAATGAATACAAAGGCAGGAAAATATTACTGGTGAATACCGCATCGGATTGCGGCTACACGGGACAGTATGAAGACCTCGAAAAGCTATACCAGGCCCATAAAGATAAACTGGTAGTAATCGGTTTTCCTGCCAATGATTTTAAAGAACAGGAAAAAGGAACCAACGAAAATATTGCTGCATTTTGCAAACTAAACTATGGCGTTACATTTCCGTTAATGAAAAAAAGCAGTGTAATTAAAGGAGCAGATCAAAACGAAATATTTAGATGGCTTAGCAGTAAAGAAAAAAATGGATGGAACGAACAAGCTCCCAGCTGGAATTTTTGTAAATACCTGGTGGATGAACAAGGCAAATTAATTAACTATTTTGCCTCGTCTGTAGAACCGCTAAGTGATGAAGTAAAAAAAGCGATTGACGATTAATTCATATTCATGATGCTGATATGCTGAATTGTTAATATTATATTAACAAGTTAAAAATAAAAATACTACATTAGAATTTCAAATAGAATTTACCAGCGATATGACAATATGTTCGTGGTAAGTTTCAGTAAAAACCTAATAAAACCATTCTCAATCAATCAGCAATGCTGGGGCTAAAGCTATGTTATGGAGAACCTGTTAAATCAAAAGGATTGCGAAAAAATTATACAAAGACTAAATTCTATTACTCCGGTATCGGATAGACTTTGGGGAAAGATGGATGTTAATCAAATGGTGGTACACCTGAAAGACCAATTGGATATAGCACTGGGAATTAAAGCCGCCAAAGCACAGGGACCGCTAATCCTTAGAACAACAGTGGGTAGATGGCTCGTGCTTTATCTGTTTCCCTGGAGAAAGGGAGAAGTTACCCCAATGGAAATGGATGCGTCTATAAACGGACTGATCATTACTGATTTTGAAAGCGACAAACACCTGCTCCTGATCCGGATACAGGAATTTACATTAGCCGCCAGTTTTTCACCACACCCATTTTTTGGTAAGATAAGTAATAAAGATTGGGGACGACTGGCCTGGAAACATATCAACCATCACCTTTTACAATTTGGAGCCTAACCCAATCACTTTAACATGCTCACTAAAACGGATATCGAAAAATACTTCAACGCAGAAAAAAACGAAAGTCTGCTGTTCATCATAATGGGAATTGCGGCTATTGTGCTGGCCCTGGTTTTCTTCATTTACCTTAAATCAAACTGGCACAAAGGTGCTGCTGTTCCATTTTTAGTAGTAGGCCTGATGCACCTGGTGGTGGGAACCATCGTATTTAAGCGAAGCGACAAAGACAGGATCCGGATGACCTACGCTTATGACATGAATCCCACTGATCTGAGAACCAAAGAAATCCCCCGGATGGAACTGGTCAATAAAAGTTTTACCATTTACCGCTACACCGAAATCGTACTACTACTGGCGGGGTTAGCATTGTATTTTTTCTATAAAAGCAATCCTGATAAAAGCTTTTGGGTTGGCCTGGGCCTGGCACTTGCAATTGAAGCTGCTGTAAGTTTGGGTGCTGATTATTTTGCGGAAAAAAGAGCAAGCGTTTATACCATTCAGCTAAAGGAATTTGTAACCCGGAAATAAGCCCCCCGGAAACCGCTCATTTCCAACGCAGATTTTGGATATTAAAACAAAGAATGAATTCCCTTTCTATGCAAATTAATACCATTGGAGGCAGCGACTTTTTCTAATAACTCATCTCATCCAATTTCACTTTTCCTTTAAAAGTCCAGAATACAAAAGTGGTGTATAAAGCTACCAGTGGAGTTCCTATTGCTGCAATAATCAACAGCGTTTTCATCGTTTGTTGTGAGGAGGCGCCATTGTTGATGGTGATACTGTTATGCACATCGTTGGTTGCGTACAACAGATTGGGAAACACTTCTAATGAAACAGTTGCCAACAGGGTGGCGATGGTAACAGCAGAGCTAATGAATGCATACCGGAATTTTGCTTTTTTCAACTGTCTTGGTATGTTGGCAATTGCCAAAAACATAATTAATGGAAAAATAAAATAGGCTGGGTTACTTCGTATGCGATCACTTAAATGTGGTATATACAACAGGGTATAAAGGGTGGACACCCCCAACGATACTACAAAGAAAATTGTAAAATTTTTGGCCAGGATATTCAGTTTCACGTATAACCTGCTTTCCGTTTTCATGGCCAGGTAAATGGCACCATGCATCATAAATAAAGCCAGCGTTGTAATGGCGATCATGATGCTGAAAGGATTGAAAAAGGACAGCCAGTTACCCGCAAATTCATGCTCGGCATTTAATGGTATACCCAATGCAACATTGCCAAGCATTAACCCGAGCGACAAAGCAATTACAATACATGAAAAAGAATAAACAATATCCCAGGTAAGCCGCCATTTTATGCCGGGCTCTTTGCTGCGGAATTCAATGGCAACCGCCCGCCAGATTAACCCCACCAGGAAGATCATGAAAGGAACGTAAAAAGCGGAAAAGATAGCCGCATACGCAACCGGAAATCCAGCAAATAATACACCGCCGCCAATTACCAGCCACACTTCATTACCATCCCAAACCGGGCCAATGGCATTTAAAGCAATGCGACGGCTGGTTTCTTTTTTTAACAATAAATGCAAGGCTCCGGCACCCAGGTCGAAGCCATCCAAAATGGCATAGCCACTGATAACAGCCCCGAAAACCAGGAACCACCAAACGTTGTAATCCAGCCCTAACAATGTTTCCATATTGATGATAAGTTAGTGTTTTAATAACGGGTTTTCACTGCGAACACCTTCTTCAAAAGTATCATTTTCAACATACCCAACCGGACCGTGCTTTATTTTCTTATTGAGCAAGTAAAGAAACAAAATAAACAATGTGATGTAAACCAGCGTAAACAATATCAATGAAAAAACAATCTGGTTGGCAGTGACCGTTTTTGATAAAGCGTTCGACGTTCTTAGCAACCCATATACCACCCATGGCTGTCTGCCCATTTCTGCGGCAAACCAACCAGCCTGGTTAGCAATTTGCGGCAGTAAAACCGACCAAACAAATATCGTCATCAGCCATTTTGTTTCAAAGAGTGTGCCCTTCCACCATTTGTAAGATGCAAACAAGGTCAATGCAATCAATGCCATCCCAACAGCAATCATAATATGATAAACCTGGAATACTGCGTTGACCTGAACGGGACGTTCATCTTTTTTGAATGCATTGAGTCCCTTAACAGGTGTTGTAAAATCTTTATGCAGCAGAAAGCTTAAACCGCCCGGTATTTTAAGTCCGGCTACCTTTCCTTCCCGTTGATTTACCCAACCAAACAAATACATATCGGCCACCGCACTGCTGTCGTAATGCCCTTCTAGCGTAGCCAGTTTTGCAGGTTGATTAACGGCAACGCCTTCTGCACTTCTACTACCGGTAAACAACTGTGCCAGTGAGAAAAAAGTAGCTACAATCAGGGAAATTTTAAACGCAGGTTTTGCTATTTCCAGGAATCTTTTCTTTTTGATATAATAGGCATTCACGCTAAGCACTAAAAATGCGCCGGCCAATATTGCGCCAATCCATACATGGGTTAACCGCTCTACACTGGAAGGGTTAAAAACCATCGCCCAAAAATCTGTAACTTCTGCCCTTGCATGGATGCCTTCTCCAACTATATGAAACCCAGCCGGAGTTTGCTGCCAGCTATTGGCCACCACAATCCACACTGCTGAAAAAGCAGAGCCTACAAACACCATCACGGTTGAAAAAAAATGCACCCTCGAACTAACCCTGTTCCATCCAAATAAGAGAATACCTAAAAAACCTGATTCCAAGGCAAACGCAAAAATACCCTCCGCTGCAAGAGCGCTTCCAAATATATCGCCCACGTATTTTGAGTAGGTAGCCCAGTTGGTTCCAAATTCAAACTCCATGATGATTCCGGTGGCCACACCAATCCCAAAAATTAGCGCAAATATCTTAATCCAAAAACGGGTCATCTGTTCATAAATGATATTACCTGTTTTAAGAAACAGCCCTTCCATAATTACCAATATCAGGCCCAGGCCAATACTCATTGGAGGGTAGATATAATGAAAGGCTATCGTGAATGCGAATTGTACCCTTGCTAATATTTCTGTATCCATAAAAAAACTTTAGATAAAAAAAATGCGAACAAATTAAATTGTCCGCATTCTTTTATATTTCGATATCGTTTCCGTGATTATTCAAATAAAAAATTGTTTCATGAAATGTAAATTTACAGCACCAACCTCATATCTCCGAATAAAAACATCCTCTTCAATACTGCAACTTCTAACTTCATATAAGCAATCAACCATTTAAGCAACCATTCTATGGAAGGGCTTATTCTACAATGTCAATCTGTACTCTTTTATCGTGGATTTTTGCTTTACGTTTTTCAATTTGTTTGATGATGGCATCCGATGCCAGTGCAACGGCTTCCTCAAATGTTGTACACTGTGCACTTGCCAACACATCGTTACCAGGAATCACAAGGCGGATATCACAAATCTTGTTATCATTGGTAGCCGATTTTTCAGATTTCAAACAAACCTCGCTGGTAAGGATGTTATCAAAATGGAGACTTATTTTAGCTGTCTTTTCTTTTACAAATGCGGTTAAATCCTCACTGGCTGTGAAACCAATGGACTGAATGTTTGTCTTCATAATTTAAAAAATTTTTAATGAAATACGTTATTTTTTATATTACAAAGGTACAGGGAATAACCTGCCTTTATTTTTTCGAAGGCTTAATTAGTTGTAAATATTCCCAAATATTTTTTAGCAAAAATGCACTACCGAAGCTTGTTAAACTGTTGAGAAAAATGCAATTATTCTAGTGAAGTTAGCAAAAAGAGCATAACGCATTGTTTCTATACAGTATTTCAAAAAAAACAGCAAAACTATGCTCAGTTTTCGCTGCTGTTTTCAATAATAATGATATTGATACGCCCATTATTCATTGCCTTTCGACCCCGGATAAAGCACCGACATTTCCCTTTGTTGATTGTAAAACAGCATCCTGTAATACCTCTTGTGATTAGCCATCCCGCAATAAATTTCCTGCAATAAACAACACGAGAGTTTCAATGAATGAAACTCTCGTGTTGTTATTTTTTATATGGATCTTTTCAGGCCGAATGCGCATAATGCCTGATATCATTGTACAATTTATTAGGCTTAGTTCTTGACTTTATTTTATTCTTCTTCTTTTTAATGATATCACGTAATAAATCTACAAATTTATCCTGAAACGGGTGGCGATTGCAATAAGGCAATGCTTCATCTCCAATGATTTTTTGAGCTTCATTTTCAAACACCCGGTTACCGTTGTGGGTGTGAATTTGAACGCTTAAACAATATTTTGCAGCACCATCTTCTATTGATAATACCAGGGCCTTCACAGTAGCAAGTTCCTCTATTCCAGGTAAACTAACTGAAAAATTAAGATCAGGATTTTCCATCTTAACTTGTTCCGCCAGTTTATTCCGCAACTCTTCCATATCTTTTTTAATGTCGTCAATAATGTTTTCAATCTTCATAATGCAGGTATTAATTTTTCCTGGTTGAGGCCTATATTTTTACTAATCATTCTAATACCTAAAAATGCACACCTGCATTGTTCGCTCTCCGTATTTCAAACCTGTTACTTTTATTTTTTATGAATGACTGTTGCTGATATAATACCTTACCCCTTAATGGAAAAATGTTAAAGTAGCTGAAATGAGGGCTGTTAAAATTAATAGAGAGAGAAGAGTATCCGGATCGCATATTTTCCGAAATAGCAAAGGCATTGCTTAAAACAATACCCGCCTTTCGGCGAAAAGTTTTGTAGTTCATAGGTTGTGTTTTCAGAGGTAATTCGAATAACAAAACTCTAAATTTCAAAACAAAAAAATTTAGAAGAACCAGCCTATTTATTGTAGTTACTATTCTACTTCTGTACACAATCCATATAGCTGAATGGAATTTTGAACCAATTAGAGAAACTGCAAGATAAAACTATGGTTCAATTTGAAGTGATACAACCCCGGGGCAATGCCATCAAAGTTTTGCCAAACATTTGATGCGGATAATGATAAGGATGTAATTTTCACAATTTCCAGTAAAAATATTTTTTCATAACAGCGTAGACCATCATCAGTATAATTGCCAATCAGGTAAAATACACGAGTTTCTGCACCTGCGGACAAAAGTCAATGAACATTATATATCTGTAGGACAAAACCATGAAAACACTGTGATGAAATATGGATTGGGAAAAGAGGCTGGCCCCGGCTTTAGCAACGGAATTTAAATGGATATATTAAAGCCAGTTTGTTATATTATTTCTGATTTCAATAAATATATTTGTGTAATAATGATAGACAACAAAAAAAACACTTCTCCGCATATCCTCAGCACATCATCCAATTTACTGGGTATTTGTTTTATTGTGCTGACGTCACTAAAGCTTTTAAAAATACAGGAGCAAACACTGGTGGATGAGTTTACGGCAGGGGCAATGATCTTATTTATGATCAGTACGATCCTTTCATTTTTATCACTCAAAAGCAGTAGTAAATATGCCAGGCATTATGAAGATGTTGCTGAAATATTATTTTTACTTGGCCTTCTGTGTTTGTTCGCAACTACCATGCTTATCACTTTCAATGTGATCAGATAAAAAACGCCTTTTGTTGTTTAAACAAAAGGCTGCCCTCGATTCTATTCGCAGCAAACTGGATATTTACTTTAAGGCTTGCGAAAAATCAGGTTCGTTAATTACTATTATTCAATAAGCTGCAGCGATCTTCCTGATTAAAATAAATGCATTTATTCAACTCCCTTTACATTCATCTGCAAAGTATATACAGACTCCGAAGCTGCGATGAACAATGTTGAACGCTTTTTTCCACCAAAACAAATATTACCTACCCAGTTGGATGGTATGGCGATATTGCCGATTCGTTTCCCGGATTGATTAAAGATCGTAACGCCCTTGCCGGTGAGGTAAAGGTTTCCTTTGTTATCAAGCGTCATTCCATCTGACCCCATGTTTACAAATAATTTCCGGTTCAATAAAATACCATCATCACCTATTTCATATTGATAGGTTTTGCCGGCACGAATATCTGCAACAAATAAATGGCGGCCGTCCGGCGTTCCCACAATACCGTTAGGTTGTTGCAATAGGCTATCTACAATAAAAGGAACTGTCTTTCCTTTGGGCAAATAGTAAACATACTGGCCTTTTAGGTCCGGCTTTTTTCTTTCCCAATAATCCCGCTGGTAGTAAGGATCGGTAAAATAGATACCGCCCCGTTGATCAATCCACAAATCATTTGGTCCGTTTAGCCGACCACCTTCAACAGCTGATAATAAAATGGACACCTGCTTTTTTAACGTGATGGCCAACAGTTCATTTTTTTCATCAGCGCATGCAATTAGTCGCCCTTGGTTATCAAAATACAAACCGTTGGACCGATTGGTTTTATCCATAAATAGCGATAGCTTATCATCGATACCATACTTCCATATTTTATCATTTGGCTGATCGGTAAAATAAATATTGCCCTTTTTATCCGTGGCAGGTCCTTCGGTAAATTTGAACTGATCTGACACTTTTACCAACGCTGCACCGGGCATTACAAGATTCAACGAATCTTCCCATTGCTCCGTGGTTTGCTGACTGTAGACCATACCCGAATATATTGCTATGACAGTCAGGAGAAGGCCGGCTTTCTTATACATTTTGTGTAGCATTTAATATTGACTAAAATTTATGCCGCCCGGTTATCCGGCGCTGCTTTGCACCATAAATACTGACTGCATTTTTTCCAAAGAAACGGTATTTATTTAACTGCTAAGCGCAATAAAACTGAACCGTGTGCAGGAATATTTTGCGCATATTTTTTCTTAAATACTCCAAGGTCTGCCTTTTTCCAAAGATCTCTGACCGTTACTTTTCCTTTTAGTCCAAGCGATCCAAAATCAACTGCCACATCCTGCTTAGCATCCCCAATATTGAATAAGCCAACATACAAATCTTTACTTCCCTGCACATTGGATACCCATACCATGCTACCATCTTTCTTATACAACTGTTTTGGATTTTCTCCTTGTTGATTTACTGCCAGCACTTCATCATTGGTAAATAATTTCAATTCCAATGGCCTGTTTTCAGGAAGATTTCCACCCAGCATCAATGGAGAACGATAGAGGCACCAGAAGTTCATGTGGGTGTATAGTTCATCTTCCGTAAAGCGACTGTAACGTTCCGGACCAACCGGGCCACGTTTGGAAAGTTTCCCAATCTGAATCATATCGCAATCCGGCCAATGGCCCGGTCCGCCGGTACCTTCCCAACTTTTTGCATAATCAAACATCTGTAAAATCATCTTCCAGTTGTCCCAAAAATCATCTGCCATGCGCCACATACTGGCATGTTGTTTTACATGATCCGTTGCAGACAAAGCCGTTTCGCCCGGCGATATACTCAGTGGCATTGGTCGGCCGCAATTGGCAATTGCCTTCTCGTACCCTTCCACTTCTGCAGTACGGTATGGCCTTGCTATATCATCTACTTTTATAAAGTCTACATCCCAGGATGCATACAATTTCAAAATTGAATTCAGGTATTCCTGTGCGCCCGGTTTACTCATATTCAGGCCATACATATGGTTCATCCAGGGGCAGGTAGACGAAGTATCTGCAATCATATCAGCAGTAATTCCATTCGTGCCAAGCACCGGACTTTTTGCCCATACCGCCTGCCTTGGAATACCCCTCATTACATGAATGCCAAACTTCAATCCCAAGGAATGCACATAATCGCTTAAAGGCTTAAACCCTTTGCCACCAAAGGCTGAGCGGAATTTTGTTGGCTGTGGCAGTAACCTTCCGTATTCATCCATCGTTAACCAGGGCACATAAGAACCATCATGTAATTGCATCTGAAACGGATTACCAATGGTGCTGCCAACCGGGTTATCGTACGACCATAAAAAATCTACTACCACATATTGCCAGCCGAATTGCTTTAAATTTTTTGCTACATAATCTGCATTGGATTTTACTTCATCTTCATGCACGGCAGAGCCAAAACAGTTGTAACTGTTCCATCCCATGGGTGGCGTTTGTGCTACCTGCGAAAAGCTGTTGGATGTGAAACAAATCAGGAGACAAAGAATAACCGGAGATACGCTTTTAAGTAATTTCATTGCTTTACTTTATTTTTTTGCGACTAAAATTTTATACATTTTTCCTTTAACAGAACTGAAAGTTAATACATATCCATTTGCATCAGCAACAGACTTTGCATTTACACCAGCAATACTGATGGGCACTGCGGTTCTAACTTTACAAATTCCGCCCGAACCGGAGTTGATAACGGCAGTGATTAACTGGTTGTTTTTCCAGTTAATGTCCACTTCAAAATTACCTCTTGCTTTCAGGCCCTTTACCGAGCCTTCCTTCCATGCATCGGGCATTGCAGGCAACAGGTGAATTTCGCCTAAATGGCTTTGCAATAACATTTCAATCATACCGGCAATACCGCCAAAATTTCCATCAATCTGAAATGGTGGATGAGCGTCAAACAGGTTCACATATGAACCGCCGCCGTTTGCATAATTGGTTCCCTCCTGTCCGGTAATATGCAGTAGGTCGCCAATCATTTTGTAAGCATGATTGCCATCCAGTAAACGTGCCCAAAAATTTACTTTCCATGCAAGGCTCCAGCCGGTTCCGGCATCTCCCCTCAACTCCAGCGATTTTTTTGCTGCTTTCGCAAAGTCGGGTGTAAGTACCGGTGATATTTCACGGCCCGGGTACAAACCAAATAAATGCGATACATGGCGGTGATGCGGATCGGTATCTTCCCAATCTTTATACCACTCCTGCAGGTTTCCCTTTTTACCAATGTGCAGCGGAAATAGCATGTCCCGCTTTGCAATGATGAGGTTGCGAAAGGCCGCATCTTCATTCAATTCTTTCGACGCTTCAATCAGGTTGGTAAATAAATCCCGGATGATGGACATGTCCATTGTTGTAGCGATCGAAGCACTTCCCTGCTTTCCTTTGTCATCAATAAAACTATTTTCAGGAGAGAAGGAGGGCGCTGTTACCAGGAAACCATTTTTATCTTCCACTAAAAAATCCATACAAAACTCCGCCGCTCCCTTCATCAAAGGATAAGCAGTCTCACGTAGAAATTTTTTGTCTTTTGTAAAAGAATAATGTGTCCACAAATGTTGCGACAACCAGGGTGATCCCATCGTCCAGTTAGCCCACATCGGATCACCTTTACCAATGTCTCCCACCGGGTTACTCAATGCCCAGATATCACTGTTGTGATGTACAGCCCAACCGCCGGTATGATAAAATTCTTTAGATGTAATTGCTCCTGTTGCAGCAGCATTTTTTATAAAGCCCATCAGCGGAAGATGCATCTCCGAAAGATTGGCAGATTCTGCCGGCCAGTAATTCATTTGCACGTTGATGTTGGTGGTATAGTTCGAGCTCCATGGTGGCCTCAATTCCTTGTTCCAGATACCTTGTAAATTTGCAGGTACATTCTTTGTTCTGGAGCTTGAAATAAGCAGGTATCTGCCAAATTGAAAATACATGGTTTCCAATGCCGGATCCTTTGCACCTTCTGTATAACCAAGCAGGCGCTCGTCTGTAGGCAAGGCGGCATTTTTATTATCGGCAGGATTGGCCAGGTTAAAACGCACCCGGTTAAAATATTGTTGAAAATCTGCAAGGTGATTGCTCTTCAATAACGACCAGCTCTTTTTCAAAGCACCGTTCAGGAATTGTGTAGCAATTTTTGTTTCATCCTTTCCCTGAGAATCGGGGCATTTATCAAAGCCATTAAAACTGGTTGCAGCTGAAATAACAATCAAAATTTCGGTGCCATTTTTTACGCTAATACCAGTCATATCCGAACTGATCGTTCCCGCCTTACCGGTAGCTTTAATGCGCCAGTCAAACCGCATTCCACGGCAGCCTTTCACATCGTCCTCCGTAATAGGATTCGCTGAATTTACATAGTTCGGTTCGAGGTGTGAAGGCGCTTTTCCTTTTACCTCAATCTCACTATTACTAATTACAAATTGTTGGTGTTTCAATTGACTTTTTGTTCCAATGGTAAAGTTTAACACACCGGGTTTATCAGCAGTCAACCGGATAACAATTACCTGGTCCGGAGCAGAACTAATCACTTCCCTGGTATAAGTAATTCCGTTGATAGTAAACCTGGTGGTGGCAATGGCATCGTTGATATTGAGGTCACGATAATAAGAGGTAGTTATTGTGTCTTTTAATTGCTGGTGAATCATTAAGTCGCCCAGCGGCAGGTATGATTCTGAATAATACCCCTGCATATTTTTAGCAAACTCATAAGCCTTTCCATAATTTTCATCTTTAAACAAAGCTTCCCTCGCCAGCAATAAATTATCGTAGGCTTTTGGATTCACATTGGTCCTAACCGGTCCACCGGCCCATAACGTAGCTTCGTTTAACTGAATCAACTCATCGGCAACGCCGCCAAATACCATGGCACCCAATCTACCATTGCCAACCGGCAGAGCCTCCGTCCAAACCTTCGCCGGCTTTTTATACCAAAGCTTTTGTTGTTGCGCCTGTGTCTCCGCAACCGCCGTTAAAAATAAAATGCCCGCAAGCGTCAATCGTTTTATCATGTGTGTTAGTTTATTATTCGTTAAGCAACATTGGCATTTGAAGTAAATAGACTTCCTTGTTTATTTTTTACAAGCAGGAGAACATTGCTCAACATCGTTGTGTCACTCCCTTGTACTGCATACCTTTTTGGATCTTTTACCCACATTATTATTTATTGCCTTCATTTCATCGTGCGTTGTCCAGATTCATTATTTCGCCCTTTCAGGGCTTTGTTTGCATTTTTATTTTTTCATAGGGCGTTGCCCTATGCTTTTATATTTCGCCCTTTCAGGGCTTTAGTACAGTTTATTCCAAAGCACTTTTATTTTCATTCAATCATTGATTCATTCATGAAAAACTAACAACCACCACAAAAAAATGAACTACCAATTTGAACAAGAACAGATATTAATTTCATAAATCAACAAATCACAAATCAGACATTAAAATCAGAAATCAAACATCAACAAATCAGGCATTGAAATCAGACATCGAAATCACATATCAATAAATCAGCACCTCAGGCATAAAAATCAGAAAGCAAAATCACACAACAGCAAATCAGACATCATACATCGACAAATCAGGCATTAAAATCAGACATCGAAATCACACAGCAATAAACAAAGACATCAGCCATAAAAATCAGAAAGCAAAATCACACAACAGCAAATCAGACATCCGATATAAATCTGCGATAAACAAATCAGACATTTAATCCATTTCCACTACCGCTTTAATTACGCCGGTTGCCGGATCCAGCCAGCTTTCGAAAACATCTTTTAGCTCATCAAATTTTACCCGGTGGGTGATGTAGGTAGTTGGGTCAACCAATCCCTTTTTCATGGAATCAATCACATGTTCAAAATCGGCTCTTGTTGCATTGCGGCTACTCATTAGCGTGGTTTCCCTTTTATGAAATTCGGGGTGGCTAAAACTGAATGCCTCTTTTTGTAACCCGATTAAAACAAATCTTCCGCCATGTGCCAGGTATTGCAATCCGTTATCGATTGCTTTCAGACTGCCAGTGGCATCAATTACTACGGTGGGCATATCTCCATTGGTGATTTCCTTTAGCCAGGTCAACACATCTTCAGTTGCACCGTTGATGGTAAAATCTACCTTCAACTTATCCTTACAAAACTGCAGGCGCTGGTCGTTGATGTCGAGCGCAATTACTTTTGCTCCTGCAATTCTTGCAAATTCCATGGTGCCTAATCCGATTGGGCCGGCCCCAATGATTAATACAAATTCTCCTGGCTGAACATTGGCCCTGCGTACCCCGTGTGCTCCTATTGCAAGCGGCTCCACCAATGCCAATTCATCGTAGCCGAGACCTTCACTTTTAACCAATGCATAAGTTGGTACCGAAAGATATTCAGCCATTCCTCCATCAATGTGAACTCCACATACTTTTATATCCGTGCAGCAATTGGGCAATCCATTTCGGCAGGCAATACATTTACCACAATTGAAATAAGGAATAAAAGTGACGGCTTCGCCGGGAATAAATCCTTCGGCACCACCGGCGTCTATTAAATCAGCCGCCAGTTCGTGCCCCAAAATTCTTGGATAGGTAAAGAAAGGTTGGCTACCCCTGTAAGCATGAAGGTCTGTTCCGCAAATGCCAATTCTTTTTATTTTCAAAATAGCCTGACCGGGTTGAGGTACCGGTTCGTCCCGATTGAAATAATCAAAGGTGCCGGGCTTTGTACAAATTAATGCTTTCATAAATAGACTTAAATTTTTAAAAATATTTTCAAACCAGACGATCATTTAACCAGTTGACTTCTGTCCTTTTAATGATGAGTAAAGTTGTTTGAATGATCCTGCAGTTACTTTATGCAATCCAAAAGCCTGGTGCAAATGATGGTTATAATTTATAGAATCCAGTGGCCGTTTTTCCAAAGAAAGCAGCCTGCTCATTGGTTGAAAATTTAGAAAAATAGTCATCTACTATTGCTTTCATTTTTGCATAATCAGCAGCCACCAAACATACGGGCCAATCTGAACCGTACATAATCCGATCGGTTCCAAAAGCTTCTACAATTGTATCAAGGTAGGGCGTAAAATCATCCGGCTTCCAGTTTTTCCAATCGGCCTCCGTTACCATGCCCGATATTTTGCAATACATATTTTCGTGGGCAGCTACCGCTGTGATATCCTTTTTCCAGTCGGTAATCTGGCCATCTTTTATACCAGGCTTTGCAATATGATCAACTACAAACGGCTGATCGGGGAAAGCGGCTGCCAGCTCTTTTGCATACTTTAACTGATCCGGAAAAATCAGCACATCGTACGTGAATCCATATTTATTTAACTGACTAATACCGTTCTTAAAAGCGGGTTGCAGCATCAGGTCTCTTTGCGGTTCGCCCTGCAACACATGCCGGAATCCTTTTAACTTTTTAAACTGTTGGTAGTACGCTAATTTATCTTCAATATTGGCTGCCTGTAAATCAACCCAGCCAACAACGCCCCTTATAAAATCATACCGGGCAGCATTGCTTAGCTGGAATTCATTTTCCCTTTCTGATTGATCGGACTGAACAACTACTGAACCATCAATGCCGTTTTGTTTCAAAATGCTTTCAAGATGTTCTGGTAAAAAATCATTTTGTATGATGGCCATGTCTTCATTGATCCAGCTATCTCTTACGGGATCAAACTGCCAGAAATGTTGATGAGCATCAATTGTATTATAATCCATAGTTTGGTTCTTAATTAAGATTCAATTTAATGTTGGCAGAAAAAAGGACACGTTGCTTACAATCTAGCACCTGCGGAAAAAAGTCGATTCATATCAGCAAGGCTATTTTATTATTTAACCGTTTTTGAATGATTGTCAGCCTTCATTCAAAGTAATGTAAACATAGTTTTATTGCTCAATAAATAGTACTTCATTTTTTACAAAAGCTTGCTTGATATTACCTCGATTAGTTTTGCTAAAACAATGCTATCGAAATCCAACTCAACTCCTGATAGTAACAATAGCAAACCCCTTCACTATTTCAAGAAATAAGACAGCTTGGACGTGGCGTAATACAACTGGCTTTGCATCATCAAATGACTGTATTTGGTGGGAATAAGAAATTTCAAATCCAAGAGGCTATAGATTGAAAGGCACTATGCTTAGCGTTCCATTGTTCTTAAAATCTTCATCTTTTAGGAGTAGCCCTTTATTTATTGCGACAATTAGAATTTATTATCAATTGAAAAATCGCCAGTCATACTTTATAAATTACCGGTTCATAAAATAAGTTCTGAACTCCGCTATTTCCTTTATTTCATTTTCCACATATTTCCCAAAAATCATAGTACCTACCTGGCTTTGCAGCGCCGAAATCCCCACATCAATCAACCGCAATCCCGACTGCGTAAGCAGTATATTATCAAATGCCAATCCTCCGATATTGGAAGGTCTTTTTAAATCACGATGCGCAAAACCTGCTTTGTGTAAGGCTTTCAATTCATCTTCAAAAGCATCCAGCCATAGCTCCCTCACCTCTACTTCATAAGCCCTGAAATCAATGGGATGAATTCGTTCCATAATCAGCATTTCAGCATTGATATCTTCATTAAAATCTAACCGGATAAATTTCACAACCAGGTTATTTACTTTATTGGCAAACTGCATTTTTTCCGCCTCGGAGCCAATCTCAGACCTGGTGTCGCCTACAAATAATTTAGCAACCTCGGTATCTGTCAAGACAATTACGGTATTATTTGCTCCTGATGATAATTTACGTGGATATTTCATATTCTAAAATTAAAACACTTCTGGCTTAACCGGCGAAAAAGAAAATCATTTCTTCATTCGGGCTTCGTGGCAGATTTGTATTTTCCCCATGATGACCATTCCAATTGTTGATACCAATGAAAATCCCTGTTTTACCAAGACGAACCCGGAACGGGTTCAATTTGAATAGCCATGGGTGAAACCCACAAGTGTTCGAAACCTGAGTTTTAATAAATTTGAGTATGAAAGTAAATGACTTACTCAAACTAATTCCATCCCAGACTTTCAGGGATCTGGCTATCGAAACTAAAGTTGACACCCAA
>Ga0123337_10001723_pt1 | contig 27088 bp, 20 predicted proteins | sample frozenSSSSmetaG_FD_89792 | JGI IMG/M metagenome (GOLD analysis project Ga0123337, IMG submission 89792) | Glacier valley bacterial and archeal communities from Borup Fiord, Nunavut, Canada, to study Microbial Dark Matter (Phase II) -... | ecosystem: Environmental > Aquatic > Freshwater > Ice >...
CCATTCGCTCGAGCGGCCCGCACAAACGGGGTCAGGGTTTCAAAGCCCAGATAAGGGTTTACCGTGAGCGCGCAGCCCGCATGGTCGCCGCTCAGCCACGCCGCCGCGTAAGCCTCGGCGGTGGAGCCGATGTCGCCGCGCTTGGCGTCCAGAATAATCGGCAGCTCGAGCGCCTTTGCCACCCCTACCAGCTCGGCCAGCAAGGTAAATCCCTCGAGTCCCAGCGCCTCGAAGAATGCCAGTTGCGGCTTGACGCAGGCAATAAATGGCGCGCAGACCTCGAGCACCTCGAGCGTGTGCGCCCGAAGCTGGGCAAAGTCTGGGTAAAACTCAAAGCGGGGGTCCAGACCCAGACACAGACGGGTCCGGTGCTCGAGGGTGCGGGCAGTCAGGCGTTCGGAGAACATGGCCCTAGTTTAAGGTCGAGTAACACCCTCTCGAGTGCTCGAGCATATAGACAGGTCAAACTGTCGCATTCACTACCTTCTACACTGATGTTATGGCCCAGCTCAATTTCACCTATCCCATCACGGCGACCTTCCGCATGATTACCCTCTCGCCCGAGGTGCAGGTCAAGAACTCGAGCGACGAACTGCTGATGCAGGTCAAGCAGAAGTTGCTCACCCTGCGTGAGGCCACCACGGTTTACGCTGACCTCGAGAAGACTCAACCCCTCTACCACATCAAAGCGGACCGCATCAGCGGGTTCCGGGCGGTTCACCGCATTACAAAGGCGCAGGGAGGCGAAACGGTGGGTTCGGTCAAAGCGGCAGGGCTGCGGAGCCTGTGGAAGACCCACTACGACGTGACCGACGCGCAAGATAGACCGCTGTTTTACATTCAAGAAGAGAACCCGTGGATTAAGTTTCTGGACGCACTGCTCGATGAAATTCCGCTGATTGGACCCATCGCCGCCACCTTCATTCAGCCCAGCTACCTGCTCAAAGACGCGTCTGGAACGGCGCATTACCGCATCGTCAAGCGCCGCTCCTTCGTGGCCCGCCACTTCAGCCTCGAGCATTTGGGAACCACGGCGGACTTTCCGGCGGAACTGGTGGCCCTTTCGTTGATTCAAACTATCTTCCTCGAGCGCAACCGGGGTGGGGCGTAGGTTGGGAAAACTCATGACAAAGACAACCAGAAGCGCTTTTCTACCCGGCGCACGTTCTCGAGGGAACTCAGGCGCTCAAGAACAGGAAGAATATCGTGCAGAGCGGTGTCAGCCGGGTCGCCCTCAAAAGGCGATACGGGAAGCCAGTTTCCGTAATGTCGCTCGAGCTTTTCGGGGGAATCGTCGAGCATCAGCACTCGCTCGAGCGGGTAGCCACGCCGTTTTACCTTTCGCAAATCCTTAATCCAGTATCGCTCAAAGGTTTCCATATTGAGGTGGGTCGTGCAGCGCTCGGAGGTCCAGACGAACTCGAGCGAAATATGACTGGGTATGAGGTTTGGAACAGCTTCGAGTGCGTATTCAGGGCTGCTTGAGGTCCACACGGCGAGGCGAAAACTTTTTGAGACTTGCTCGAGGAAATTTTCGAGAAAAGGTCGCCTGTAAACGAAGTAGGGACCGATGCGAAAATCTTCATGCCACTCGAGTGCAGTTTCACGAGCGTGCATCAGGGTCTCGTCCAAATCGAGGATGAGCAAGGCTTGGGTCATGGTGCAGTTTAGCGGGACGGGTCCTCGAGAAGTATCCGGCAAATGGCGTATATAGAAAAATTGCGCCTCCGGCTGTCTTGACCTAAGCGGCACCTTCCGGGCCAGGTCGCGGGCCTTTAGTTTTTAGTTCTTGGTCGGTTTGATGTTGAACATCGAGAGCAAACCGACCAATTACCAAGAACCAAGAACCCGCCGGAGGCGCAATCTTTTCCCCCTCGAGCGCCCCACCCCTCAAATCAACTCGAACGGCTCACCCTGAAACAGCACTCGAGCCTTGACCTCGCCCCAATCCTCGGGGACTCCCTTGCTCGAGCCTTGTGTGCCGGGACCAAATCCTAAAGTGGCCCACAGATACGCAAACGGCGCGGCGGCGGCCCACGCCTGGGGGTGGCAGGCCGCAGGGTAGGGCACGGGCGGTGAGGCGGGGAGGCCCTCGATTTCCTCTCGAGCAAAACCGGCGTACAGCTCGGGCAATCTCGCGTCTGCGGTGATGGCCGCACTCTCGAGCTGGGAAAGCGCCAGTTGTTTGAGCGGCTCCACCAAGCCGTAGCGGGCCAGCCCCAGCGCAATTAGGGCGTTGTCATGCGGCCATACGCTGCCGTTGTGATAAGAAACCGGATTGTAGCGTGGTTCATTCTCGGCCAGCGTGCGGATGCCCCAGCCCGACCACATCCCTTCGGAGAACAGGGTTTGGGCCACTCGAGGGGCCAATTCCGGGGGTACGATTCCGGCCCACAGCGCGTGTCCGGCGTTGCTCACCACCACTCGAGAGGGCCGTTTTTGAGCGTCTAGGGCGTGTGCGTAAGTCCCCAGGGCCTCGAGCCAGAAGTGTTTGTGGAACTTTTCTTGCAACACTTTGGCCTTCCCCTCGAACTCGAGCGCTTTTTCAGGTTGTTCGAGCGCGGTGTATACCTTCGCCGCACTCTGGTACGCCCTGAACGCGTAAGCCTGGACCTCGACCACCGCAATCGGGGCCTGTAAGTCGCTTCCCGTTTCGTCGAAAGTGCTGTCCCCGGAATCTTTCCACACCATGTTGGTCATGCCGCCCTTTTGGGGGCTGTACTCAATAAAGCCGTCTCCGTCAGGGTCGGCGTCGGGACCCACCATCCACTCGAGCGCCGCCTCCAGGTTGGGAGCCAAGTTCCGCACCGTCTCGAGGTCGCCGGTCCACTCGAGGTAATCGCCCAGCAGGCACACCCACAGCGGCGTGGCGTCTACCGTGGCGTAATAGGTGGAAAAGGGAGTGCGCCCGGTCTGGCTGGCCTCGCCGTCGCGCTGCTCGTGCAAAATCTTACCTGGAGCCTCGAGCGTGCGCTCCACCAAATTCTTGCCCTGAAACGCCGCCAGATAGCTCAGGGTTCCCTTGGCGATGTTGGGATACCACGGCAGCGTCATCAGCGAGACGATAAGCGAGTCGCGCCCAAAGGGGGTCACGTACCACGGGATGCCCGCTGCTGGAAAGTCGCCGTAAGCGGTATCGAACAGCAGTGAGCGCAAATCCTCGCTGGCCCGGTCAAACACCCGCTGAAGCAGTCGGTTGCCCACTTTGATGTCGGCCCTGGCCCGCCAGTCGCGGTATTCCTGGGCCAAAATTGCTTCCTCGAGCCGATTTCCGGTGTGTCCGTTTTTGAAGGTGGTGGCTTTGATGGTCAGCTCGAGCTGGCCTTCCTGCGGAATCATCCAGCGCAGCTTGCGCCCGGTGATGGGCCTCACCTCCCTATTTTCGTCGGTGCGTGCGTGGGTCGCACCGGGCAAATCGAGGGTGGCGACGGTCTGGCGCTCCTCGAGCGTCTCGTCTTCCTCAAAAATTTCGCCCATCGGCTCGAGGGTGATTCTCACTTCGCGGCGCACCCCGTCCTCTCCGGCGTAGGCATAGACCAGGCCGTCTGAGAGCGTCTGAACGTGAACGTCACGGTCTATGGGCGGCATTCCGCGCACCTCGAACATATCGCGGAAATCGCAATCGATTTTTAGCTCGAGGTTGTGCAGGGCTGCCATCTCACGCCCGTAATCGGTGGTGTAAGCCTCGAGCGAATCAAACGCTTTGACCCGCACCGTCTCGGTGTAGCCCGCGCCGTCGAGCATTCCACGCCGCCGGAACTCAAGCCGCTGAACGTGGCCCAGGTGCGGTTCGGTGGCGTGCTGAGAAAAGCGGTACGGCTCGGGGCGATGGGTGGAGAGCACGGTGGGCGGCAAGCCCTCGATGCGCCACTCGAGGCGCGACATAAAACGGGTATCGCGGTCGTACAGGCCGGACTCGCCGCCGGACAGTTGGCCCTGGTCGTCCATGACCAGATACAGGGAATTTTCTTTGAGTCTCAAGGGATTCAGGCTCCTTCTTGTAGCGTTTCAGAGAGGTGGCTCGAGCGTTTGGGTTCGGGCCAGGGGAATAAACTCGAGCACTTTAGAACATTCACTCGAGGAATGAAAGCGGTTACAAAAGGGTGAAGAACAGGTCTCGAGGGTGGAAAATGGAATGGTGTTTTTGAGGGTGCTCGAGGGCGGGAAACGGGAAATATCTTTGGTAGGGGCGACTGGCGAGCAAGCCCGGTAGGTGCGGCGAGGCCCGCTAGGTGCCGTTTTCGCCAAGACGCTGTTCTGCTCAAGACAGCAGGTCGCCCTGTGCGCTCAAGCTTCAGCCAAAGGGCGACCTGCTGTCTTGGCGAAATCGGCACCTTCTGGGCCTCGCCGCCAGTCGCCCCTACAGAGTTTTGGTTTTATAATTGCGCTCGAGCGGGAATAACAAAAATATCCCTGTCACCTGTCACCCGTAACCTGAAACCTACTCTTTCCCTCCGCTCGAGGCCGCGCTGGCCACGAAGTAGCGCTGGAACACGATAAACAGAATAATCACCGGCAGCGCCGAGACGATGGCTCCGGCCAGAATCAGACCATAATCGCCGCTCTGACCATAGCTCTGGTTGAACGAGCGCAGCCCGATGGGTAGGGTCAGGGTGGTGCCACCCTTGGTCAGGGCCACCGCTGCCCAGAAATACTGGTTCCACGCGCCCTGCGCGGTGGTGATGGTCAGTGCGCCCAGCGCCGGACCCGCCAGCGGCATGATGACCCGCCAGAAGGTGGTACTCACGCTTGCGCCGTCAATCTTGGCCGCTTCCTCGAGTTCCTTGGGCAGCGTCTCGAAGAACTGCTTCATCAGAAAAATCTGTCCTGCGCCTACGAAAGGTGAAACCAGCCACACCCCGAAGATGCTGCCGAGCAGCCCAATATCGCGCAGCACCAGATAGTTGGAAATGAACAGCACCTGATTGGGCACCGTCATCACGAACAGGATGAACACGAAAAAGGCACCTTTGTACGGAAAGTTGAGTCGGGCCAGCGCGTAGCCCGCCATCGGGGCAAAAATCAGTCCCGAGGCGCACATCAGGAATACCAACAGAAACGAGTTGAGAATCCAGGCCAGAAACAGACTTTGCCCACTCGAGATGTCCCGTGCTTCCTCGAAGATGCGGAAGTAGTTGCGGAAGGTGTAGTTCAGCACCCCCGGCGTGACGTTGATGAAGCTCTGAATTTTGGGATAGGTGTAGGCGCGGTCCACACGCGGGGCCTGCACGTTCTCGAGTCGGCTTGGGTCGAGCGTGGCGCTATCGTACACGTAATCAAAGGGGGCCTCGAGCGTCATGGGGGTATTTTCCACTCGAGGGGCGGGCTTGTCCGGCTCGTCCACGTTCTTTGCGCCCTGCGGGTAAACGATGTTCCAGGTGTAGGTGACTTTCTGCCCTGGCTTGCCGTCGGGTAGGGTCGCGGGGGTCAGGCTCGAGACTTTTAAGTTCTCGATTTTGGCGTAATCAGCGGCGTAGGCGATGTTGCCCAGGATGTTGGACCCCGCGCCGGGGCGAATTTTGGGAATGGTGACGCTCACCAGTTCGGGGTTTTTGCCCACCGGGACCACGCTCGAGGGCACTAAGTAACTCACCTCGAAGGACACGTTGGCTCCTGGTGCAAAGCCTCCGGTCCAGCCGTTGCCGCCCGCTTGCTGGCCCAATTTATACGACGCACCCCAGTTTTTGGGCAGAATCTGCTCGAAAATCAGGCGGGGTGGGTACTCGAGCGGGTCGGTTTTGAGGCTCGAGACCAGCGCCACTAAGAGCGGCCCCATGAACAGCAGCGCGAAGAAGACCAGCAAAAAGTACATCAGCCCCGCCCGCGCCCAGCGGCGACGCATCACCCAGGCGGTGTCCACCTTGGTGCCGGAGACGTAGGTAAAGGCCTTACTCGAGGTAGCCATTATTTCACCCCTTCGTCGCTGACAAAGAAGCGGCGTTGAAGCTGAACCACCAAAATGGTGAGCAGCGCGAGCACCAGCGCGGCGGCGCTGGCCTGCCCCACCAAGCTCGCTCCGGTTCCCAGCACCCGGTTGTAGACGTAGTAAGCCAGGGTGATGATGCTTTCCTGCGGCGCGGTGCCGTCGAACAGCGCCACTTGGTCAAACATTTGCAGCGTGCCAATCAGCCCCGAGGTGATGGCGTAAAAGGTCACTGGGCGCAGCATCGGCACGGTGATAAAGCGCATCTGCTCCCACGGCGAAGCCCCGTCTATGCCTGACGCTTCGTACAGGCTGCCCGAGATATTTTGCAGACCTGCCAGAAAGAACAGCATCAGGGTGGGAATGGTGGTGAAGGTGTTCATCACGATGATGACCAGCAGCGGATACGGGATAAAGCCCAGAAATTTTTCGCGGGTGGAAAGCCAGTTGAGCTGAATGGGCTTGGAGCTACCGACCTCGAGCACATTAAACTGGGTCAGCAACCACGCCCCCACCACGCCAATGAGCAAGGAAACGACCAATAGCGCAGGGTCGAAAGCCCCGGCGGGAAGTCCCCTCGAGCGCTCCCAGGCGACCTGAAGCGCCTGCACCAAAATTACGATGCCCACGAAGCTCAGCAAAATGGGTGCGTAGTTGACCAAAGTGCTGGCAAAGTACGCCAGGATTCCGGTGGGCCGGAACAGCCAGATGAAGATGAGGGTGATGACCGCGCTCGAGGCGATGGACGGCATGTAATAGGCGGTGCGAAAAAAGGTTTGTCCACGCAGCTTCTGATTGAGCACCACCGCCAGCAGCAGCGCCCCCACGGTCTGCACCACGGTGACGATGATGGCGAAGATGAAGGTATTGGTCAGTGCGGTGAAGAACAGTGGGTCGCGGAACAGTTCGGTGAAGTTATCTATCCCGGTGAATCGGGTGATTCGGAACAGGTTGTAGTCGGTGAAGCTGTAAAAGACCGTCCGCACGAAGGCAAAGACAAAAAAGACCACCAGCGCAATCAGAAACGGGGCCAGAAAAGTCAGCGCAGACAGGGTTTCCTGACTCGCTAAGCCACTCGAGCGGCGGCGACGCACGGGAGGTGTGGGTTTTCCCAGCGAGGCGGTCATGACCTCACCCCCTGGAGAGCTGAGGCAGGTAAATCTTGAATCCTCGAGCGTTTAGACACGGTGTTTCCTCCTCTCGAGCGTTTGAATGGGTATTGGTTTGTTTGAGTCTCGAGTGCGTCTCAGAAACTAAAATTAAGATTTTCTCGAGCCTGAATAAACAAAATCTAGAGGAACAAAAAACCCCCCGGAATGCGGGGGGTTCATAGCATCACGCTCGAGCTTATATGGCTCTCTGCCCTCTGCTCTCTGCCCTCTGCGTGAGCGTAACGACCCTCACTTCACGATGCGGTTGAGCGTGTCTTGAGCGCGCTTGATGGCGTCCGCGCTCGAGCTGGTTCCGTCCAAGGTGCTCTTGAGTGCCTCGTTGAAGGCGTTGAACCAGTCGGCTCCGTACTTGCCCGGAGCAAAGGGGAATACGTTGTTGCCGCTGGCTCCGGTAAACACGTTCTTGTTGGCCATCGCCTCGACGGTGGTCTTTTTGAAGTAGGGGTCGGTTTGCAGCGCCTTGCGGCTGGGAAGTGCCAGACCTGACGACAGCACGTACTGCTGGGTCTGGGCGCTGGTCAGGGCGTTGAGGACCTTGAGCGCGGCAGCCTTGTTCTTGCTGTCGGCGTTGATGGCCCAGGCTACGGTGTAGAGCAGGTTTCCGCGCCCTTTGGTTTGAGGGTCGCGCGGCAGCAAGGCGGTGCCGTACTTCAGGTTGGGAGCGTTGTCGCGCAAAAAGGGAAGCGCCCAGGCCCCTTCAAAGGCCGTGGCGACCTTGCCGGACTTGATGCAGTCGCCGCCCCAACCCGCGTTAATCTGGCTGGGTTGCACCGCCACACCCTTTTTGACCATGCCCGCGTACCACTCGAAGGCGCGGACAAAGTTAGCGTCGAGGACGGTTTTACCTTGTGCATTAAACGGTTTCCAGCCCGTGGAGGCCGCGAACGCTCCGAAGCGGGCGTAGTCGGCGGGGAAGCAGGTTCCCTTGTAGTCGCCGCCCAGCGCTTTTTGCACCGCGCTGATTTTGGTGTCGAAGGTGTTCCAGGTGTCGTTGGGACCGGGGTAAGCGACTTTGGCCTGGTCAAACAGGTCCTTGTTGTAGTACAGCACCAGAGTGTTGAAGTCCTTGGGCACGCCGTAAAGCTTGCCGCCGATGGTGAAGACCTTGTTCAGGTTGGTCAAAAATTCACCGCTTTTGACCGAGCTGGTGAGGTCTACCAGTTTGCCCGAAGCGGCCAGTTCTGGCACTGCGTCGGCCTCGAGATAAAACAGGTCGGGAGCGGTGCCCGCCGAGAGCTGGTTTTTGAGGTTCTTGCCGAAATCGGCGGTGGGCACGTACTTGACGCTGATGCCGTCCTGGTCCACGGCGGGCTTGATGTACTTGTTGATCAGGTCGTTCACCGTGGCGGTGTCAGTGGGGCCGTCGTATCCACCGATGGTGATGACGGTCTGCGCGAAGGCACCGGAAAGCGCCAGAAGAGTGCCGAGTAGGACTGCTTTTTTCATAGTTTTTTCTCCTGTAGAGCCTGATAGAAACTGACAAAGCGCTATGGAATGACGACCCACCTTGCGGAAAAGTCGTACCTCAGATTTACACTCGAGCGACTCGAGAGGAGGCCACATTCAAGGGGGCGGTGGTGTCGCCCAGAACTAGTGAAACCGGATTGACCACGCGGCGGGCGGGCAGTTCCTGGAGGGCCTCGAGCAGCAGTTCCACCGCGCCCCTGGCGATGGCGGGAATGTCCTGAGCCACGGTGGTCAGGTGGTAGGGGAGTTCGGGCATTCCGTCAAAGCCGACGATGGAGACATCTTGCGGAACACGCACCCCCAGGTCCTCGAGCGCGGAAATCGCGCCCACTGCCATCTCGTCGGATTCACAGAACAGGGCGCTGAAGCGCACACCCTCTTCCCAGGCCCGCCGCACCGCCCGGTAGCCGCCCAGCAGCTCAAAGTTGCCCACCAAGCGGGTGACGCCGGACAAATCGGAACCCAGACCGTACTCACCCATCGCTCGAGCAAAACCGCTTTCGCGGTCCACCACGCCCTGGCGCGACTTGATACCGCTCAGGAGCGCAATCTGGCGGTGTCCTAACTCGAGCAGGTGACGGGTCGCTTGGTAAGCGCCGTCCTCGTCGGCGGGGGCCACGCAAGACAGACTTTCGTGGTGTCCCACCAGCACGGTCGGAACCTTACGCTCGAGCAGGAACTCGAGACGGGGGTCCTGGGCTTCGGCGCTGAGTACCAGCATGGCGCTTGGAAGGCGCTTGCTCGAGGCCAAATCTTCGTCGAGTTCTTCTACCGGAATGCCCAGTTCCTGAAGTTCACGGAACAGCGCCCCCCGGAACAGCACGAAATAGGGCGCTAGGCGGCGGTCTGCTCGAGCCAGACTCAGGCCCAGAGTGTGCTTGGTTCGCAAGCTGAGTTCACGGGCGGCGGGGTCGGGGCGGTAGCCAAGCTCATCCATCACGGCCAGAACGCGGATTCGGGTGGATTCGGCCACCGTGGTGCGGGCATTGAGCACCCGGCTGACCGTTCCCTTGGAAACTCCGGCTCGAGCGGCGATGTGCTGGATGGTTAGCTTCATGAGATTCACTATAACCGCTCAAAAAACAGACTGGGCGAGCGAAGCTCCCGGCCTGAAACGTCTTTGTAATCGGTTACAAAGAGAGTGTACGGCAGGCCACGCTCATCTGTCAAGCGGTCTAGTGAAAGGAAATACAAGCCTAGAACAAGGTGTGGTTAGTTAAAAGTTTTTATTCTCCAAAGCGCAGGGAATAAGCCCTAAGTTCGAGCCGTGAGAAATTTACTTTTGTCTTAAAATTACTTTCTCTGAAAGTAGATTTTGGCCAAAACGAAACCTGCTTAGGAAACCGGTTACAATCCTGGGCGCGCTTGCTCGAGCCGTGGGGTAGTTTAAAGCATTTTGCGGAAGTATTGAGCCAGGGGCGAAATACTTCCCGACTAAAAGGAGTAGCAACAGGAAGGCGTTTTTCACGAAAGCGGACAGGCGGTCTGGCCCGAAAGGTGCCGTTCAGACTAAGACGCCCGATAGGTGCCGCTCTGTCCAAGACATGGAGACAGCCGTAGCGCAGCGAAGGTGGCGCTTTTGAATAGTGAAAAATGCTTTAAGACTCGAGCGTGCCGGGTTTGCGCTTCCTACGCTCGAGCGACCCTCTCGTTTGCGCTCTGCTAAGGTGTGCGTGTGTTGCGAACCCTGCCCTTCGTTCTCGCCTTCGCGCACCTGCGAAAACGGCGCACTCAAAATGGGGTCACATTGCTGGGCATCGCCATCGGGGTGATGGTGCTGACCACCTCGCTTTCACTGGTCAACGGCTTCACTTACGCACTGCTGCAAACCACGCTCAAAGCCACGCCGCACCTGCTGCTGCGCTCTTACGATAACAACGCCAGCCCCGCGCTCGAGACGCTGCTTTCACGCGACCCAGAGGTGGTGGCGTGGTCGCCTATTTTGAGCGACCAGGGCCTGATTACCCGGCCTGCCACGGCGGGTAGACCCGCTGGGGCTAGCGCGCTGAGCGCCAGCGGCATCACCCCGCAAGCCGCCAAGGTGCTCGACCTCAACCCCGAAGAACGCAAACTGCTCGAGGGACTGCAACCGGGTGAAATCGTGCTGGGACGCGGCATCGCCGACAACCTGGGAGCCTTTCGCGGAGACCGACTCATCATGCTCAACAGCGAACTGCGGCGGCTCACCCTGAAACTCAAGGGCACCTTTCGCACTGGAAACGCCCTGATAGATGGGGCTTTCGGATTCTTAACGCTCGAGACCTTGCGCTCGGTCAGCTCGAAGGAATTTACCGGCTATCAGGTGCGGCTGCGCGACCCGAACCGGGCGGAACTGAGTGCGCTGAAGTATTCGGCTTCTGGTGAATTCGGCGCGACCACCTGGCAAAATTACAACCAGACCACCATTCAGCAGCTCAACTTGCAGAAACTGGTCATCGGGGTCATCGTGTTTTTGATTGTGGTGGTGGCGGCGTTTGGCATTGCCAACGTGCTGCTGCTCAGCGTGTACGAGCGCACCGAAGAAATCGCCATTCTGCGCGCAATGGGCACTGCTCGAGCCAAAATCATTGCGACCTTTGTGCTCGAGGGGGCCATTTTGGGCGTCGGGGGTCTGATTCTGGGCAACCTGCTCGGTCTGGCGCTGTCCTACTACTTTTACGTGCGCCCTTTTCCACTGCCCGGAGAGCTGTATTTCATCACCGCGCTGCCCACCCGCATCGAGCCGCTCGACTTTGTGTGGGTCAACGTGCTGAGCTTAACTGTCACCCTGCTGGCTTCGTTTATTCCGGCGCGGCGTGCAGCGGGGATTGAACCCGCTCGAGTGATTAGGTGAGTGGCTGTCTACCTGTCTACTTGTCTACCCGCTCGAGCGAAAGTGTTTGAAGGCAATCCAGCTCATCCTGCCTTAGCCACAATAGGTGCTCCCCCCTCGAGCGGGGTTAACGTCAGGGTCAGTTCGTAGCCCATTGCGCGGGCATAGCGCACCAGTGTCTGCACTTCCACACGCTCTCCATGCTGAACCTGGCTTACCCGTGCGCTCGAGACGCCGAGCTGGGCGGCCAGTTCGCGCATGGAAAGACCCCGCGCTGCTCGAGCGCGACCAATCAGGTCTCCCGCTGATGCAGCAACCAAGGCTTCTTCAATCTCGACTGCAAGCTCTGTAGGAGTCGTAGGAGCGCTCAGCGGTGATTTTGGTACTTGAACGAACTCGGACTCATCAAACAACATCTCGAGGGCCGCTACGCTCAACTTTTCAGGATGGTCTACCCAACCACGCAATGCAGCAATTTTTTCAGCTTTCGTCATGGGGCTTCCTCCTCAAAAACATCCTGTCCCTTCCGGTGAGCCAAATAAAATTCGGCGCAAGCATTGATAACCTGTACGCTGGGTGCGTCCCCTTCTTTCACCTCAGCGTGTAAAACGGCTACTTCGTCCTTGCCCAGCCAGAACAGATATACCCGTGCTCCACCCTTCTCTCCACCCCTCGAGCGGGTTTTGAGTTCCCACAGCACCCCGTGCAACTTTTTGAGAAAGCGGCTCTCGAGACCGTTTTGGTGCAGGTCCTGAAGCATTTCGATGATGGCCCGCACCGCCACCACTTGACCCTGCGCTGCTAGCTCGAGCGGGCTGGCCCCATGGGGTGCTGTTTTGCCCAAGACAGCAGGTCGTCTACCACGGCGCTACGGGTGGTGTCATGGTGATAAGCGTAGCGAGCCAGACGTAAAGTCACCACACCCAAATCACCATGCCCAAATCACTATGCGCTAACTCTAGCATTAGCAAAATTGAGGGTCAAGGAGGTGATTGGGATGGTCGTGAATTCATGGCTTTGTTTCTCGCCCTGTCTACCCCGCTCGAGCGAAAGTGTTTTTTCTGCGCTTACAATGGAGAGACATGATTCGCTTGCTCTTTATCGGAGATGTGTACGGAAAACCGGGGCGGCGGGTGGTGGCGGCCCAATTGCCCAAAATTCGCTCGAGTTTTGATTTTGTCGTGGCTAACGGCGAAAACGCAGCTAACGGTTACGGCTTGAACAAGGAAAGTGCCGAAAGCTTGTTCGATTCTGGCGTCAACGCCCTCACGCTGGGAAACCACGCCTGGGACCACCGCGACGTGTACAAACTGCTCGAGGACCCCAGGGTGCTGCGGCCTCACAATTACCCACAGGGCACGCCGGGGCAGGGGGTCAGCACCTTCACGGTGGGCACTGAAAAGCTGACCCTGGTCAACCTGATGGGGCGCTTGTTCATGGACCCACTCGACTGCCCTTTTGCGGGTATGAACGCCCTGCTCGAGCGCAAAAATCTGGGCAGTGTGTTCCTCGATTTTCATGCCGAGGCCACCAGCGAGAAAGCAGCGATGGGTTATTTTTTAGATGGTCGGGTGGGCGGGGTGGTGGGAACTCACACCCATGTGGCCACCGCCGACACTCGAGTGCTGCCGAAAGGAACCGGCTATCAGACCGACGCGGGCATGAGCGGGGTGCTGGACAGTGTGATTGGCGCAGACCCTGCCGCGCCAATCGCCAAATTCCTCGAGCGCCTTCCCCAGCGCTGGAGTGCCGCCGACGGACGTGCTCAGATGAACGGCGTGGTGATGCACCTCGAGAGCAACCGGTGTGTTTTTATCGAGCGCTATCAATTTACCGAGGCGGAAATTGAGTTTTGAGTTGTCAGTTCTGAGTTGTCAGTTTTGCGCCTCCGGCGAGTCATTAGTTATTGGTAATTGGTTGGTCCGCTCTCTACGTTCAACCGCAAGACGACCAAAAACCAGTGACCAAAAACCCACGAGCAGGCCCCACGGGGTGCCGTTCTGCTCAAGACAGCCGGAGGCGCATCCCCCCTCTCCGACTCTCCCCAACAAGGCGGTGCCCAATATGCCAACACTGAATCAAAACATCAACACCCTGGGTCACGCCCTGGGGACCGTGCTGCGCGAACAGATGGGTGAGCGCTTTTACGCGCTCGAGGAGCAGGTTCGCTCGCTCTCCAAAAAGGTGCGCGAAGGAGAACCCGCGCTCGAGACTGAACTCAACACCATACTCGAGGGCGTTTCTACCCCCGACGCCGAGGGGCTGGTGCGGGCTTTTTTGACCTACTTTCAACTGGTCAATCTGGCCGAGGAGTTAGGCCGGGTGGAAGGCTCGAGCGCGCGGCAGGCGGTTCGCAAGCAGTCGCTCGAGGAGGCATTAACCGTGCTCAAGGAGCGCGGCCTGAGTGCGGACGCTGTGGAGAAGCTGATTGGCAGCGTGGAACTGGGCCTCACCTTCACCGCCCACCCCACCGAGATGCGTCGCCGCACCGTGCGCCACCACTTAGAAGAAATTCGGACTGAGCTCGAGCACATTGAAGATGCTGGAGCGCTCGAGAAAATCACCGCCTACATCGAGAGTTTGTGGGGAACCCTCGAGCTGCGCCACGTTCGGCCCACGGTGCAAGATGAAGTCAAGAGCGGCCTGTTTTATCTGAACGTGATTGCGGGCGTTTTGCCCGACCTCGAGAATGAGTTTCGGGCCGCGTTTGCTCGAGTGTTTGGGCGCGAAGTGCGGCTCGAGCTGCCGCTGGCGTTCCACTCCTGGATGGGTGGCGACCGCGACGGCAACCCCTTCGTGACCCCGGAAGTGACCGCCCAGACCTTCGCGCTGCACGCGGAAAGGGCCGAGCAGATGCTGCGGGCCGACATCCGTGAAGCCTACGCCGCGCTGAGTCAGCACCGTGAGCGGGTCACGCCGCCGGGGTCGCTGCCTACCGCCGAGGAGCCGTGGCGCAACGTGCTGCAAAAACTGTTCGACGGCCCCGAGACCCCCGACCTCGAGCGCGATTTAGCCCTGCTCGAGACCTCGCTCGAGACTGCGGGACAGAAGCGCTCTGGACGGATGTTTCTGCACCCCGTCACGGTGCGCTCGAGGGTGCTGGGACGACATTTGCTCACCTTAGATGTGCGCGAACACTCCGAGAAGACCGGGGCGGCGGTGGCTGAACTGCTGCGTGAAGCGGGCATTCCCGACTATCTGGGTCTCGAGGAAGCTCAGAAGGTCGAAGTGTTGCGCGCCGAACTGCGGAGCCGCCGTCCACTGCTGCCCAGAGAAGCCGTGCTGAGCCAGGAGCTGCAATCGGTGCTGGGGCCGCTCGAGGCAGTGCGCGAGGCCATGCACAGGCACGGGACCAGGGCCTTTGGGCGCTACATCGTCAGCATGTCCGAGAGTGTGAGCGACCTGCTCGAGCCGCTGATTCTGGCCCGTGAGATGGGCGTGCGGGCGTTACCCGTGCCGCTGTTCGAGACGCTGACGGACTTGCAGAACGCGCCGCGCATTATGGCTGAGACGCTCGAGCTGCCCGAGTACCGCGCCTTACTCGGCGCTGACGTGCAGGAAATCATGCTGGGCTACAGTGATAGCAACAAGGACGCCGGGTTTCTGGCCGCAAACTGGGCCTTGCACGAAGCGCAGCGGCAGGTCTCGAGCGTGTGCCGCGCCGCACAGGTTCCCTGGCGCTTTTTCCACGGGCGCGGCACCTCGATTGGGCGTGGCGGCGGCCCGATGGCGCGCGGCATTCTGGGCCAGCCCAAAGGCACCATGGGGAGGGGCTTACGCATCACCGAACAGGGCGAAGCGATGGCCGACAAGTACAACCACCCGCTTTTAGCTTTTCGCAACCTCGAGCAGGGCATCTACGCGCTGCTTTTAGCCGCCTCGAGCACGCCGGAGGAGTTGCCGCTCGAGTGGATTACCGCGATGGACACCGCTGCACACGCCAGCCAGCAGGCGTACCGCAAACTGGTCGAGCACCCGGACTTCATCCGCTTTTACGAGGAAACCACGCCCATACGCGAAATTTCCAAGCTCAACATCGCCTCGCGCCCGGTGCGGCGTCCCGGACCCTCGAGCCTGCATAGCTTGCGGGCTATTCCGTGGGTGATGTCCTGGACCCAGAACCGCGCCAACGTGCCGGGGTGGTTTGGGCTGGGCGTCGGCCTCGAAAGCATCCCGCTCGAACTGGCCCAGGCCATGTACCGGGACTGGCCCTTCTTCCGCTCCATGCTGGACAACGCGCAGATGAGCCTGTCCAAGAGCGACTTTCTGGTGTTCCGGCAGTACCTGACCCTGGACCCACAGGGCAGCGAATTAGGGCCGCTCATCCTCGAGCGCTTCGAGCACTGCCTGACGCAAGTGAAGGCGGTGGTGGGCGGTGAACTGCTCGAGGGCGAACCCAAGCTTAAGCGCAGCATCGAACTGCGAAACCCCTACATAGACCCGATTCACCGCCTTCAGGTGGAGTTATTGCGCCGAATGCGGAGCCACACCGGACCCGAGGACCGCGCGCTCGAGCGGGCGCTGTTGCTGTCGCTTCAGGGCGTTTCGGCGGGAATGCGGAATACGGGTTAAAACTAGGGTAGTGGTATTTCCGAGACTGCTCAAAGCTTATGAAACCTTAAAGTTTTGTCTGCCACACGAGACACGCGAAAAATTTCTGCTGCTCGAGCAGTCTGATTTTGACCACTACCAAAACTAGTTTTCAAGAATTTTTTGATGGGAAGCTGGATTGTTTATTTGAGAATGATAAAAGGCACGCCATGAAGCGTGCCTTTTATCATAAAACGAATTTAACGTTGATTGAGCAATTGCTGCATATGTTTAAAAGCTGCGTCACGAGCAACCGAAGTTGATAAGCTGTTTAAACCAATTGGATTTTCAATTATGTTTTTTGACATAAATGTAGTGCTAATGAAATTTTTGTTTTGCAATTTAATTTCTGGATTACTATTTAACTGAGATATGATTACAACAACATTAGAGCTTCCACCAGCGTCATAATACCATTGCCCCACACCAATAAAGGATGGTGCATAATTCAATTTAGGCTCAATAGAAATTTGTCCGTCTGCGTCAACTGCAATAAATTTGATGAAAAGATTGTTCACATTGACTATATAGCTAGCAGACAGGAATGTACCCGTGTTAGATTGCACACTCCCTATAATGCCAAGATTTTTATACGTATAGGGACAGTTGAAAAATCCGCTAACGCACCACTCGGCAGGACCCCCGCCAAAATTCCGTGTGGTAGCAGTGTCAGCAGGTTTATTGCTGATACTCATTTTTCCAGAAAAAGTCGTCCCATCTGAAAAACCTACGCTCCACACCCAATCTCCATAATATGGTACTCGCGGGTCGCTCGAGACTGTGTTACTGGCCGGAGGATTGTAAGGGTAATTCAGGGAGGGTTGGGGTTGGGGTTGGGGTTGGGGTTGGGGTTGGGTAGTTCCACTCGAGCAACCAACCAATAGGCTTGCAGACATTACGACCCAAAATAATCTTTTCATGTTAGTATCCACAGAAAAGACGTTACTAGATTTTTATTTTCCGTTCAATAAATTTTTATCTTCATTAACTTTGACTTACATTTATCCCCCGCTTAACTCCACCAGAAAATCGTAACGGTCTCCCCGGTACTGACTGCGCGCGTACTCGAGCGTTTTCCCCGCCGCGTCCCAGGTCACGCGCTCGGTAGCCAGCAGCGGCGCGCCCACGCTCAGCTCGAGCAGGCGCGCGGTCTCAAAGTCGGCGGCGGTGGCCCGAAGGTGCTGCATGGCCCGCACCGGAGCGTGTCCACCCTCCTTGAGCAGCGCGTAAAGTGAGCCGCTCTCGAGCGCTGCCCTGGAGACCTGCGGCAAGGTCTCGAGCGGAACACTGCTGATTTCGATGGCTAGCGGCTGCCCGTCTGCGGTTCGCAGGCGTTTGAGCCGCCACACCTCGCTCGAGGGTTTGAGCGCCAGATTCATCGCTTCCTGCGGGCTGGGCCGGGTGCGCTCGAGCGACAAAACCCGCGCGCCGGGTTGCAGTCCCCTCGAGCGCATGTCGTCCGAAAAGCTCGAGAGGGCGCTCAGGGGCTGCAAAATCCGCGACTCGGCCACGAAGGTCCCCGAACCCTGCCTGCGAACCAATTGACCGCCTTCCTCAAGCAGCCGCAGTGCCTGACGCACCGTCACCCTCGAGACTCCCAGTTGCAGCGCCAGGTCGCGCTCTCCTGGCAGTGCGCTGCCACGCTCGAGCGTGCCGTCCTCGATGAGGCGCGCAAGCCCCTGATACACTTGCAGATACATCGGCGTGGACGCTCCCTTGGAGAGCATCTGGTCTAGCGCGAGCGAACTCGAGGTCGTGGAACTCGAGGGGATGAGGGTCATGATGCCATTAGCATACCACTATGGGTTGGGGAGTGGAGAGTAGGTTAGGGCTTGGACCGTTACTCGCTTTGAGCTTCAAGAGTCTAAACTCGCTCTAGAAAGAGATTTTCCAATTTCTCAACCTTGAGCGAAGCAGGTGAGGACTTGCGCGGACCCCGAGTCTTTGCCCTCGAGTTTGGCTTGCAATTGCGCTCGAGTGGTACTAAACTGGCCTTCAAGAAATTGTAAGAGTATGTCCGGTGGAGCAGGCATCCATCGTGGGGAGGTCGTAATGAACCGAAGCGTGAAATTGCTGTTAGCTACTCTGGTTTTGGCGGGTGGTGCGTCGCTGGCCGCGCCCAAAAAGATTCAAAAGCTCGATGCACTCGGCGTTACCGTCGGCAAAGCGGGCGGAAGCCTGACCCTGGCGATGGGCGACAGCCCCCAGAGCCTGTTTTACTACGCTGCCATCGACAACAACCTGGGCCTGATGACCGCGCAGATGTTCGACACCTTAATCGAATTCAATCCCCAGAGCTACAAGCTCGAGCCTGCCTTGGCCGAGTCGTGGAAGGTTTCACCCGACGGCCTGACCTACACCCTCAAAATGCGCGGTGGGGTCAAGTGGTCCGACGGCGTGGACTTCACCGCTGACGACGTGGTTTTCACGCTCGAGCAGGTGGTTTCTAACCCTCAGGCCAAGGCGGGCGACACTGGCGTGTTCACCATCGGCGGCAAGAAGGTCAAGTTTGAGGCCCCGGATAAGTCCACGGTCCGCATCACCTTGCCCAAGCCTACTCCGGCCTTTTTGCTGCAACTGCGCTCGTTTTACATCATGCCCAAGCACAAGCTGGTCAAGTTCAGCGTGGAGGGCGGAGCCAAGGAAGCCGATATCAACACCGCGTGGCCCACCAACACTGACCCCGCCGAGATTGTGGGCACCGGGCCGTTCAAGCTCTCGAGCTACACCGCAGGCCAGAAGGTCACGCTGGTCAAGAACCCCAATTACTGGAAGGTGGATTCGGCAGGCAATAAACTGCCTTACCTCGATTCGCTCGAGTACCTGATTATCCGCGACCCGCAGCAGCAAATTGCCTCGCTGCTGGCCGGAAACCTCGACCAGCTCAACATCACCGGCGCGCAGTTTCCCGACCTCAAGGCCAAGGAAGTCGGCGGCGCACCGTTCAAGGTGACGCGCTCGGTGGCGCTGTTCGGCAGCCCGCCGCACCTGGCCTTCAACTTCGACGCCAAGAACCCCGCGCTCAAAGCCGCGTTCTCGGACCTCAAGTTCAGACAGGCCATGCAGAAGGCGGTCAACCGTCAGCGCATTATCGAAAGCGTGTACAACGGTCTGGCCACCCTGCCCGGTCACGGCGTCGCGCCCGCTAACAGCGCCTTTTACGTGAACACCACCAAAGCGCTGGGCAACTTTGACCTCGCTGCCGCCAAGGCCGACCTCGATAAGCTGCCCTACAAGAACCTCGAGTTCGACCTCACCTACGCCACCGACTCGAGCGTGTACCCGGCGATGGCCACCATCTTGCAGAACGACTTCAAGACGCTGGGCGTCAAGGTCAACCTCAAAGGCGTGCTACAAAAAGACCTGCTCTCCACGGGCCTCAGCGGCAACTATGAAGCGATTCTGGTGGCCTTTGGTGACCAGCCCGACCCCGAGCTGCGTAAACCCATCTGGCAGCCGGGAGGAGCGCTGTACTACTGGCACCGCTCGCTCCAGCCCGCCAATCCCGGCGAAGCGGCCAATGTCGCCGCCATGTTCCCCTGGGAAAAGCAGATTTACGACATCTTCAATCAGGGTTCGCTCGAGGTGAACGTGGCCAAGCGCAAGGCGCTGTACGGCAACTGGCAGCGCATCTTCGCCGCGAATTTGCCGGTCATTATGATTGCCAAGCCGAACACCACGGCGGCGGTGAGCAACAAGATTGGGAACTACGTCTACAACCTCGGTGTGATTCCCGGATACAACACCGTTCTTTTGATGTACAACAAGTGAGGTAGCGGGTTACAGGTGACAGGTTACAGGGTGGAGTTGGCCTTGTAACCTGCTTCTCTTTATTCCTCAATATTCCTCAATACTCCTCAATGTAAAAGTCAGTAGGGAGTTTTCTATGGCGCTCGAGATTGTCTCGCAGAAAATGAAATGCTGGTTATCTTTGAGAGCTTTGGTGATGCCTCGAGCAGCCAGCTTCTACCCTGGTTCACCTAATTCGAGATTTTTGACTAGGTGCTTACGGCTCTTGACCAATCCCTACAAACTTCAACTCTCCATTCCTCTTCACCTGCTGCCCCCATGCTAAATTTTACTTTGCGCCGCATTTTAGTCATGCTTCCCACGCTGCTCCTGGTCAGCGTGCTGTGCTTCACGGTCATCAAACTACAACCGGGCAGCTTCACCGACCAGTATCTCGAGGACCCGCGTTTCACAAAGGAGACCGCGCAGAACATCGCAAAGCAGCTCGGCCTGGACCAGCCCGCCTGGATTCAGTACTTTCGCTGGCTCGAGGGCATCTTCACCCGCTTTGACTTTGGCTTTTCCTTCTCGTCGGGACGACCTGTCACCAGTGTGATTGGGGAACGCATGGGCTGGACCGTGTTTCTGGCGCTGCTCACCCTGCTTTTTAGCTGGGTCATCGCCATTCCGCTGGGCATTTACACGGCAGTTCACCGCTACGGCTGGGTAGCCAACGCGACCAATTTTATCGGCTACATCGGCCTGGCTATCCCCGACTTTTTGGCGGCGCTGCTGCTGGTCACGCTGGTGCTGGCCCTCGGCGGCACCAACACCGGGGGGCTGTTTAGTCCGCGCTTTATCGACGCGCCGTGGAGCTGGGACCGCTTTGTGGACATGCTGGGCCACCTGTGGATTCCGGTGGTGGCCATCGGACTCGAGGGGGTGGCCGGAATCATGCGCCAGATGCGCGGCAGCCTGCTCGATGTGTTGGGACAGGACTACGTGCGGACCGCCAAAGCCAAGGGGGTTCACTCGAGCCGGGTCATTTGGAAACACGCGGTTCGCAACGCCATCAACCCACTCATATCGCTGGCGGGCTTGAGCTTGCCCACCCTGATTTCGGGCACCATCATCATTTCGATTGTGCTCAACCTGCCCACCATTGGGCCGCTGCTGTTCGACGCGCTCAAGGGATTGGACCAGTATCTGGCGCTGACTTTGCTCATTCTCTCGAGCGTGCTGCTTCTGCTGGGCAACCTGCTGGCAGACCTGGCGCTGGCCTGGGTGGACCCGCGTGTGAGGTACTCGTGATTGACCGTGTTGGAGCTGTTTTTGCCGCTCGAGTGATGGGGAGCGGGGGAGATAAGGGGATGGGGAGATGGCTCAAGCTCGAGGCGTTGGCTTTCGCTAATCTTTTTCCTCCCTGCTCCCACACACCCCTGCACCCTACCTCTCAAGGCCCAACCCCATGACCGTCCAAACTGCTCCTAAAGCCCTTGCCGCGCCCACTCCCCTCAACATGGCTTGGCGGCGCTTTCGTCGCTCGAGGGCCGGAATGTGGGGCGGCGGGATTTTGCTCGTGCTGTACACTATTGCGCTGTTTGCTGGGTTCTTCTCACCCTACAACATTGAGACCCAACACATCGGGCAGGAGTACCAGCCGCCACAGCCGATTCACTGGGTTCACCAGGGGCAGTTTCGGGGGCCGTTCGTGTATGGGGTGGTCAAAAAGCGCGACCCGGTGACGTTTCAGCAAAAGTACACCGTGGACGACGCGACCCCGCTTCCACTGCAATTTTTCACCAGCGGCGAGGACTACAACTTCTTCGGACTCAAGGCTAATCTGCACCTGTTCGGCCTCTCGAGCGGGTTTTTCTTTCCTTATGGCACCGACCAACTGGGGCGCGACCTGCTCTCGAGGACCCTGGTCGGGGCGCAGGTTTCGCTGACCGTGGGCATCGTGGGCATCCTGATTAGCTTTTCCATCGGCATTCTGGTGGGCGGGGTTTCGGGCTATTACGGCGGCTGGGTGGACACCCTGCTTCAGCGCATTGTCGAGGTGCTGCTCTCCTTTCCGCGCTTGCCCATCTTGCTCGCACTCGCGGCCATCATCCCGGCTAAAGTGCCGTCTACCTGGGTTTACATCGGCATTGTGGCCGCGCTCGCCTTCATCGGCTGGGCCTCGATTGCCAGGGTGGTGCGCGGTCAGATGCTCTCGGCTAGGCAACTCGAGTACGTGAGCGCCGCCCGCGCGCTGGGCGTCTCGGACCTCCGCATCATCTTGCGCCATGTGATGCCCAACCTCTCGAGCTACCTGGTCATCACCGCGACTTTAGCGCTGCCGGGGTACATTCTCGGCGAGACCGCGCTTAGCTTTCTGGGGGTGGGCATCAAGGAGCCGATGACCTCGTGGGGCCTACTGCTCAAGGACAACAACATCAGCTCGGTGGCGCTGTACCCGTGGTTGCTGCTGCCGGGGCTTTTTGTGGTGGTGTCCGTACTGTGTTTCAATTTCTTTGGAGACGCTTTGCGGGATGCGGCGGATACCTCGAGTCGGTGAGTTATGAGTTATGAGTTATGAGTTATGAGTTTTGCGCCTCCGGCGTCTTGAGATAAGCGGCACCTATCGGGCCATCTCGCGGGTTTTTGGTTCTTGGTCGGTTTGATTTCGGGCGCTCGAGTGCAAACCAACAAAGAACCAATTACTAATTACCCGCCGGAGGCGCTCTTCTTGACTTCACGTCTACACTGGAGAATATGACCCCTCGAGCACTCCTTCTCACCCCACTTCTGCTCGGCTCGAGCGTCTTTTCTACTGCCGTGCCCACCGTGACACCCGCTCGAGCGGAGCTTCGGGGGCTTTGGGTGGACGCTTTTGGGCCGGGGTTCAAGAATCCGCAGCAGGTGACTAAATTGGTAGCGGACGCTCAGAAGTTGCGGGTCAACGCGCTCTTTGTGCAAATTGGGCGGCGCTTCGATTGTTACTGCAACCGCTCGAGCCTGCCCCGTGCTGAGGACCCCGAACTCGCCCCCAACTTCGACCCGCTGGCCGATTTGCTCGAGAAGGCCCACAAGGCCGGAATTCAGGTTCACGCCTGGGTCATCACCACCGCAATGTGGAACCTCACTACCCCACCTCGAGACCCCAGGCACGCTTTCAACCTGCACGGTCCGGGTGCTAAAGGGGCCAACAACTGGATAGACCTGAAATTCGATGGCTCGAGCAAGGGGGGCAGCGACTGGTACGCCGACCCCGGAAACCCGGCGGCGGCGGAGTACATCACCAGCATGTATACCAGCATCGTCAAAAACTACGCCGTAGACGGCATCCAGTTTGACCGGGTGCGCTACCCCGACTACAACGTTATCGGGCAGGCCAGTTGGGGCTACAACCCGGCGGCCCTCGAGCGGTTCCGGCAAGAAACGGGGTTTAAAGGCACGCCGGGAATAGGCGAAGCGAGTTGGCTCGAGTGGCGCAGAACTCAGGTCACGAATCTGGTGCGCCGCACCGCGCTCGAGGTCAAGACGATTCGGCCCGAGGTGTGGGTCAGCGCGGCCACCATCACCTATCTGGAGGGTCCCGCCGATTTGGATGCCTGGAAACGCTCGAGGACGTACATGGAGGTCTTGCAGGATTGGGTGAGCTGGATGAATGAGGGCTACCTCGACCTGAACGTGATGATGAATTACAAAAACGACGCGCTGCCCGAGCAGGCCGCGTGGTTTGACGGCTGGAACGCTTTCGGTGCCTTGACGCGTGGAAGCGGTTTTGTGGCGGCAGGAACGGCGCTGTATATCAATTCGCTGACTTCGAGCCGGGGGCAGATTGAACGGGCGCGGGCTGCCGAACTCGACGGCTGGGTGGGCTATTCCTACCGTATCCCCGACCTCGAGGTGAAGGCTGGAAAGCGCAAACTCGACTCTGGCCTGCTCGAGCTGACCAACACCCTGACCGCGCCGGGAGCGCCCTTCGAGAAGCCCTCGAGCTGGGGAAAGCCGGACGTGAGCGCTCTGCACGCCCTGATGGGCCGTGTGAGTGGTAAAGGTCCGTTGGGAGGTCAAAAAGTAGAGGTCTACAGCGAAGGCTCGAGGGTGAACTGCACCCTGACCGACGTGAACGGCTACTTCGGCTTTTTCGCGCTGCCCACAGGTCCGCTCGAGCTGCGCGTGCAGGGCGGAACTCCCCTGAAAGTCACCGCAAAATTTGGACAGGTCAACCGAATGCCCACCCTGGTTTTACCGGATACACCACTTAACTCGAGCGAGTCAAGCTGTGAACCCTGAATCCGATTCCCGATTGTCTTGGACAAAGCGGCACTGTCTTGAGCAGAACGGCACTGTCTTGGGATAAGCGGCACCTATCGGGCCTCGCCGCCTAGCGGGCCTGCTCGCCTATCGGGCCTGTCCGCTCCCGATTCCCGATTCCCCACTCCCCACTAAACTATGACCCAACCTGACCCCCTGAAACTGCTGACCATCCGCCTGCCGCTCAGTCCGCTGGGCGCGTCAGACCGCCGCTTGCTCGAGCGTTACAAAGTCGGGGGCGTCTGCCTATTTCGCGGTGAATTCACCCGGCTCGAGGACACTCTCGATTTGCTTGAGCAGCTTTTCGAGTTACTCGGACCTCACACCCTGATTTCGATGGACCAGGAGGGCGGCTCGGTGGTGCGCTTGCCGCAACTTCCGGTGCATCCCGGCGGTTTCGCTCTGGCCAGTGCCGACGACCCCGAGCTGACTTATCAGGTGGTTTTACAACAGGCTCGAGCGCTACGAGCTACCGGCATAAACGTCAACCTCGGCCCTATTCTGGATATCAACAACAACCCACAAAACCCGGTAATTGCTGACCGCGCTCTGGGCCTGACTTTTGAGAAGGTCATCCGGCACGCGCTGCCCTATATTCGGGCGCATCAGGACGCTGGAATTCTGGCGGTGGGCAAGCACTACCCCGGACACGGCGACACGGCGGTGGACTCGCACCTCAGCCTTCCCATTCTGGACAAAGATTTTGCCGAACTCGAGCAGCTCGAACTCAGGCCCTTTCGCGCCGCCTTTGCAATCGGACTCGAGGCGGTGATGACCGCGCACATCACCTTCCCGCGCATCTCTAAGCTTCCGGCCACGCTCAGCCCGGAGATTCTGGGCTACCTGCGCCGGGAGATGAAGTTTGATGGCCTGATTTTTACCGACGCGCTGGACATGAAGGCCGTGGTAGGTGAGAACCCCGCCTGGAAGGTGGCTTTGCAGTCGCTCGAGGCCGGAGCCGACAATTTATTGGTGCTGGACTCGAACACCCTCGAGCAGACCCTGGAGCACTTCCAACCCACCTTTGAGCAGATGCGGCCCGCGCTCGAGCGCTTCGAGCGGACGGTGCAGAAGTATCCGTTTAAACGTCCTGAACGTGTGGAACTGGCGGAGCTAGTGGCGGCGGACCGCTCGAGCATTGCTAAAGTGGCCCGCAAAGCGACTATGGTGCGCGGATTTTCGGGTTTGCTCGATATGGGCGCGCCCACCCTGTTTCTGGTTCCGCCCGATGTGCGCGGCGGCGGGGCCAACGACTCGGACTCTATCTGGGCGCGGCTGCACAGCGCAGTGGGTGGGCATTTCACCCTCGCAACTCTGCTCGAGTACAACCCAGAAAACGCCAACCTCAATGAACTCGAGACCGCACTTGAGCGGGCTGAGGCGGTGGTGTTCGTCACCGCGCAACGCACCCGCCTGCTCGAGGGTCAGAAACAGATTGCTACACGTCTGAAACGCCACCCTCGAGCGGTTCATGCCAATCTGTGGAATCCGTTTCTGAGCCTTGGCTTGCTCACGGTCTACACCTACGGCTTTGGCGAGGCCAACGTACAAGCGCTGATTTACGCCCTCGAGCACGGCGAATTCCCCGGAACCCTCGAACTCGAGGACTATGTTTGAAGCTGCCCTTCACTTGCTCGAGCACGCGGTGATGCCTGCGGTGTCCGCTGCCGTCGTCACCCGAGATGGCCCCATTTTTACCTTTCAAAACGGCTTTGCCAACCTCGAGACGGGTGAGGTGCTGACCCCGGCGCACCAGTACGACCTGGCCAGCCTCACCAAAGTGCTGGTCACGCTGCCCGAAGTTCTGGATTTGCTCGAGGCGGGAACCTGGACGCTCGAGCGCCGCCTGGACACTTTTTATCCACAGCTCGAGGGTAAACCGTTAGGTCAGGCCAGCTTGGAGCACCTGTTGACCCACACCAGCGGCCATCACGCGACTCAGCCGCTCAACCTGACGGCTCACTCGAGGGTGGAGGTCGTCACACAGATTCTCGAGATGGAGCCGCCCAACCCGCTGGGACACTACGAATACTCGGATTTGGGCTTTATCCTGCTGGGAGATTTGCTCGAGAAACAGGGGGCAGGGAACACGTTAAAGGGAACAGGGACAGACGGGCTTTATCCGCTCGAGCGGCTGGCCCTCGAGCGCGGCTTTGTGCGTTACCGACCCACCGGGCCGTGCGTGGCCACCGAGTTCGATTCCTGGCGGGGGCACATGGTGCAGGGCGAGGTTCACGACGAAAAGGCGTTTGTGATGGACGGCGTGGCCGGACACGCAGGCGCGTTTGGTACGCTCGAGGACACTATCAAGGCGGCGCGCTTCTGGCTGAAAAGTTCACCAGAGCGGCTGGCTTTGATGGCTACCCCTCGAGTGCGTGAAAAAAGCGGTTGTCCACGCGGGTTAGGCTGGGTTTTAGGCCATCCGACCTGTTCAGGCGGTACTCTGGCGAGTCCTCGAGCGTTTGGACACACCGGGTTCACCGGAACGAGTTTGTGGGTCGAACCCGAGCGCGGTTACGCTATGGTATTGCTGACCAACCGGGTGCATCCTACCAGGGAAACCGGAGATGAAATTATCGTGCTGAGGCGCGAATTTGCTGATGCAGTTCACAGAGCGATGGGTAATGAGTGATGAGCGTTGCGCCTCCGGCTGTCTTGGCCCAACTACAGCACCTTCCGGGCTGGGCCGCGTCTTGAGCAGAACGGCACCTACCGGGCCTGCTCGCGGGTCGTTGGTTTTTGGTTTTTGGTTGGTCTGTTCTCGAGCGGTCTGGCCCGTGAGGTGATGTAGTTGGGCCAAGACAGACAGCGCCCTAAATCAAACCAACCAAGAACCAACTACTAAGAACCCGCCGGAGGCGCTTCCCTCTACCCCCCCAACCTGTAACCTACACCCATGCTCGAGACCGAAAAAACCTCCCCCGACCACGCTAACCTCGACCAGCTCGAGGCCCTTGAGCTTGTGACCGTTTTGCTCGAGGACCAGATGAAAGCCGCTCAAGCGGTGCTTAAAGCCAGGGAACCGCTAGCCAGTGCGGTGGAACTGGCCTTCCAGCGGCTCGAGCGCGGTGGGCGCTTGCTCTACGTCGG
>Ga0123337_10001724_pt1 | contig 27075 bp, 16 predicted proteins | sample frozenSSSSmetaG_FD_89792 | JGI IMG/M metagenome (GOLD analysis project Ga0123337, IMG submission 89792) | Glacier valley bacterial and archeal communities from Borup Fiord, Nunavut, Canada, to study Microbial Dark Matter (Phase II) -... | ecosystem: Environmental > Aquatic > Freshwater > Ice >...
ATAATAAACTGACTTTCTCAGCAGATTATTTTGATAAGACTACGGATGATATTTTATTGGCTGTAGGCTTACCATCATCTACCGTTGGTCAAATCAACAGAACTTATATTAATGCAGGTGTAGTAACTAATAAAGGTTTTGAATTTGGAGCTAATTTCCAAAATAACGACCACGAATTTAAATACGGAATCAATGCAAACATTGCTACACTAAAAAATAATGTTGAGCAACTTCAGCAATATGTTACAGAGATTGTTGATGACAAGACACATACTAAAACAGTAGTTGGACAACCTATCAGTTCTTATTACGGACTACAATTTGATGGTATTTATCAAAATGCTGCCGAAGTATCTTCTACTTTATTCTCTAATGAAAACGGTGCAAAACCGGGTGATATTAAATTTAAAGATTTGAATGGAGATGGTCAAATTAATGCTGATGATAGAACATTCATAGGAAGTTCAATACCAAAAGTAACTTACGGTTTCTCATTTAATGCTGAATATAAAAGATTTGATATGTCATTCCTTTTCCAAGGAGTTTCAGGTGTAGATCGTTACAACGATTTGAAACAAATTTTGGATTATGATAGCCGTCCTTTCAACTCTACTACTGCAGTTTTAGGGGCATGGAATGGAGAAGGAACAAGTAATACTACTCCACGTAATACACTTAATGATAATGGAGGAAGTCAAGTTTCCAGCGTTTTTGTTGAAGATGCTTCGTATTTACGATTAAAAAATCTTGAAATCGGATATACGTTTGATCCAAAAATCATAGGTGATACGTATTTAAGAATGTATGTATCAGGTCAAAATTTGTTGACTTTCACGAACTATACTGGTTTGGATCCAGAATCGACTTCTTTCATAGATCAAGGAACTTATCCTCAATCTACTTCAATCCTAATAGGTTTAAAATTTAAAATTTAATAAGCGAACGATGAAATATACATATATAACAGCGATTATGATTTCGCTAGCGTCATTAACAAGTTGCCAAGATGAACTTACTACAGAACCTGTAGGTGCGTTAACTTTGGAACAGGCGAACTCTAAACCAACATTAGCTTCTGTAGAAAGTTCAGTAACATCGTCTTATGATATGTTATCCAATAAATTGAACCAGTTGGCAGAATGGGATTGGAATGGTGGTTTGGTGTTTCAAAACGATATTGTAATAGATGATATCGCATCCGATGATATGGAGAAAAAATGGTCTCCTGATGGAGATCAACCTTGGATGGATGAGATTAACAACTTTACTTTTACTTCGACAAATGGAGGACCTAATGGACTGTGGAAATACAATTACGAAGGGATAAAAAGAACCAATATTGCATTGAGTTTTCTATTAAATGAAGATATTGAGAAAATTACCGGAATCACAACCGAAAGAAAAAATCAATTGATTGGTGAAGCTTATTTTTTACGCTCTTACTATTATTTTTCATTGGTGACTAATTTTGGAGATGTGCCTTTACTTCTTTCACCTGTTAAAACATACCAAGAAGCTTTTGATTTGGCAGTAAGAGCGCCAAAAGAAACGGTATGGAGTCAAATTAAAACCGATTTGGAAAAAGCAAAATCACTTTTGCCTAATTCAAAATACGCATCTAGTACTGAAAAATGGAGAGTTTCTAGAGGAGCGGCCATTGCACTTCTTGCCAAAACCGCATTGTACAATAAGGAGTGGGCTAGTGCAACTACATTAGTTTCAGAATTGGAAGCTACAGGTTTTTTTAGTTTGAATGCCAATTATTTTGATAATTTCAGCATGAACACTGAATATGCAGACAACGAAGTTATCTTCTCTTATAATCATCTTAAACTAGCTGATCCAAGAAAAGGAAATGGAATTTGTGCTCCTCTTGGATGGGGATTCTTTGCTCCAAGTGCTGATTTCTTGGCTTCATTTGAGCCTAATGATCCTAGAAAGTTATATACAGTGAATGCGCCTCAACAATGGATTAATAAACTGTTAGGAACCACAGATGGTAGCAATAAAGGAGATGATGATGCGTCAAACAACAAAGTATTTATTCGTTATGCCGATGTTTTACTTTGGAAAGCAGAAGCACTTAACGAAACGGGTGATTATTCAGGTGCTATTAGTATCATAAACCAAATTAGAACAAGAGCCAGAAACACAGTTACTGTTGATGGAACTCCTGTACCGGCTGGAACATTACCTGATAGACCAGCATCTACTGATAAAGCAACTATAAAAAATTGGTTGATTTCTGAAAGAAGAGCCGAACTTGGTTTTGAAAACCAAAGAATGCCAGACTTAAAAAGATGGGGTATTGCTAAGCAAGTGATGACTGCCCATGGCAAAAATTTCCAAGACAAACATATGTTGTATCCAATTCCTCAATCTGAAGTGGATGCTTCGGCAGGACTTTTGAAACAAAATCCTGGATATTAGATTGTTAGTTTAAATAAATTTGGTAATTTAAATTAGTTAGTTAGGAGAAGTAGCAGTTGCAATTAAAAATAATTGCTACTTCTCTATTTTTTAAACCTTGAATAAATCAGCAAACGAAAGAAGAATCGAGTAGTAAAATTTGAATTCTGATTAGCCTGATAAATAATAAAACATTTTACTATGTGTAAATTTTTAAATACCCTTTCTATTTTACTATTCTGTTTTGTCGGAACGATTTCGTCAAGCCAGAGTATTAATTTAAAAGTTGTAGGCGATGATATACAAGGTTATAATGTTGTAATTTATAATGGAAATCAGCTTTTGGTTAAAAATACAGAAGAGTTTTCGCTTGATTTGGCTAATACTGATTTCAGTGAAAAAACCAGTATAAAGAATTGGACAGGAGCAGAGTGGAAAGGCGATTCAAATACTGTAGAACTAACCCGAAAAACCTTTCTAGCAGACTTTGATTTGAATATTTCGGTTACCGTTTCGTATGAAGTTATCAATAAAAACATTGTAAAAAAGAGCATCGACATTACTCAAACAGGGATGCCAATTATCTATTACACTTTGACCGAAACGTCAAAACCCGCACAAAAACCTTCAAAATACGTAACCTTTGAATATGATAATTTTCCGGGAGGCTTTGCGCATGAAATGTTTCCTTCAGCAGGATTTGTAACGCCAGATAATCTGGTAGTTGGTTTCTTGATGGACGCAGGTTATAAAAATCATTATACAAGAACCACCCGAAGACGTTTTAACGGTCATGGCGGCGGATTTGTTGGAATGAGAAAACTTCCAGACCCTAATTTAGTATCGGTGGCAACCCTAAATGAAAGAGCCAAAAATCAAAATTACATAAGACAAACCTTTGGAGAACTTTATAATTTAGATTCAGGAAAAGAACTAAAATTACAACTCAATGACCAATATAAGAAAGTTGGTTCAGTTGAAATTAGCAAAAATGACAGTATTTATAATTTAGATATAAAATCAAATGTGCAATCTGGTTTTGAAATGATTGCTTCTTTCAAAGATCAAAAAGTTTACACTGTTTCATTCCTTTGCAAAGGATCTACACCGCTTGCATTAAAATTGTTCAGAATCAAAAATGGTAAGAAAACAGTTGAATTAGAAAACGGAATAAAATATATTGATAAGTTTCCTAACAAAGAAAAGGAATGGACGCTTTTCAAAGGGAGTATTCTCGTTCCTTATATTGAAAATGACAGTGTTTCGATGTTTATTGGAGCCAATGATGCAAAAGATTGCTCACTTCAAATAAAAAACATGCAGATTGTTGAGAATGAACCATCGATAGAACCTTATAATAAAATTGCTATGGGAGAAACCGTGACAAAAACAACCTACATTTTTGTCGAGCCATTTACCAATCATCATGATTTTGTGATATCTTCTCAAACCCGTTTGGCGGAAGCCAAAAAATTTGAAGGTTCTGAAATAGAAAAAATGATGTATGCCAATTTTAATATGCTTACCTGGATTACTTCGATTGACGATTTTTCGCCTTTCAATGTTCCAAATATGAACTATTCGCCTGATATGTATAATAGAGATTCTTTTTTTTCGATAGTGTCAAGTTATAATAAGGAATTCAATCTGTCTATTTGGAATAAATGGGCTCAAACCCAAAATCAAAAAGGAGCAGTTGGTACCATTATAACGCCTTATATGGGTTCGATTGAAGTAAAAGACAACGAAGCCACTATTCAATTTCTGATTTGGGCGATGATGAACAAAAGACGTTTTGGCGTTGAGTTACCAAAAGATAAAATTCAGAAAGCTGTCGATTTTGTTTTGAATGAGTTTGACGATGACAGAGACGGAAAGTGCAAATCGCATTTCCCTTTGTGCCAAGTGGATGTTCTTGATTTTAATCCAAAAACGGACAGACTTGCCGTCAATCAAGGGATGCTGGCGATTGCTTTGCAAACCATAAAAGAACTGGGTTATGAAATATCCGATTCCTATATTGAAAAAGCAGAAACAGAATATCGTAATTTTTATGATGTAAAAAGAAAGCATTTGTTGTACGACAAGCAATTCCCAGACATTATAGCAATAACTGATTTAGAACCGGAATTCTATTCTCTTTGGTTGTTCAACCGTCCTATTTTGACAGACGAAATGGTCGTAAATCATTTGAATCAAATTCCATTGCTGAATAAAGTTCCCAATTCCCCACATCCTGAATACGGTACAACAGCACCTTTGATTATTCAACTGACTAAAAATAAAAAAGGATATTCGTTTATGAATACCGATTACCAACCTTTTGGAGAATTTGGAAAGTCAAATTATGTAGGAGGAGCGAATGACGGGATATATTACAATGGAGGAAGTTGGTTTCGTGCTGAATATTGTGCTTATGTAGTCGGAGCAAAACATGGATGGAAGAATGCTCAAAAAATGATGGAGAATAGAGCTTGGGCCGAAATTTACCTCAATCCGGAATGGCCTTACAGCAAAGAATTTATTCCAACAAAATGGACAACAACCGATTCATGGTGGCCTTCAACAAGAGGTTTGTGTTGGAATGTTTTTATTCTGATGGCAGATGAAGTAGCAGGAACGCGGACTCCGGAAATGGATCCTGATTTTAAAAAATAGAAACTAAAATTGAGACTAAAATATAAAATTATGAAAGACATAGCAAAACGATTCGAACAAAACCCATTATTATCACCAAAAGATTTGCCGGCAAGCATTGATGGTTTACAAATTACGTGTTTGTTAAATCCAGGTGTATTTCAATATGAGGGTAAAACTTGGTTGTTGGTAAGAGTTGCCGAAAGACCCGAACAAAAAGAAGGAGTGATTTCTTTTCCTATCCTTACTGAAACCGGTACTGAAATTATTGAAATTCCTACCAACGATCCCGAGTTAATCGCCACCGACGCAAGGGTTATTAACTATAAAGGCGTTGATTATCTAACGACACTTTCTCATTTAAGATTGCTATGCAGTGAAGATGGAATCAATTTTTACGAACCAAAAGATTATCCTCTTTTAGTTGGCGAGGGAATGCTTGAAACTTTTGGAATAGAAGATTGTAGAGTGGCACTAATCGATGGGAAATATTATTTAACTTTTACATCAGTTTCAGACAATGGGGTTGGAGTAGGGTTACGCACGACCACAGATTGGAAAACATTTGAGAAACACGGTATGATTTTGCCAGCTCACAATAAAGATTGCGCCATTTTTGAAGAAAAAATAAACGGTCTGTTCTATGCGCTTCATCGCCCAAGCAGTGTTGATATTGGAGGGAATTATATCTGGATTGCCTCATCTCCTGATGGTGTACATTGGGGAAATCACAAATGCATTATCAAAACCAGAAAAGGACTTTGGGACAGCAAAAGAGTTGGTGCTGGTGCTGCTCCAATAAAAACAGAAAAAGGGTGGCTGTCCATTTATCATGGAGCGAACGAAAATCATCAGTATTGTTTGGGCGCTTTTTTAATGGATTTAAAAGATCCTTCAAAAGTAATTGCACAAACGGAGTTACCAATTATGGTTCCTACAGAAGAGTACGAATTAAGCGGTTTCTTTGGAAATGTAGTATTCACAAATGGTCATATTGTAGAACCGGACGGGGATACCATTACCATTTATTATGGTGCTTCGGATGAGTTTGTGTGTGGCGCTAAATTTTCGATCAAAGAAATCTATTCACTTTTAAAATTTATCCATGTTTAAAAAAATCCAAACTGAAATTAATCATTTTCAAAGTCAGACCCGTAATTTTCGGATCTTAATTTTTACCAATTTGGTATATGCTTTGGTGTTGCCTGTAATCGATATTTTCGTGGCAGCCTATATCATGAGAAACTCAAATGATACCTCCAAGGTTGTTATTTACCAATTGGCTATTTATACCGGAATTCCACTTACTTTTTTATTGAATGGTTTTCTGTTGAAACATTTTAATATTCGAAAATTATATTCAACAGGAATGATGCTCAGCGGTGTTGCCATGATTATCATGATGTCGTTCAAGATATTGGATTTAAAAGGAATCGGAATCGCGGGAATCATCATGGGAATGTCGTTCGGTTTGTATTGGTCCAATAGGGATTATCTGGCATTAGCGATTACAAATGATAAAAATCGCAACTATTATTATGGTTTGGAGACTTTTTTCTATACCATAATTGCAATTGTAATCCCAGCCACTATAGGTTGGTTTATTCAATCCAAAACTGGAGAAGCAGAAAAACATAGTGCTTATATTATCATTACGGGAGTTGTTTTTCTTATTACAATTGTGGCTTCAATTGTTTGTTTTAGAGGTAAATTTGAGAACCCGGCGCAGAAACAATATATCTTTTTCAAGTTTCATCCATTATGGTATAAACTATTGTCTTTGGCGACCTTCAAAGGTTTGGCACAAGGATTTTTGGTAACCGCTCCGGCGATGCTTATCTTTAAATTATTGGGAGAAGAAGGCGCATTGGGAAATGCACAATCGATAGGAGCAGTATTGGCTGCCATCGTTATTTACCTTATTGGACGTTTTTCTAAACCATCCGACAGAATAAAAATATTTGCCGCTGGATTGATACTTTTTGCAGTAGGAGCATGTATGAATGGGTTCTTTTATAATAAAATTGGAGTAATCATATTCTTATTGCTATTGTTGATAGCCAAACCATTAATGGATTTAGCGTATTTTCCAATTCAGTTGAGAGTTATTGATATTGTTTCCCATATTGAAAAAAGAGGAGAATTTACCTATATATTAAATCACGAAGCGGGTTTGTATGTTGGTAGACTTTGTGGAGCGGGAACATTTTTGGTTTTATATTATACCCTTTCCGAAGATTTTGCTTTGCGTTATGCCATTGGTATTATTGCGCTTTTGCAATTGTGTTCTATTTATATCAGTAAAAAAATAATTGCCGAAGGGAATATTCTTTCTCCAGAAAAAGAGGAACCTATTGACCTAAAAGTTCTGGATCATGTGGCAGAACATATTGTTTAAAAATCGTTAATCTTTATTCTAAAATTTAATTAATGAAAACTTATTTTAAAATTGCTATTGTAGGGCTATTATTTTTCAGCCTCAGCATAGAAGCACAAACAGTACAAAAAAAGATAGCTCGTGTAGAACAAATGCCTAATGTTCCTGCTCATTTGGAAATCATTGATTATAAAAAACTGGCGCTTGATTTTGATAAAACAGTCTTCGATTTTAATGCCAAAGGTAAATATTGGCCTTTAGTATGGAAAGACAATAGCCGAAAAAATTACCCGCAAGAAGTGGTGGGATTATATACCGCTATGGCCGATGTGCGTCAAGGGACTAACAATAAAGGGATGTTTCATGAAGCTTTGGCAACAATGGGAGCCACTTTAGGAGCCAGTTTAGTTGGGATTGACAAAACAAATCAGCAGAAACTGGATTATGTTGGGATGACCAAAAATTATTTCAACAGCGAAACCAGTTGGGATATTATGATGAATAATACCTGCCCCGAAGTAGCTTTATTGGGAGGTGGTTATGGACGTGACTGGTGGTATGATGTATATCCAAATTTATTGTTTTATGCGATATATGACAAATACCCAAATGAACCAGGATTGGAAAAAATAGCTAAAAAAATAGCCGATAAATTTTATGAAGCCGATGTAGTTTTGAATGGGAATTATAACTATTCCTATTTTGATTATGCCAAAATGCAACCCATGAAAAATACCATTTGCGCACAACCGGATGCCGCAGCGGGACATGCTTGGGTTTTATACTCCGCCTATAAAAAATTTGGGGATCCAAAATATTTAAAAGGTACAAAAAGTGCCATGGCAGCTTTAGAATCGCAAAAAATAAATCCAACCTATGAATTATTAATGCCATTTGGAGCCTACTTATCGGCAAAAATGAATGCCGAAGAAGGAACTCATTATGATACCGATAAAATGTTGGGTTGGACTTTTGACGGAACCGCGGTATGTCGCGAAGGTTGGGGTGTATTGGTTGGAAACTGGAATGGGTTTGATATTTCAGGTATTGTTGGAAGTACGGTGGATCACGGTGGTTATGGTTTTTTGATGAATACTTATGATATGGCTTGGCCGCTGGTACCAATGGTGCGATACGATCAATCGTATGCCTCGGCTATCGGGAAATGGATGTTGAATGCAGCAAATGCATCTCGTTTTTTTTACCCAAAATATATGCCGGATGAGCACGAAACAATTCCACAATTAGCCGAAGCTGGAAAAGGGGTAATAGCTTATGAAGGAATGATTAAAAAATCAAATTACGATAAATATGATTATGTACCAGCTCCAGTTGCACAAGGAGATGGGCCACTTTGGGTTCCAGGGAAAAATCCCGAAGAATCGCAATTGAGTGTTTATGGTAGTGCGCATGTGGGAATTTTTGGTAGTATTATCAAGACAACCAATGTAGAAGGAATTTTGCAATTGAATTTACTGGCCACCGATTTTTTTCATGACAAAGCCTATCCTTCATTTTTGTACTACAATCCATATAGCGCTGATAAAACTGTTTCAATAGCCATTGAAAAAGGAAAAAAAGTGAATTTGTATGATACTGTTGCAGGTTGTTTTGTTGCGAAAAATGTTTCCGCTTCTGCAAATATTAAAATCACGGCGTTAAATTCGGCTGTTATAGTTATCGTTCCTGCTAATGGAAAAATCACTTACTCGGGCTCTAAAATGTTGGTAAACGGTGTTGTGGTGGACTATAATTTTCAACTGAAAAATTAAAAGTTTTGCCTATGCAATCTAAATTAATAATTATCGTGCTCCTTTCTATCTTTATGTTTGAGTCTGGTTCTTTAAAAGCACAGAACACGGAAAAGAAATGGTGGAAAGAATCTGTTTTTTATCAAATTTATATGCCAAGTTATGCGGATAGCAACGGTGATGGCTATGGTGATTTTAAAGGAATGACTGCGAAGTTAGATTACTTGCAATCGCTAGGTATAAAGGGTATTTGGTTGACTCCTTTTCTCGCTTCGCCAAAAGTGGATAATGGCTATGATATTGGTAATTATTATGAAGTTGATCCCACTTATGGCAATAAAGCCGATTTTGACGTTTTCTTGAAGGAAGCACACAAAAGAGGGATCAAAGTGATTATGGATATGGTTTTGAATCACACTTCCACTGATTGCAATTGGTTTCAGGAATCAAAAAAATCAAAAGACAATCCCTATCGTGATTATTATATCTGGAAGGATAAACCCAACAATTGGGAATCTTTTTTCGGCGGAACTGCTTGGCAAAAAGAGGCGGAGACGGATCAATATTACTATCACAAGTTTGATGTAAGAATGGCCGATCTCAATTGGTCGAATCCAAAAGTGGTGGCTGAGGTTCAGAAAGTGCTCCGATTTTGGTTGGATATCGGTGTAGATGGATTTCGATTGGATGTGATTAATTTTTTAAACACTGACGGAATTACAAACGACAATCCTTTTAAAGATGGTCAACAACAACACATAAATGATATTGATCAAGCTGGTGTTAAAAATGCTATGAGAATCATAAAAGCGACTGTGAACCAGTATAATAATCGTTTTGTAGTTGGAGAAATTGGAAGTGACAAAATTGAAGTTTTGAAGCAATACCAATCACAGGATTTGTTGGATGTGGTTTTTAATTTCAACTTTGGAAGCATCAAAACATTTTCATCAAAACGTATTTTTGATGAGTTACAAAGCATGGAGAAAAACATGAGTAATTATCCAACTTTGTTTTTTGGAAGCCATGATATGCCTCGAATGATCGATCGATTGGCAGATGGAAATCCCAACAGAGCTTTGGCATTAACGGCTTTGATGCTTACCGCCAAAGGAGTTCCGTTTGTTTATTACGGAGAGGAAATAGGAATGCACAATATCATTGCTAAAAATCTTGAAGAGATGGTCGATATTCAAGGGAAAACGCATTATGAATTAGCCCTTGCCAAAGGTAAAAATCCCGATGAGGCACTCAAGGAAGGGAATGAACACAATCGTGATAAATCGCGAAGTCCAATGCAGTGGAATGGAAACCCTTTTGCGGGATTTTCAAAAGAGAAAACTTGGATTAAAATGAATCCGGATTATAAAGACATAAATGTTCAGAATTTAGAAAAGAAAGAAAACTCCATTCTGAATAGCTACAAAAAGTTGATAGCTTTAAGAAATAATGAAAAAGTCATGCAATATGGTAAGTATGATAGGCTTGAGTATAAAGAAGATCAAATTTTGTTTACCCGATCTTTTGAAGGCAACCAAATTACAGTCGTGATAAACTTTGGTCCTGAAAAGAAAATAAGCCTTCCAAAAGGAGGACAAATTTTAATGGGTAGTACCAAATTAAAAACAAATGAATTTATAATTTACAGAAACAGGAATTAGAATGCTTTAATTCCAAATTGAATATTTTATTTTAAAAATAGAAAAAAAAATGAATTTAAATATCTCAAATAATTTAGATAAAAATGCTGTTTTTGAGCAAATAGCTGCAGAATTAAAAAAAGAAAATTTCACAGTTGTTCAACAAGATCAAACTAGACCATGGGGAGGCTTTTTTGTAATTGATGAAAGTCAGGCGAAATCTTTCGCTGCTAGGTTTTTTCCACATTTGGAGATGGAAGCGATTACAATTACCAATAAGTTAAGTCCAAAGATTTTGGTTGTGGCTCCTCATAAACGTTTGTCATGGCAATACCATTTTCGAAGAGCAGAAATCTGGGAAGTACTGTCGGGTGTGGTGGGTGTAAAAACAAGCATAACCGACGACGAAGGAGAATTACAACAGCTTTCTCCAGGCACCTTTATACAACTCGAAAAAGGAGAACGTCATCGCTTAATTGGATTGGAATCTTGGGGAGTAGTTGCCGAGATTTGGGAACATACAGACCCAGAAAATCCTTCAGATGAAGAAGATATTGTTCGTTTACAGGATGATTTTGGTAGATAAATTGAATAGTCAAATCTTGAAAAAGCAATATCGAAATGGGATGTCTATAACAGGGCCAAAAATCTTGTAGAAAGAAACATCCAAAATGCGATCATTACTTGCGATTTCAATCGAATATTAAATTGCTCAAGATCGTAGAGGAAATTTATTGCAATTTTTATAATAATAAATCTAGTTTCATAGCTTTTCTTATGTCGAATTGAAAGTTCTACGTTTTTTTAAGAACAAAAATGGAAATTCGAAGTTGACAGAGATTAGTTTATTAGTACAAAATGCAGTTTTTTTTCAAAGAATAAGTCTAGCGTCATTTAAATTTATACCCTATTTTTGTAGCTATACGTTAAGTTATGAAAAACTCTATCTTTATTGCAATTGCTTTTATTTTGATAGCTTGTCAAAATGGTTCTGGAAGACTTGCAACACTTTATAATTTGCCAAAAAAGCTAAAGGAAGTTTCGGGTATTATTTACGATGAAAAGTACAATTTATTCTGGACTTTGGAAGATAGTGGTAATGCCAACAAAATCTATGGATTGAATGTTGAAAATGGAGCAATAGAGAAAACGGTAATTATAGAAAATACCTCAAATACAGATTGGGAAGATATAACAAAAGATAAAGCTGGAAATTTATATATAGGTGATTTTGGAAATAATGACAATGTTCGAAAAGATTTATGTATTTATAAAATTGATAAAAATTCATTAAATCAGGAAAATGCCATTCCAGCTTATAAAATTTCGTTTTCGTATCCCGAACAAAAAATGTTTCCGCCCAAAAAGACCGCCTTGTTCTTTGATGTGGAAGGTTTTTTTGAATATAAAAATAATTTTTATCTCTTTACCAAGAATAGAAGTAAAGGATTTGACGGCACAGTTTTGGTATATAAAATTCCAAATAAAGCAGGTTTCCATCAAGCTGTTTTAATGGGGACATTAAAAACCTGTGACAACTATAATCATTGTGCAGTTACGAGTGCTGCAATAAGTCCCGATGCTTCAAAGGTGGTTCTTTTGACCCATGATAAAATTGTATTACTGGCGAATTTTAAAGAAGATAATTTTCTAAAAGGGAAACAGTCACAATTGAAATTAGGTCATTTTTCGCAAAAAGAAGCGATCTGTTTTAAGAACAATGAAACCTTGATTATTGCTGATGAAAAGACAAAAAAAATTGGAGGAAATGTGTATGAAGTTAGTCTTTCAACACTAAAAACCATACCCTAAACCAAAAGTGACTCTAGCACGATCATCAGTACTTTTGAAGTAGGTAATTCTTCCTGTTATTACATTGAGTCCGTTAATCCATATTCCGCCACCAACAGATTGATGCCATTTGTCAGAATCTTCGCCATCGAGCCAAATTCTTCCATAATCAAAACCACCTAGAATTCCATAGGACATTGGTATGATACTTTTTTTGATTTTACCGATATTCCAGCGTAAATCTGTGCTTTGGTAGAAAGAGGCTTTTCCTAAGAATCGTTCGTTTCTGAAACCTCTTAAATCATAATCACCTCCTAATGTTGCACCTTGATAAAACTCAAAATTATTATTGAATAGAACTTTTGATTTTAGAATAGTGGCTAAAACAAACGCCCCATTTGCATCAATTTTATGATTAAAATTGATCTTTGCGTCTAAAGTTGGAAAATTTGTTTTTGCCTCTTTGATATTCATTTTCCAACTTCCCATCACTGAAAATCCAAATCCCATAGTGGGAAGAGAAGGAAGATCGTAATTTTCAAAACTATATTTGATTGCAGCTCCGACATACTGTTGATTATTAAATACATTTGGGTTTACAGCACCCGGAATATTGATGTATCTATCGGTGGTTTCCTCGACTTTTATTTTTTCGAAATGAGCTGCAATATTTATTTCACTTCCATAGCGTCCTACTTTTTTAATGGACGGAGATGCTTTTAACGTTCTCAAACGGACCCGATTGTAATCCATTCCATTAAGCTCATCATTATTTATGGTTTCATTTCCATAGCCAAAATAATTAATGGTAAAGTTAGGACTCGTAAATTTTGATTCTAAATCGAAATCCCATTTGCCTAAAGTTTTTGGAAAATAGCCATTGTATATAAACTCATAACCACTGGTTGCAAATAAATAATTAGCTTTTAAAATGTGTTTTTGTGTGTATGGATATTGATTGAACTTGTTAACGGTGTAATTTGCAATAATTCCTAATTTTACACCATCATCTGGATTATACCCTCCAAAAGGGAATCCTGAAAAAGCATTGTATTTTACCTTTTCATAGTCGTAAAAATTAGGCTCGTAATCATCCGTCAAATAGGTTTTGGTTTTAGTGTCTAAAGTATAAGTGTTCGGCTTTGATTTAAAATCATAGATCTTTATTTTTTCACCATTTTCAATAGTATAGCTGTCATTATTTTGCCCGCCAATTAATCTAATTTTTATACCAGATTTTGAATCTCCTTTTACTTCAAAGATATCATCGTCGTCCAAACCGTAAATCCAAATATTTTTGGTTTTATCAGCAGTAAATTTTTTGGTATAAAGTAACTCATCACTTTCTTTTTTGAGTCTGTAAATTGCTATTTCTGTATTGTTTTTTGAGGTATGGGTAATTACAAATTTATCTTTTTTATCTGTTCCGACAATCAAAACCGTTTTTTGCAAAACGCGGTAATATTCTTTGGCGTAGCTCTGTAGTTTGGTTTTTCTTATTTTTAATTTGCGTTTGATGTCTTCAATGGTTTCGTCTTGAACTTCTTTTGGTAAATTGGTAAAAGTGCCATCAATGTCAGCATCTGATAAATGCTCTTGAATGTATTTGGCCTGTTTTATCCATTCCTTTTCATCGGCAGTTTTTAAAAAAGCAATATCTTGCGGATAGGGTTCACGGTTTAGCCATTTTACATTGCGGATATCTTTCTTAAAGCTTTGCATATGACGCAAAGCCGGCATGTTCATTAACAATGATAACAGTGCTCCATCATATTTGGTAAATGCTTGATCTCTGTCTCTTGGAATAGGTTTGTAGACTATTTTCCCATCCTCTTTGTATTCACCCCAGCGCCATTGATCACTATGTCTGTCCCAATCGCCAATAAGCATATCAAATAATCGGGCTTTGATATAGGCAGGTTCATCGATGGTATATTTCTCATCTTTGCGTATGTTTTTCATTAGGTCATCCGTGCTGATAATGTCTAGTGGTTTACCCAAACTTTTGGCGTTTTTTTGATTGTCAGTCAGGTGTTCTTCCACTAGGTAGAGTTCGTCTCCAAAATTATAATTAAAGCCTTTTAAAACAGGTTGTTTTGGAATATAATACAAAAGCGGATTGGTATGCGCAACACCAATTTTGTCGGCAAGATTTCCAACGGCTAGAGGTGTGTAGGGGTGGGAAGTGGTGTAAAAATCAAACAAAAAGCCTTCGGCATAAGTGTCATCAAACTGATTTAAAACAAACTGATCTTTAAATACAACAGATTGTAGAAAACGAGAGGTACTTTTTTTGAGGGCACGCATTACGTATTCTTTCCCATTGGCATCTATCAACCGTAATGAGGTTGATTGGTGTCCACCACCTTGTCTTGTGGGTTTGACTCCACCAAAAAGAGTATCCAAAGTAGCCGTTTTTGCTTCAATTGGTAGGCTATAATATTTTCGATAATGCTGACCAAAAAGGAATTTATGAAAAATACTTTTTTGGGTCATTTCCTTAGAATAAATCGAAGTTGTAGTTGATGCAGCAAATTTTGTGGGCAAATTATTTGGAGCAACAGTATCTCGAACTTTTATAATGGTCTGTTCCAAAAGTAGTTTCTCCTGTTGATTTTCATTGCCATAAAAGGATACTTTGGTTTGTCCATTTTTATAAAGTGTTAATGCCGCATAGCCATTGCCTCCATAAGAAAAATCATTTGGATTGTTTGCTTTGGCGGCTTCTGATTTTGAACCGGCACCACTTATGATTTGCCTGATATTGTTTTTGCTTAGGTATTGTAAATTATGGTCATGACCCGAAACTACAACGACATTTCTTTGATTTTGCAAAAGCGTTTTCACCCTTTTTGTAAAATTGAGGTACACCTTATTTTGAATATCCTGTGGATTAATTCCTGATGTTTTGCGAACTAAATTGATAGCAGAACCAATAATAGGCAGTGGAATTTTTTGTTCCAGTGGGAAAAGCTCCTTTTCTACAGCAAATTGTCCACCGTGGGAGCCATTACTCATCAGAGGATGATGAAGTGCCAGGATTATAGTTTTGTCTTGATTTTTGTTCAAAATACTAGCCAGTTCGTCAAAAAAAGCTTCACGGGTTTTGATAGTGCAATCGTCATTTATAGTGGGATATTTATCCCAGTCTTCCAGAAACCATTGACTATCTATAGCGATTAAAGTTATATTTTTGTCAATTTTTAATTCTTCAAGACCACAGTTCTTTTGAGGCAGAAAAGCTTTTTTGTCGTTGAGATAATTGGTTATAAATTTTGCCTGACGTTCTAAGCCCGAAATTCCGCTATACCAATCATGATTTCCGGGGATAAAAATGGTTTTTCCTTTGAAGTTTTTGGATAATTCTAACTGTTTTGTGAGTTTGTTTTGCGCCAAAGCATGCTCATCAGGATATTTTCCGTTTGGAAATCCTTTGGGATAAATGTTGTCGCCAAGAAACAACAGCGTACTTTTTTTATTTGAATTGTCTAACCTTTTTTGAAGTAATGCCAATGTTTCCTGAGCTTTATCTTCGTTAGCATTTCCAGCGTCTCCAACTAAAAAAAAGGTATGGGCAATTCTTGAGGTATCGGATGTATTTTGAGTAATCTCATTTTCTATGTTTTTACCATATTGGGCATGGTGTGTGGCGCAAGAATGCAGAGCCAATACCAAAAGAATGAAAGCTAAATTGATTACTAAATATTTTTTTGGAAACAATTTCATGTTTGTACTTTAAATTAGTTAGTTTTTAGATTGCTTATTGGTCAATGAAAAGTCTTCTTGGGCCTATTTTAATTGATATTAATCCAATAATCATACCCTTTGTTAGATTATACCCATTAGCAACAGTTTGAAGATTTGGTTGTTCTAAATTTAGCGAAATGTCGTGTTTTGTAATAATTCGTCAACGATATTAAGTAAAAGTAATTAAAGGTAATTGATTAATCAATCTTACTTTTAAATAAAAGGCCTTAAAAGGTTAAAAAACAAAAATTACACAAAGTATTTTTTTATTCTTTGGTATAAAATGATTTTCAAAAAACTATTTCATAATTTAGACGGATAAAAACTTTTTTATGACTCTGGTAAATCAAGTGCAGGATTTTGTGACCGATTTAATGGAAAGTAAACTCTCCAGTTTATATACGTATCATAATTTGAATCACACAACAGATGTTGTCAACGCCGTGAACAGATTGTGTGAAGAAGAAAAAATTTCTCTTACAGATAAAGAGATTTTACTAATAGCAGCTTGGTTTCATGATACGGGCTATACAAATGGTTGTCAAGATCATGAAGATTCGAGTGCCAAAATCGCTGCTAGTTTTTTAAAGAGAAAAGGAAAAACCGAGGAGTTTATTGCTAAAATTTCCGGTCTAATCAAAGTAACTGCCAAGGAGTATGTGCCTCAAACCCTTTTTGAAAAAATAATAAAGGATGCAGACTATTATCATGTTCTGAATGATGATTACATTTTTGAATGTGAAGGTTTAAGAAAAGAGTGGGAAAATGTAGAAGGCAAATTGTTAACAGATATAGAATGGGCCAAAGAAAATGAAATTTTTTTGTCAAAAGTTCATCAGTTTTATACGCCGTATGCGATTGAATATTGGCAGCCTTTAAAAGAAAAAAACATAAAACGACTTCGAAAAAAAATAAAAAAAATGAATGAAGAATTGACCAAAGCAGATAAGAAAAAGCAGAAAGAAGAAAAACCAGAACGAGGCATTGACACTTTGTTTCGAGTTACTTTAGGTAATCATACCCGTTTGAGTGGTATTGCCGACAGTAAAGCCAATATTTTACTCTCGGTAAACGCTATCATCATTTCGATTGCGCTTTCGACTTTGATTCCAAAATTAGACAGCCCAAGAAATGTGCATTTGGTTGTGCCTACTTTTATTATGCTGATGTCTAGTGTAGTAACCATTATTTTTGCTATCCTTTCTACACGACCAAAAGTGACCAAAGGTGTTTTTACAAAAAAAGATATTGAAGATAAGAAAGTGAATCTTCTTTTCTTTGGTAACTTTTACAAAATGCCTTTAGAGGATTATAAATGGGCGATGAACGAAATGATGAAAGACAGAGAATATTTATACAATTCAATGATTAAGGATTTGTATTATTTGGGAATTGTTTTGGAAAAAAAATATAGATTATTGCGAATTGCTTACAATATTTTTATGATCGGAATTGTACTGTCCGTAATTGCTTTTGTAGTAGCTTTTAAAACAATTGGCGGTTAACAGAATTTTTTTAGACAATATTGATGCCACTACAAAAAAATAAAGACAAAAAGCAATTATTATCTTTGGAGAAAGTCCTTTGATTTTAATTGGAATCAAAGGACTTTCTTATGTCTAAACTTTAGTATTAAATCAAGATTTTTTTTAAAGATTCGGCAATGCTTCTCCATAAAAAATTATAAAATGACTTTTCCTGAATTCGTTCTATTTCAATTTTTGCTTGTTTTGCTTTACCTTCCGAATCTTTTTTCAGAATCAAATTGGCAACAGCACTTTTAAATTTTGCTTTTTTATCAGGATCTTCCTTTTTATAAAAAGTTACCTTTAGATCTTTGTATTTTAAATTTGCATTGCCATAAGCGCTTTTGTCATTTCCTGTAAAATTAAAATTAAAGGAACTAAAAGTACCGTCAAAAGAGGTATTAATGTAGGGTTTTGTAAATTGATACAGAGATTGAATGTCAAAATTTTTGATGTTTCCTTTTATATTAAAACCATCTTTTAAATCAAGTACGTTAAATGTCCAATGCACTTTCAATTGTGAATCTTTCATAAAACGACAATTGATTTTGATATCTACATCGGCTGCTTTTTTTAGACCAAAACTGCTTTGAATATGAGTTGCATTCAAATCAAAATAATCAAAGGTTAATTTAGCGGGTCCCTTTTCAAAATTGATTTCTTCTTCATAAACTAATTTTGAATTATGAATCAAAAGTGTATCAACCCGAAGAGGAAATTTGATTTTTCGAAGCAATGCATTATACAATGGCTTTTTGCTTAAATCATCTTCGGGAATTTTGTTGCGTTAAATGTTGGCGTTTACACGATCAAGAACCAAAGATTTGGCATTAAAGAAAAATACATCATTTTTAAATCCCCAATCCATTGAATTTATGTCCAATGAAGCTGCCTTAATAGTAAAAAGGTCTTTTTCTTTTGGAATCTTTTTTACAAATTCAGCACGGGAAAACTTGGGTAAGTATTCGAAATTTTTTATATGAAAGGTATGATTTGTTGTTCTTATTTTCTGTGCTTTAATGGTATAAAAATCATTTGGTTTGTAATCTAAACTATCGCAATCCACGATATAGCTATCAAATAAAAAAGGAATTGAACGTTTTAGTATTGGATCACTAATTATGATTCCTTCTATGGATGCAGTGATATTTTGAGTACTGAGAATAATTTCGTTATCATGAGTGGAGATTACTGTCAATCTTCCTTTATGAAGGAAAATATTAGAAACTGAAATTATTTTATCAAATGGTTCGGCTACTTCTTGACGGATAGTACGCGTGTTATTGTCTTTTTTATATAAAATTAAATCAGGTTCATTAACAGTAATGCTATTTGCTTTTATAATATCGTCAAAAAGTAATTTCCAAAGATTGAAATTAGTTATCGTAATGGATGTGGTTTTAGCATAAACTCCAATTTTAGCAGCGCTGTTTTTGGGTTTTATTTTGGGAAGAACCGCTACATTAGAAATGTGAATATTGGCAGACAGTAAGTCAATTGTCAGTTTTTCATAAGTGATATGATAAGGAGTTTTGTTGTTTTCTTTTATAACTTTAGGAAACTGATTTGTAAGCCAAAAATTTAAACCAACATTGACAAAAAGCAATATTACCAATAAAGCAGCAATTCCGAAAATGATTTTTTTAGCTAATGACATATTCGGATATTTAGTTTTAAACAACAATTTTTAAATGTTTTAATTCAGTTCGTTTATCAAATCATGATGTATAATGTCCTGATTATAATTTTCAAGATTATTGTTTGCCACTTTTACTCTAATGGCTCTTAATCCTGACACACCCTGTAGTTCTTCAACTTCAAATTGTTCGATGGCTGGTTCTAATATTTTTTTGAATTGTAGGTATTTGATGTATTTCAAATATTCGTTTTCTTCGGCATTGTGCGAATAAACAATCGTAATTTTTTCTTTTTGGGTAATTCGCTCTTTCGTTCCTTTTATATTGGCTTTGTCAATTCGTTTTTTGACTACTTCATATCGGGCATTGTAGGTTCCGTCCACGTCAAAACGTTTTTCATCCATTCTAAATCGGATAGAAATAGGGGAACTAAACACCAGAATCAAGGAAGTAACATCCAATTCATACGGTAAAGTAGCTTTGAGTTGGTGGTGTTCTATTTCCATTTCGCATAAAGTTTGCAGTTGCCACAATCTTAAATTTTGTAAATAAAGGATATTGAACGGTTTTGTCGGGTCAATAGAGGCTCCAATATAGAGATTGTGTTCGACACCATCGGTTTTGAATCGTTCGTAATAATGGGGGTAAATTAGTTGGGCTTCAACTTGCTTTTTATCCAAAACTGCAGCTAGTTTTTTATTGATTACTGACATAGTATTATCAAATTTCTTTCGGGATTGATAAAACATTCCAGTTTTTTCGTCCAAACTTTCAAAATAGTTTTTCGTTGCCATTTCACTTTCAATATCCATTTTAGTATTTCTTAGGATAGGATGAATTTCAGTTTCGATATAATTCTGAATGTGTTGCTCAGTATCTGCTTTTAATGACGTTTCAAGTTCTTTATAAAAAGATTGCAATTCGAATATTCGTTGTTCCAATAAAACAAGGCTTTCATTTGATTTTTGATTTTTAAGAAGTTGAATCAGAGTGGTCAATTGGTTTTTCAGATCTTCTCTTACCGTTTCATTTCGATGTTCGGAGGAACCTTTAATGTCAATTTGTCCATATAGAGGATAGACGTCCTTGAATATGATTTCTTTAAAAATATAATCTTTATTGGGACTGTTAGTTTGGTAATATTTCAAAGCTTCCCGTCTAAATTTCCAATATACACTTGAGTGAATGGCAGTATATTCTCTTTGAATAATCGCTTCGATCTGATGTTGCATATCGGTTTTATAACGTTCTAATGTGTCGATGAGATACGATAAAATCAAATCTAGATTTGTTGCGTTAATAGTGTTGAGTTCTTTTGGCTTTTTCGAAACTAATTCTATAATTCCTAGTATGGTATCGTCTTTTATTACAGGCGCAAAAATGCAACTCTTTATATTTTGTTGGAGCAAATGTTGTGCAAGTCTTTCATTTCCGGGAATTTTGGAAAATTTTTCAACATCTGAAATTATTATTGGTTTTTTTTGTTCTAAAATAGCTTCAAGCGAGCAGCCATAAATGGTGTTTTTACAATCCATTTCCTCTAAGCCATTTAAGATGAAACTTTTTATCTCTTTCTCATCATGAGGTGGGTTTGTGAATTTTTCTTGCTCCTCATTGTATACGATAAAGCCAATTCTTAAATCAGCAATTTTAAAAATGGACCTAAAAATGGATTCAAAACTGATACTTGATTTGTTTTGTGATGATTCTGGTTTTAAAAGATTACTCTTTAAGTTTGATATGGCATTTTCTCTGGTAACATCGATGAGGCTTATTATTCCAAAACCTTTTAGAATCCAACTTTCAATAGGGAATTTTTCTTTCCATAGCTTAATGTTGTCATAGTTGTTCATCAAGAGATCAATGTCGTCTTGAGAAAGTTCCGGTGCATTTTGGGTTGGAATAATTTCGATAAAATCAGCATTATACAAAATTCGGTAATGGTTCATGATGCCATTTGAACTCGGAATATCATAAAATAAAGGTCTGTTGAAGTCAAAATTCTGGCCATAATAAGCATTTAAAATTAAGATACAGTTAAAGACATAAAATTGATCCTCCTCAAAATCACGTATCTCCATGTCAAAAGTCATTCCAGCATTTTGAAGAATTTTTTTGAATCTTTCAGAATAATTAAAAGTGATATTTTGAAACGGAATGCTGATTGCTTTAATCTCATTGTGTGTTAGCGCAGTCGGGAAGAGATCAGCAAGTAAATTGTGTATTAACGCTTCGTGTTGATTAATGAAGTTTAAATCTTCAATCCCGTCTCTAAATTCGGGGAAAGGCGCTATTTCTTTCAGTAATGCTTTGGCATAATTAGAGCGATAATCTACATCGGAAGCAGCTATTTCCTCTAAGTTTTCAATCAACTTATGAAATGAAATTAGGGTTTTGAATGGACTTTTTCTAAATGAAGTATTGCTCATAATCGGTGCTAAGTATGTCAGTAAAATTACGAATAAAGAGATTGAATTTTCAATTTTTATTATGCGAAGTTTTTAATGCTTTTTCTATATCTTTTATTATGACAACTTTATCCTTATAAGTTCCAAATATTATTTTTTTGATATTTACTCGGTTGTATAGTTGTAACTCTTGAAAATTAAGTGAAACAAAGGTTATATATTTTTTAGTTGTGGTTAGGCCTTTTTATAGTAGATATGGACCAAATTTAATTGACAAAAGAAAGCACTTCTGAAATTACTTGATATAAGGTTTTTGGCATGATTCATAAGGGAGATTTACAAACGAAAATAACAAATGATCAATTATACAATTGAATTTCACGGGAATTTCCGATTGTTATTAAAAAGTCAAATAAACAAAAAAATAAAGTCACTCTTTACAATTGCATTTTCAATTTTTGAGCCATCTTTAAAAAATGTAAAACTAAATAGTTCTGATGAATATGTTTTCAGATTATACTATTTGCTTTCGGATTATGATCGTATCAAGGTTAGCAATTGCAGTGTGGGTTCATCAGGTAATGCATTGAAATATTTTTCCAATACCTTCTGAAATACAGGATTGGTGTTTTCTACATTTGCAAATAATGTCATGCATGATCGTAATTTCATATCGTCAGGAGTTCCAAATATCTGTGTTGCCGTTTTACCGTTGAGGTTTAATACTTCCTCAGAAATTTCAACTAGATGCTTACCCAGAATGGGATGCTGTAAATAGGCAGTGGCTTGATTCAAATCTTTGATCCCGAACTGTTTTGCGGTTTCACTTGAACCCAGTCCTTTAATTTGGGGAAAAATATACCACATCCAATGGGTATTCTTTTTGCCTTTTTTTATTTCTGAGAGTGCTTTTAGGTACACCTGATTTTGTGCGTCTAAAAATTTGATTAATTCGTTGTTATCAGTCATTTTTCTATTTTAGGTGCTACCGGTAAAGCGTATCACTAAATTAATAATTTATTTGTTATCAGACTCCCATTTTCTGCCTTGGTAAATTAATTTCATGCTCCTGAGGGTATGGAGCCCGATGTGTCATGCTAATGTCTTCCTGAATATGTTTGTGGACTTTATATTGGCTTTCCTTGGTATTTGAATATCGGGGATCAGGAATGAAAGGCATCTTGGCCATTTTGGTAACAGTAATGGTAGGAAAATGATAATCAACTTCGACATTTCCCAAGAGTAAATAGCAGCCACCCCCTTGGAAAGGGTATTTTTCAAGGCTATCCGAAAAGTGCGCCGTATCAAAATATTCTCCTTCGATGTCTACCCAAGTACCAAAATACATCGTTCCTCTATTGGTCGGTACGTGTTTTCGAGAAATCAGATAAGCGAGCATTTTAACTGTTTTTTTGTGGTGTCTTAGCAAATCCTTTGCCATTACATCACCTTTGTATCTGGTCTTTAACAAATCGAAAGGGGAGCAGGATACAGGAAAACTTAACAGTTCTATTTCATCAAAAGCATCTTCAAAAGCAGAGCGTTCCAATACGGGTAGCTTATATTCTTTGACTGGTTCCTGAAGCAGCATCAGGTTTCGATTTTCGGGTTTGAAGTTTACCAGAATTAATCGGGCAATCACCAACAATTGGTTTTTTGTTTTGCCAGTAAAGCGGAAAGCACCAATAAAGATCAGAATCTGGATTCCTTCAATTCCTATGGGGATTCGATTGATGAAATCTTCCAATGACTTGAATTCGCCCTGTTCCTCTCGCTCTGCAATTATAGTGTGTGCTATTTTAGTCTCCAATCCTTCAAGGTGCATCAAGCCCAAATAAATGTCGATACCGTATACTGTAGTTTCGTATTCGCTCTTGTTAACGCAGGGATTGGATATAGTTGCTCCAGACATCCGAGCCTCGTGCACATAGACTTCAGTACGATAAAAGCCACCCTGATTATTAATGACAGCTACCATAAATTCGATAGGATAGTATACCTTAAGATATAAGCTTTGGTAACTTTCGACAGCGTAAGATGCGGAATGTGCCTTACAGAAAGAATAACCTGCGAAGGATTCTATTTGCCTGTATATTTCTTCGCTCAACTTCAAGGGATGTCCTTTTTGTGCACAACAGGCAAAGAAATTATCTTTTACTTTTTGCAATGCTGCTTTAGAACGGCCTTTACCACTCATAGCACGACGTAGGATGTCTCCATCAGCTGCCGGAAGTCCTCCATAATGCAAGGCAATCTTAATTACATCTTCCTGATACACCATGATGCCGTAAGTTTCACCCAACTGCTCTTTGAAAACATCATGGAAATATTCGAATTTATCTGGATTATTATGCCTGAAAATGTATTCTTTCATCATACCAGATTGTGCTACACCTGGGCGAATAATTGATGAGGCTGCCACTAAGGTTTTATAATTGTCGCATTTAAGTCGACGCAATAATCCACGCATGGCAGGGCTTTCAATATAAAAACAGCCAATGGTTTTTCCGCGTTCCAAAAACGTATTGGCTTTGGTTTCATCTTTGGATAGCGACGTATTGCGGATATCTACCTTAATGCCACGGTTCTTTTGGATCAGCTTTACGCTATCATCAATATGTCCAATACCGCGCTGGCTTAAAATGTCAAATTTTTCAAAGCCAATATCCTCTGCAATGTGCATATCGAAAAGGACGATAGGGAAGCCTTTTGGTGGCATCTCTAGTACTGTGTAGTTGGTAATTGGTTCCTCCGAAATCAATATGCCACAGGAATGCATGCTTCGTTGATTTGGATATTTTTCGAGCATCATTCCGTATTCCTGCACATACTTTACTACCGAATTGGAATCATGTAAAGCCATCGGTTTTTTTGCCAATGTATCTAATTCTTCTTTCGGTAAACCAAAAACTTTACCCACTTCCCGGAATATCGACCGGTATTTGAATTCAACATTGGTTCCGCAAAAAGCTACGTGATCGGCACCATAACGATTGAAAATATATTCGAGTATAATGTCTCGTTCTTTCCAGGACCAGTCAATATCAAAATCAGGCGGGCTTTTACGGTTCACATTCAGGAAGCGTTCAAAATACAAATCCAATTCTATTGGGCAAATGTCTGTAATACCAAGGCAGTAACTCACTATGCTATTGGCGCCGCTTCCACGACCGATATGAAGAAAACCCCGACTGTTGCTGTAGCTTATGATGTCCCATGTTATCAAAAAATAACCACTGAATTCCAATTCATCAATCACTTTCAATTCCTTTTCCACACGTGCTTTAGCTTTAACATTATTAGCCCCGTATCTCCAAACTAGTCCTTGTTGAGCAAGACTTGTAAGCAAAGCCATATCGCTCTTCCTGCTATTGGTATAAAATTTTTTGTTTTTTGGAGTTTTGAAATCGAATTCGAAATTACATTCCTGAATTATCTTTTCGGTGTTCGCTACTATCTCAGGGAACTCACTATATTTAGAGAGAAGTTCTTCCAAAGGCTGCATCATTTCAGAAGTTTTACAGTAGTCCTCTTCGGTAAGTTTGGATAAAATGACATTTGTATCGATAGCCCTCAGAATCTTATGTAGATTGAATTCTTTTTTTGTGCGAAAGGTTACGGGTTGCAGGATGACCATTTTACTTTGCTTATTTTTCCATTCCTTTAGGTATAATTTAGGAAGCTGTTCCGGTCGAATACCAATATATTCGTTTTCTTTCAAAACCGTAGGGACATTTTCAAAGGGATAAATGATAAAAACCGCATTAAATTCAGATGCTTCCAAAGGCAAATCTGAATTTTCAAAATTATGTTTGGTCAGAAATCGATTCATTTGGGCAAGTCCTTCAGCGTTTTTGGCAAGTCCTATGTAACAAAGTTGATTGTTGCTGCGAAATTCCATACCGACCAATGGTTTTATTCCAACCTCGTTACATGCTTTTATGAAATCATAAATACCGGTAACCGTGTTAATGTCTGTCAATGCCAAAGCCTTAACGTTAGATGTTACAGCTTGCTGTATCAAGTCCATCAATGGGATAGTGCCGTAGCGCAGGGAATGAAAGGAATGACAATTGAGGTACATGGTGAATTAGGATTTACGTTTTAAAATTTTAGCTTTGTTATTGGGCTTAAACGTTGCGCCAGCACATCGCATTACAGCATCAAAACCATAACGGCTTTTCATTTTGTCCATAGCCTGATATAAGGACAGCATTTCTTCTGTATCTTCAAATAAGTCGATTTGATACGTACCGCGAACCAATCCGCTAAAACGTATTCCTATCAATCTCAGACGCATTCGACGCTGGTATAATTTATCAAATAAATCGGTAACACTTTTTGTCAGGATGTGATCGGCAGATGTATATTGTATCCGGCATTGTTTGGTTTCTGTATCGAAATTGGAATAGCGTATCTTAATAACCACTGTTGAAGTAAGCCATTCTTCAGAGCGCAATTGAAAGGCCAGTTTCTCCACCATCCCTACAAGAATTGATTTCAGTTTTTGAATATCAATTGTATCTTGTACAAAAGTATGTTCTGTTGAAATTGATTTTCGTTCTGTGTAAGGCTCAACCGGATTGTTGTCTATTCCGTTGGCTTTCTTCCATATTTCGATCCCGTTTTTACCGATCATTCGTTGCAGTACTTCTGCTGGCATTTCAGATAGTGTCTGAATGGTACGTATACCAATCCGTGACAATAGTTGAAATGTAACATCACCCACCATAGGAATTTTTTGAATGGACAGTGGATTTAAGAATGGCTTTACCATGTGCTCCGGTATTTCCAAATTTCCCGTCGGTTTTCCTTCACCTGTAGCAATTTTGGAAACGGTTTTGTTAACCGATAAAGCAAAACTTATCGGCAAACCCGTTTCATGCGTAACCGATTGAGCCAGCTCGTTGGTCCATTTATAGCCTCCATAAAATTTGTCCATGCCACTAATGTCAAGATAGAATTCATCGATGCTGGCTTTTTCCATTATTGGAGCTTTCTCTTCAATGACTTGAGTAACCTCATGGGATAGTTTAGAGTACAATTCCATATCGCCTTTCATTACTTTTGCCTGCGGGCAGAGTCGGAGCGCCATTTTAATTGGCATAGCCGAACGTACGCCGAACGTACGGGCCTCATAAGAACAGGAAGC